>Ga0335085_10010318_pt1 | contig 13978 bp, 14 predicted proteins | sample Lox_Sample_45_FD_206712 | JGI IMG/M metagenome (GOLD analysis project Ga0335085, IMG submission 206712) | Soil microbial communities from Loxahatchee National Wildlife Refuge, Florida, United States - Lox_Sample_4.5 | ecosystem: Environmental > Terrestrial > Soil > Wetlands | place: USA...
ATTGGCGTCTCCGGCGCCGCCTGAGAACGGTCTTGGACATTTCGCCGTTCGCAACGGCGTGCGCTGCGCGGGCGTGCATCTGATCGTCGATCTGCATGACGCACAGCGGCTTGATGACATCGGTCATATCGAAGAAACGCTGCGACGCTGCGTCGAGGCTGCGCGCGCTACGCTTCTGCACATCCATGTGCATCATTTTCAGCCGAACGGCGTCTCCGGTGTGGCGGTTTTGGCGGAGAGCCACATCTCGATCCACACCTGGCCGGACGCAGGCTACGCGGCGCTCGACGTCTTCATGTGCGGCTCCGCCGACCCCGACGCGTGCATTCCGGTGTTACGCGAGGCGTTTTCTGCAAAGAGCGTCGGTGTGAATGAACTCCTGCGCGGGCAAGGCGCCTAAGCCGGCCCCCTGCTCGTCTGAGCTTAGGCGGCCGGGCCCGTTCCCGGCCGCTTTTTCTATCCCCAACTGAGCGGCGGGAATGTCATGTCCGAAAAGCGCTGGATCGCCGAGACGCTGTTCGACGAACTCGGCTTTCGCATCAGTTACCGCGTCGACAAGCTGCTTTACGAGATCGAGAGCGAACACCAGCACCTGGTGCTGTTCGAGCAGCCGTTCTTCGGCAAGATGCTGATGATCGACGGTGCGACCCAGATCTCGTCAAGGGACGAATTCATCTACCAGGAGATGATGTCGCACGTGCCGCTTTTCGCTCACGGCGAAGCGCGCGACGTTCTCATCATCGGCGGCGGCGATTGCGGCATTGCCGAGGAGGTGCTCAAACACCGGACTGTCAAATCGCTCACGCAAGTCGAAATCGACGCCAAGGTGGTCGAGTTCGCCAAAGAGCATTTCCCGGAGATCACCAAGCCGGTATTCGCCGACCCGCGCTTCGAAAGTGTGATCGACGATGGCGCAAAATATCTTGCGCAAACCGGCCGGCGCTTCGACGTCATCATCGTGGATTCCACCGACCCGCAGGGCCCGGGCAAGGTTCTCTTCAGCCAAAAGTTCTACCGATCCTGCAAAAATTGCCTCAACCGGGGCGGCATTTTGGTGACCCAGAACGGCGTACCGATGCTCCAGCCGCGCGAGTTCAAATCCGCCATCGCCAAGCTCCGCCGGCTGTTTGCAGATGCGAGCTGCTACGTCGCCGCCATCCCAACCTACGTCGGTGGACACATGGCAATGGGTTTTGCCACCGATGACAGGAGCCATCGCCGAACGCCGGTGAAAACCATCGCCGATCGCTATCGCAAGGCCGGCCGTTTTGCGACCAAATATTGGACGCCCGACGTGCACACCGCCGCGTTTGCTCTGCCGCGGTTCATTGCCGAGAAAGTCACGCCGGCAAATCGGGGACGATGAGCCGCCAGGCGGTTCAGTCGAATACTGCCCAACGGATTGGCGACCCGCTGGTGGGCAGGAACTCTGCATTTCACCGATCGCAAAGATGCTCTATAAGCCTCGCGGACAGCATTTCTTGGGAGGAAATTGCCATGAAGCTCTACATGCATCCGGTGTCGATGACGAGCCGGCCGGTACGGTTCTTCATTGCCGAGAACAAGATTCCGGTCGACGAAGTCACGGTCGATCTGTTCACCGGCGAGCACACGAAGCCGCCGTACACGGATATGAATCCGAACGCTCTGGTGCCGATGATCGAAGATGGCGATCTAAAGCTGACCGAAAGCTCGGCGATCCTGAAATATCTCGCCGACAAGATCGGTTCGCCCGCTTATCCGAAGGATTTGAAACAGCGGGCCAAGGTCAACGAGATGATGGACTGGCTCAACACCAATTTCTACCGGGATTGGGCATACAATCTGGCCTATCCGCAGCTGTTCCCGAATCTCAAGCATCGCAGCGAAGAAGCACAAGCCGCCACCATCGAACGCGGGCAGCAGAATGCCAAGCGGTGGCTGCAGATCCTCAACGACTACTGGATCGGCCCGAAGAACCAATACCTCTGCGGCAACCAGATCACGATTGCCGACTATTTCGGCGCCGCGCTGGTGACGCTCGGCGAAGTCATCCGCTGCGACTTCTCGGCCTATCCGAATGTGGAGCGCTGGCTTAACAACATGAAGAAGCTGCCAAGCTGGGGACCGGTCAACGAAGTGTTCCACGGCCTGGTCGCTTCGGTGAAAGAGCAGCCGTTCCACGCGATCTGAAAACAGAGGACAGACGACGGACGGCCGGTGACGAGGACGGAGATTTGATCCGTCCTCAGTCAACGGTGCTGCCTCGTCCGATAAACCCATGAGAATGAGCCGCGACCATATTCTGACCAGTCAAGCCGGGAGCCTGCCGCGTCCGGATGATCTGATTGAAGCAAACCGTGCGCGCGAAGCCGGCGAAACGACCGACGAGCGGCGTTATCAGGACACGCTGCAAGCCGCCGTAACCGAGGTGGTGCAGAAGCAAAAAGACATCGGCATCGACGTGCCGGGCGACGGCGAATTCGGCAAGTCGATGGGCCACAAGGTGAACTACCGGGCGTGGTGGAGCTATTGCTTCAATCGCCTCGGCGGTCTCGATCTTAGCGGACCCGGCTTGTATGAAGGCGCACCCAAACGAGCGCAGCCTGGCGAGGTCGTGCTCACAAGCTTCGCTGATCGGCGCGATCGCGCCAAGTTCTTGCAAGTTTATAAGGAGGAAGTGACGACCGGGCCGGCAATGGCCAAATGGCCGGTCTGCACCGGGCCGGTTACCTATCGAGGCCAGGAAGCAATCAAAGCCGATATCGCCCATTTCAAAACCGCGCTCAAGGCAAACGGAGTCGAAGAGGGCTTTATGACCTCGGTTGCTCCGGCCAGCGCCGCGCGGTTCAAGAACGTCTACTACAAGACCGACGAAGAGTTCATGTTCGCCGTCGGCGAAGCGATGCGCGAAGAATACAAAGCCATCGTCGACGCCGGCCTGATCCTCCAGCTCGACGATCCGGCGATTGCCGAGAACTGGGACATGATCAATCCCGAGCCGTCGGTTGAGGGCTATCAGAAGTTCACGATGGCCCGGATCGAGGCGCTTAATCATGCCATCAGGGGCCTGCCCGAAGACCGCATCCGATTCCATTTGTGTTGGGGAAGCTGGCATGGCCCGCATACCACCGACATTCCGATGCGCGACATTGTCGAGGTCATGCTGGCGGTGAAGTGTCAGGCCTATTCGTTCGAGGCCGGCAATGTGCGCCACGAGCACGAATGGACGGTTTGGGAGGACGTCAAACTCCCCGACGGCAAGATCATCCTGCCAGGCGTGGTCAGCCACGCCACCAACGTCGTGGAGCACCCGGAGCTGGTTGCGCAGCGCATTCTGCGTTTCACCAAGAGTGTCGGTCGAGAGCGTGTCATTGCCGCGACCGATTGCGGACTCGGCGGCCGGGTCCATCCGATGATCGCCTGGGCCAAGCTCGAAGCTCTCGCCCAGGGAGCGGCATTGGCGAGCCGTAAGCTCTGGGGCTGAGCACTCCGGGCGCAGGGAGAATCCCGCTCGTCGAGTTTGTTGATAAAGAAGATCGGCAGCAGTGGTGACCACCCCTCCCGCGAATGGGAGGGATGGTCTGACGGCGTCACTACGCGGCAAATCTTTGCGCGCGCATCCAAGCGCTGATCTCGCGCTCGGCCTCGGCCTTGCCGAAACCGTACCGTTCCCGCAGCCGGGCAGCCAATACCTCTCGCCGGCCGTTGATGCGCGTGACGTCCTCGTCGCTCAGCTTGATCCAGTTGTGCCGCAGCTCCCCTTTGAAGACGAGCCAGTTGGCTTCAATCTGATCCCAGTTCATCGTCATCTCCCTGCCAACGTTGGACGTGCGATCTTCCATTGCGCCTATGGACGCGCGCAATGTCAGCCATGGGATGCGGCCTGAATTCGACGACACCGGGGAGTTTCCAAGAAGAATCTTGGCGCCGTTCTGTCGGAGCGCGATTGTCAAATTAAAAACAGCCGTCGGAGATCGCCGGCACGCGCTCTCGCGCAAGCTGGTTGCAAATTGCTAAATAGCGGGAGCAAAACATCGGTCCTGATGTAGCTTGACGGCTTGAGCGCGCTCGCCGAAGAGACATTATGGCCCCTTCCGCCCCGCCCTTCGACGTTGGGCGTCTGTCCCGCGACATCCGCGCCGGCGACCGCACCGTGCTTTCGCGCGCCATTACGCTCATCGAGAGCAAACGCGCAGATCACCGCCGCGCTGCCGCCGCGCTGACCCAGGCGCTGCTCGCGGCGACCGGCAAGGCAGTGCGGGTTGGCATCACCGGCGCGCCGGGTGTCGGCAAATCCACAACCATCGATGCGCTCGGCAGCCTGCTGACGCGACAGGGCCACAAGGTGGCCGTGCTCGCCGTCGACCCGTCGTCGCGCCGCACCGGCGGATCGATTCTTGCCGACAAGACCCGCATGGCGCGGCTGGCCAACGATGCCAAAGCCTTCATCCGCCCCTCGCCCGCTTCCGGCACGCTCGGCGGCGTGGCGGCGAAAACGCGCGAGACCATGCTGTTGTGCGAGGCCGCGGGTTACGACGTCGTGCTGGTCGAAACCGTCGGCGTTGGTCAGTCGGAAATCGCGGTCGCGGACATGACCGATTTCTTTCTCGTTCTGATGTTGCCCGGCGCGGGTGATGAATTGCAGGGTTTAAAAAAAGGCGTCGTTGAGCTTGCCGACATGATCGCCGTCAACAAGGCCGACGGCGACAACATCGTCCGCGCCAAGGCGGCGGCGGCCGAATATCGCGCGGCGCTCCATATTCTCTCGCCGCGTTCGCCGAACTGGTCGCCACCGGTGGTCACCTATTCGGCACTGACCGGCGAAGGTATTGCCGATCTTTGGGCGAAAGTTCTCGACCATCGCAAACGTCTCACCGGGTCGGGCGAGCTTGCGGCCCGCCGCGGCGAGCAGCAGGTGAAATGGATGTGGTCGATGCTTGAAGAGCGGCTGTTCGCGCCGTTGCGCTCGGACCGGACGCTCAAAGCGGCACTGCCGCGGATCGAGGCCGAGGTCGCCGCAGGCAAGCTCGCGCCGGCAAGCGCGGTCGAGGAAATTGCCGGTATGCTCGAGCGCTGAAATGCGAGTCCTCATTACCGGCTTCGGCCCGTTCCCCGGCGCGCCGTTCAATCCCAGCGCCGCGCTGGTCAAGGCTCTTGCCCGACGACGGCGGCCAGCTCTCGCCGGGATCGTTCGCACCGCGCACATCTTTGCCACCACCTACGACGCGGTCGATCGTGATTTGCCGAAGCTGTTCGCGCAAAAGCCTGACATCATCCTCATGTTTGGCCTGGCCGGAAGCAGACGCCGCGTCTGCATCGAGACCCGGGCACGCAATGCAGTTTCGCTATTGTACCCGGATGCCAGCGGACAGCGTCCCCAACGCGGCATCATTGTTGCCGGCGGGCGAGCGCTCCGCGGCAACGCGCCGTTCGTGGCTTTGCTGGCCGCACTGCAGAATGCTGCAATTCCCACCCGCTTGTCGAGCGATGCCGGGCGATATTTGTGCAACTATTCCTATTGGCGCGCGCTGGAACGCGCCGGGCACGGACACCAGCTGGTTCAGTTCGTTCACATTCCGCGCGTCAGATTCGATCCGCGCCGCCGGCGCAAAACCCGTTCCGTCGCTTTTCGTCCGCTGGTTACAGCCACCGAAAAGCTTCTGGTCGCGCTTATCGCGGCGAAACGGCAGCGATTGCTTCGCTGACCCGCAGCGATCCGACCTCGATCCCGTTCCAATTGCGCAGTGTCGGCCGAGCAAAGCTCGCGATCATTGCACGCTCGGCATCGTCCAGCCGCACAAAGCGCCCGATCGAAGCCGCCATGATCGCTTCGGCGGCGCGGCCGGCGCCGTCATCGCATTTGATCGCGATACCGTATCCAAGATCCGGCAGCGCGGCGCAAAACACCCCTTCGGCACCGGTCTTCACCAACACGCGCGGGCCGAGGAGCCGCATGATTTCGGTGCAGAACCGGCCGGTGCCGGCAACGTACCACGGCTTTTGCGCGCACGCCGCCCGAAGCCGCGCCGCGGCTTTGGCGCGAACGGGCGTAAGACCATGACCAGTGCCAAACTTGGCGAAGGCGCGTGCGAGATTTGCCACCGATATGGCCCAGGTTGGAACCGAGCAACCGTCAACCGCGCGGTCATCGTCCGGCAGCGCGACACCGGTCAAATCCTCAAGCACGGCGCGCACCTGGCGTTGCACGGCATGCTCGGGCCGCCAATAGCCGAGATGATCCACACCCATCGCACAAGCGACGCACAGAAAGCCGGCGTGCTTGCCGGAACAATTGTTGTGCAGGGCGGACGGCGCGGCGCCGGCGCGCGCAAGAGCAAAAGCCGCGGTCTGCGAACTTGGCCAATGGGTCCCACACGCGAGCGCAGAAACGTCGAGGCCCGCGTGGCTCAACATCCGCGCTACGACTTCGACATGCGCCGGCTCGCCGCTGTGGGAGGCGCAGGCCAGTGCCAGCTCTTCATCACCAAACGCGTAGCGTTCGGCCGCGCCGCACTCCACGAGCGGCAACGCCTGCAATGGCTTGACCGCCGAACGCGGGAACACCGGTTTTGCGATGTCGCCGACGGCAAGCACCATCGCCCCGTCCGCATCGACGATCGCGACCGCGCCACGATGGCTGCTCTCAACCAGGCCGCCACGAAGCACTTCGACGAGAACCGGATTGCTCACTGTAAGGCATCGGAAAATCGCGGCGCGCGTTTTTGGACATTGGCCATAACCGCCTCGGTTTGGTTGGGCGATCCGATCAACTGCGCCTGTTCACGCGATTCGGCGAGCAGGCAAGCGGCGGCATCGGATCCTGCCGCGGCGATATTGCAGAGGCGCTTGGCCGCCCTGATTGCATCGGGATTCTTTTCGGCGATGTCGCGTGCCAGAGCCAGCGCTTCCGCGCGAGGATCGCCGCAGACACGGGTGGCGAAGCCGTAGCTTCGCGCCTCTTCGGCTGAAAATATCCGCCCGGTATAGGTGAGTTCGCGGATCACATCTTCGCGCGCCAGATGCCGCATCAAAATCGTGCCGCCCATGTCGGGTATCAGGCCCCATTTTATCTCCATGATCGACATCCGCGTGTCTTCGGCGACCAGGCGGACATCGGCGCCAAGGGCGAGCTGAAAGCCGCCACCGTAGGCCACGCCATGCACGGCCGCGATCACCGGAACGCCGAGCTCTCGCCAGCGCATCACCGCGTATTGGAAGCGATTGGACATTCCATGCGTCCGCGCTTCGAGATTGCGGATGCCGCCCTCATTCATCGCGGCGAAGCTGCCAAAATCGAGGCCGGCGCAGAACGCCCGCCCGTCGCCGGACAAGACGACAGCGCGGAGGCTTCGCTCCTCGCCTAGCCGGCTGCAAGTATTAATCAGCGCGTCGAACATCGCCGGGTCGAGCGCATTCATCTTGTCGGCACGCGACAGCCGAACGTCGGCGACACCGTCGGTCATGGTAACAGTAATCCGGTCGGCCATCGCCTCCCCCTAAACGACCGGCGTCAGGCCGGCATTCACGCTCGCAATGTCGCCCCGGGCCAAATTGCAGCCGCGGCGCGTTGGTATTGCGGCGGGTGAGTGACGTCACCGCCAAGCACTTGCGCCGCGTGCCAGCCCCAATGTGGATCGTCGAGGAAGGCGCGCGCCAGCGCCACCATGTCAGCCTGACCGCTGACTACGATCGCCTCGGCCTGCTTCGGATCTGCGATCATCCCGACGACTCGCGTTGCAATGGCGGCTTCGCACCGGATCTGGTCGGCGATCGCAACGTTGTAGCCGGGATCCCTTGGCACCCTGGCCTGCCCCTGTGTACTGACGCCACCGGATGACACATCGACGTAATCGAGGCCGGCGTCCTTCAGCGCCTTGGCGAGCGCAACCGCATCCGCCACGGTGAGGCCGCCGTCGAGCCAATCGCTTCCAGTAAGGCGAGCGCCAAACGCGGTCCCGCGTGGAACGACAGCGCGGACCGCGCCGGCGATTTCGAGCGGAAAGCGCATGCGGCCTTCAAGTGCGCCACCCCAACCGTCGTTGCGCGTGTTCGAAATCGGCGACACAAAGCCGTGCAGCAGATAGCCGTGCGCCAGATGCAGTTCAACGGCGTCAAAGCCGATGCGGACCGCACGCTTGGCCGCATCGACGAAGGCTGCGCGCACCCGCGCCATATCGTCCTCGGTCATGGCGCGCGGCATATGCCAGCCGGGGCCGAACGGAATCGCCGAGGGCGCGATCGTCGGCCATGGATCCTCGCCAGACGGCAATGCTTTGCCGCCTTCCCACGGCCGTTGTGCCGAAGCCTTGCGACCCGCATGGGAAAGCTGAATACCGAGTTTGGCGCTACCGATGCGCCGGCAGTGGGCCACGACCCGCTCGAGCGCTGCTTCGCAAGCATCGGAATAGAGGCCGAGGCAGCCGTGGGTAATTCGGCCGAAGCGTTCGACATGGGTCGCCTCGACGACGAGCAATCCAGCGCCGGAATTAGCCAGCATGCCGAGGTGAGTCATGTGCCAATCAGAAGCGACGCCGTCATTGGCGCTGTATTGGCACATCGGCGAAACCACGATGCGGTTCGGTAAATTGAGATCCGCCAGCCGCAGCGGCGAAAACAGAGCACTTGCCATGACGATCAAATAGTATGCACAGGCGATTTGGGAAGAAAGCAGGCGCCGAGCCGCCGCAATAAAGCCGGGCCCTATCTAGGCATCACCCAGTTCGATACCGGCAATTCTGGCCCATTGATCGCGGCTGCTGATCGCTTCGCGGATCGCATCAAGCAATTGTTCCGGCGTGTAGTAATGCTTCCATCGGCCGCTGTCGCGCAGCTCGAAAACATGAGCCCGGCGACGCTCCGCCAGCGCGAGCCATTTGCGCGCGAGACTGTCGTACGGGCTGGTTTGCCGTGCCGACATGATAAGACCAGAAATACCTGTCCGGGCGACGTCGGAAAAAAGGTTGTCGGGAACGCGTGCACGCAAGACACACGCTGTACGAGCCACCACAAATTCAGGTTGGAACTACAAATGCCGTGGAGGCGATCAAACGGCCGGCACACCGAATCACCCGCCGGAAGCCCCCGCTCACCCAAACTCAACGTCACCGGGAACGCGCTATCAGGCAACGAAAATGCAAGCCGCTACACGCCGGTCCTGTGCACCAACGCCAACTGATAAACTGATTCTGTTGATAAGTCCGGGGAAAAATAACGCTCACAGCCTCACGCGCAGAATCCGCGCTAATTCGCCGACAATGCCACGCCGGAATACCAGCACACAGACCACGAAAATTGCGCCTTGAATCACCAGCACCCATTGGCCGAACGGCGCCAGGTAATTTTGCATGGCGATAACGACAAAGGCTCCGACCACCGGACCAAATACCGTTCCGAGCCCGCCCAGCAGCGTCATGAGCAACACGTCCCCCGACATCGTCCAATGCACGTCGGTCAGCGACGCGAGCTGAAATACCAGGGCCTTTAACGAGCCGGCGACCCCGGCAAGTGTCGCGGACAAAACAAAGGCGGCCAGCTTGTAGCGTTCGGTCTTGTAACCGAGCGAGATCGCGCGCGGCTCGTTTTCGCGGATCGCCTTGAGCACTTCGCCGAATGGTGAATTGATAATCCGGTAGATGAGGAGAAAGCCGGCGAGAACGACGATGAGGACAAACGAATACATCGTCATTTCGGCATTGAGGTCTAAAACACCAAACAGGCGGCCGCGCGGCACGCCCTGGATGCCGTCTTCACCGCCGGTGAACTTCGCCTGCAGCGCGAAGAAGTACAGCATTTGCGACAAGGCCAGCGTGATCATGGCGAAATAGATGCCCTGCCGCCGAATGGCGATGATGCCGGTGATGTAGCCAAGGATCGCGGCGGTCACTGCGCCGATCAGTATTGCGATTTCGGGCGACTGCGGCGGAAAACCAATCACAAACCACATGGTGTGACCGAACCAATAAGGAATGCTGAGCGATCCGGTTTTGGCCGCATAGGCTGTAAGGTAACTGGCCCAGCCAAAGAACATGGCGTGGCCGAACGAGGCCAAGCCGACATAACCGATCAGGAGATTGAAGGCGCAGGCGAACAAAGCAAAGCACAGCGCCTTCATCAGAAAAACCGGGTAGACCAGAAACGGCGCCGCGATCAACAGCACGACCATCACCACGAACGCAACGCCGAGGCTGAGCGGCGTATCCCGATGACGCTGCAAAACCGGAGGGTCGAGAACGCGTTCCATCAGGCGTGCCGCCCAAACATTCCGGCCGGCCGAATCAGCAACACGATGGCCATGATGACGAAGATGACGGTGTTGGAGGCTTCCGGATAAAAGACTTTGGTCAGTCCTTCGACGATGCCGAGCAAAAACCCGGTGACAATCGCGCCCATGATCGAGCCCATGCCGCCGATTACAACCACGGCGAACACCACAATGATAAGATCAGAGCCCATCTGCGGCGAAACGTTGTAGATCGGCGCCGCCATGACACCCGCCAGCGCCGCAAGCCCGACGCCAAAGCCGTAAGTGAGGGTCACCATGCGCGGCACGTTGATGCCGAAGGCGCGGACCAGCACCGGATTTTCAGTGGCGGCGCGCAGATACGAGCCGAGCCGCGTGCGCTCGATGCCAAACCAAGTTGCAAAGCACACCACCAATGAGAGAACGATGACCCAGGCGCGATAGTTCGGGAGAAACATGAAACCAAGATTGCGGCCGCCCCGTAGCGCGTCCGGCACCTGATAAGGCAGACCGGACGAGCCATAATAGTTGCGGAACAGCCCCTCGATCACGAGCCCCAGCCCAAACGTGAGCAAAAGCCCGTAGAGCGGATCGAGTTTGCGCAAGTGCTGGAGAAAAACCCGCTCGATGACGATGCCGGTCGCACCGATCAAAATCGGAGCAATGATCAGCGCTTCCCAATAGCCGATGCCGATGTGCTGGAGCAGCAGATAAGCGGCGAACGCGCCCATCATGTACTGCGCGCCGTGAGTGAAATTGATGATGTTGAGCATACCGAAAATAACCGCGAGGCCAAGGCTCAACAGCGCGTAGAACGAGCCATTGATCAGGCCGAGCAGCAACTGCCCGAACAGTGCTTGCGAAGGAATGCCGAAAATCTCGAACATCCGTCCCCCCTACCCTCCCCCGGCGCAGTGAGGGTCGATTACCTCTGGGTCGCTGCGGAGCAAGCTACCCGCCAAGCTTTGATCTTCGAACTTCCCCCGGCGCGCCCAACGCTAAAGCATCATCCGCTCACCAGCGGACAGCCGCCGTCTTTGAGCGGACGGAACGCCTCGGCGGCCGGAATGGTGGCACGGACTTTGTAGTCATCACCCGGATATTTCGATTCCTCGGGCTTCTTCACCTCGAACAAATACGCATTGTGCAGCTTGCGGCCGTCGGCACGGACCGAGCCTTTACCGAACAACGGATCGTCAGTCGGTATTTCTTTCATCTTGGCGACGACCGCTCGGCCATCAGCGCCGCTCTTGAGCGCCTCGACTGCCTTCAGATAGTGGATGACAGACGAGTAAACGCCGGCCGGCACCATGCTCGGGAATTTCCCGGGCCGGGCGACCTGCCACCGCTTGGTGAAAGCGCGATTGGCCTCGGTCATATCCCAGTACCAGGTCTCGGTCAGCACCAGCCCTTGCGCGACTTTCAGCCCGAGCGCCTGAACGTCATTGATGAACATGAGCAGACCGGCGAAATGCTGGCCGCCCGCGGTGATGCCGAATTCGGCACCCTGCTTGATGGCATTGACGGTGTCGCCGCCGGCATTAGCAAGCCCGATGATTTTCGCTTTTGACGCCTGCGCTTGCAGCAAAAACGAGGAGAAATCGCTGGTATTGATCGGATGCAGCGCTTGCCCCAGCACCTTGCCGCCGTTCTTCTGTACGACTGCCGCGGTGTCGCGTTCGAGGGCGTGACCGAAAGCATAGTCGGACGTCAGAAAGAACCAGGTGTCGCCGCCAGTCTTGACCAGCGCTTTGCCGGTGCCGTTTGCGAGCATCCACGTGTCATAGGTCCACTGGATTGTGTTCGGTGAACATTTCGGTCCGGTCAGATCCGAGCTTGCCGGTCCCGAGCCGAGGAAAACTTTGTTTTTCTCGCGCGTCACGTCGCTGACCGCAAGCGCGACGCTCGAGGTCGGCACATCGACAATGACGTCGACATGGTCGACGTCATACCATTGCCGGGCAATGCCGGCCCCGACGTCGGGTTTGTTCTGATGGTCGGCGCTGACGACCTCGACTTTCATTCCGTGCGCGGCCGGATTGAAATCTTCGACCGCGAGCTTTGCGGCAGCGACTGAACCCGCCCCAGTGATATCCGAATAGAGACTGGACATGTCGGTGAGGACGCCGATCTTGACGGACACGTCCGCCGCGTGCGCAGCCGCGGCGGCGCACACCAGGGCGGCAATAGCCACGGCCAATCTCGGTCCGAGAGTCATTCATTCCCTCCCTGTTGTGCGCGCTTTATGCCCCACCGCCGTTCTTGATATCAAACTCCAAGATACTCGTGCAGCTTTTCGGTATTGGCCTTTAGTTCCGGTGCGGCAAAGTGGTGGACGATACGCCCGTGTTCCATGACGTAATAGCGGTCGGCAACCGTGGCGGCGAAGTGGAAATTCTGCTCAACCAGCAAAATCGTAAAGCCTTGTGCCTTGAGCGTACCGATGGTGCGGCCGATCTGCTGAATGATGACCGGCGCAAGCCCTTCGGTCGGTTCGTCAAGCAATAGAAGGCGGGCGCCGGTACGCAGAATACGGCCGATGGCCAGCATCTGCTGCTCGCCGCCGGACAGTTTGGTGCCCTGACTGTTGAGCCGCTCGCGCAGATTGGGGAACAGATCGAAAATGCGATCGAGACCGAGGCCGCCGGGGCGCACCTGCAGCGGCAACAGCAAATTCTCCTTGACGTCGAGACTGGAAAAAATGCCGCGCTCTTCCGGGCAGAAGGCGATGCCGGCGCGGGCGATTTTGTCGGAGGGCTGATTGATCAGTTCGCGGCCCTCGAAGCGCACCGAGCCGGAGCGGCTTTCGATAATGCCCATGATGGCTTTAAGCGTCGTGGTCTTGCCGACGCCGTTGCGGCCTAAAAGCGTCACCACTTCTCCGGGCCGCACATCGAACGTCACGCCGTGCAGGACGTGCGATTCCCCGTACCACGCCTCAAGCTCGTTGACCGCAAGGAGCGCATCGGTCTCAGGCATGGCCGGTCCCAAGATAGGCTTCACGCACGGCCGGATCGGCCGATACCGTTTTGTAGTCGCCCTCGGCCAGAACTTGGCCACGGGTCAAAACGGTGATGCGGTCGCACAGATCGGCAACGACGCTGAGATTGTGTTCGACCATCAGGACAGTCCGGTCGGCGGCGACGGTTCTGATCAGGGCGCTGATGCGTGCGATGTCTTCGCGGCCCATGCCCGCCATCGGCTCGTCGAGCAACAGGATTGCCGGCTCAAGCGCCAACGTCGTCGCAATCTCCAGTGCTCGCTTGCGGCCATAGGGCAGTTCGACTGCAAGCGCATCGACGTAACGAGCCAGCCCGACATCGGTGATCAGCGCTTTGGCGCGATCATCGAGCACGCCGAGCACACGCTTCGAGCGCCAGAAATCGAATGAGTTGCCGCGTCGGCGCTGCAGTGCGATACGCACATTTTCCAGCACGGTCAGATGCGGAAAAACCGCCGAGATCTGGAACGAGCGGCCAATTCCGAGGCGCGCCACATCGGCGGCCTTAAGCGCGGTGATATCACGGCCATCGAACACGATGCGGCCGTGCGTCGGCGCGAGAAACTTGGTGAGAAGATTAAAGCACGTGGTCTTGCCGGCGCCGTTCGGTCCGATCAGGGCATGGATGCTGCCACGGTTGACGCGCAGATTGACGGAACGGACCGCCATGAATCCGGCGAACTCCTTGGTCAGGTCTTCGGTCTCGAGAATGGGAGTTTCAGCCACTGCACACCCTGTCAGCCCCATTCTCGGTG
>Ga0335085_10010319_pt1 | contig 13978 bp, 15 predicted proteins | sample Lox_Sample_45_FD_206712 | JGI IMG/M metagenome (GOLD analysis project Ga0335085, IMG submission 206712) | Soil microbial communities from Loxahatchee National Wildlife Refuge, Florida, United States - Lox_Sample_4.5 | ecosystem: Environmental > Terrestrial > Soil > Wetlands | place: USA...
CAGGTGTGCCTGTACCGGCAGTCCGCGCAGTCCCTCCGCCTCGGCTCGCGCCCTGTCGTAGTGGATCCGGTGCGCGTTCCACGTCACGGCCGAGAAGCGGAAGAGGTCGATCTCGTCCGCGGTGAACTCCCGTGGCGTGACGACCGCCGTCATCGAAAGAGCCTCGTCTCGTGGCAGGTGAGCAGCACCTCGCCGTCGAGGGTCAGGAAGCGGCGCTCGAGCTCGACGACCAGGAGCTCGCCGCTCCTGCCCTCCTTCAGCGTCGCGTCCGTGACCTCCGCCTCGGTCGCGAGCTCGACGCCGGCGAGTGCGTCGGCGTGGAGCTCGAGCGACTGCCCGCCGCCGAGGACGCGGACGTCGTGGCCGCGCGGGTAGCCGGCGTCGACGAGCGACATGCCGTCCCCGGCCAGGTCGCCGCGGCCCGGGCCGGGCTCGAACGAGCGCGTCGAGGAGAGGAGGAGCGGCGGCAGCGGCGTGCCCGCCCAGCCGGCGGCGCGCGCGGCGGCCTCGTCGAAGTAGATGGGATCGGTCTCGGCGCTCGCGAGCGCAAAGCGGCGGGCCCAGAGAGGGGAGACGGCTCCGATCTCCGTTCGCCGGATGGTGCCGATCTGGGCCCGCACGTCGTCGGCGGCATCGCGAAGGGCCATCAGACGGCCACCCCTTCGCGCAGCCGCCGGTACTCGATCTTGCCGAGGGCGTTCCGCGGCAGCTCGCGCTCGAGCGACCAGAGCGTCGGCACCTTGAACGGCGCCAGCCGCTCGGCGCAGTACGCGGCGAGCTCCTCGACGGTGGCTCCGGGTGAGACCACGACGAACGCCTTCACCGCCTCGTCGCGCAGCTCGTCGGGAACGCCAACGACCGCCGCCTCGAGCACGGCCGGATGCCCGAGCAGCACGTTCTCGACCTCGCCCGCCGCGACGTTCTCGCCGGCCCGCTTGATCGTGTGCGCCTTCCGCTCGACGAAGAACAGGCAGCCGTCCTCGTCGAGCCGGCCGAAATCGCCGGTGTGGAGGCGCCCGTCGCGGAGCGTCGCCGCGGTCGCCTCCGGGTCACGCCAGTAGCCGGCCATCAGCGTCCGTCCCGGCTCGCCCTCGACGACGATCTCGCCCACCTCGCCCGCCGCCAGCTCCTCGCCGTGCTCGTCGAGGATCACCACTCGCCGGTCGCGCAGCGGCCGGCCCACGCACGGCCAGTGGTCGGGCCCGTCGAGCGGCACCTGGGTGACCGACGTGAACGCCTCGGTCAGCCCGTATCCGTTGTAGAGCCTGATCCCGAAGCGCTCCTCGAAGGCGGCGCGCTCGGCGTCGGAGACGTTGAGCGCGAACCAGGCCCGGCGGACGCCGTGCGCGCGGTCGCTCGCCCCCGGCTCCTGGCGGAGGAGCGTCCGCACCTGCGTGCCCACGAGGCTCGTGACCGTCGCGCCGTGGGCGGCGAGCTGCTCGCAGTAGCGGCTCGCCGAGTAGCGGCCGAGCAAGCTGAACGACGCGCCGGCGTCGAGCGCGGTGAGGAGCGCGGACTGTGCGTTCACGTGCACGACCGGCAGCGCCGAGAGCAGGCGGTCGTCCGGCCCGACACGCATCGCCTCCGCCTTCTGCCGGCCCGAGGAGACGCAGTTGGCATGCGTGATCACTGCCGCCTTGGGCGCCGACGTCGTGCCCGAGGTGAAGACGAGCTCGACGGGGTCCTCGGGCCGGGGCGGCGCCACGTCCGGCGGCTCGGCCTGCGGCAGGTCGTCGAGGCCGGCGACGAGCAGCGCCGGCTCGATCCCGGCCTCCTCGAGCAGCGCCGCCGACGCGGGCCGCGCCACGGCCAGGGAGGCCCCGGAGTGGGCTGCTGCGAACGCGAGCTCGCGCGCAGTCAGCGTGATGTTCGTCGGCACGAAGATCGCGCGGAGCCGCGCGAGCGCGAACCAGAGCACGATCGTGTCCGGGCAGTTCGGCAGGTGGACGAGCACCCGGTCGCCGGGGCCGATCCCCCGGGCCGCGAGGCCGCCGGCGACGCGCCGCGACCGATCCGTCAGCTCCCGGTAGTCCAGCCGGACCACCCCGAGGTCCTCGCCCTCGAACGTCACCCCTGCGCCGGTCGTGAGGCGGTCGAGCAGGTCCGGCAGCGTGTCCTCAGTCACGCGCGGCCTTGCCGAGCATGTCGCGCGCGATCATCCAGCGCATGATCTCGGAGGTGCCGTGGCCGATCCGCCAGAGCCGTGCCTGGCGATAGAAGCTCTGCACGGGCGTCTCGGTCGCGTAGCCGATGCCGCCGAGGATCTGCAGGGCGCGGTCGGTGACCCGGCTCGACATCTCGGTCGCGTAGAGCTTCGCGATGTAGTCGTCCTGCGCGTGCTCCTGGCCCTGGTCGGCCTTCCACGCCGCGCGGTACACGAGCAGCCGCGCCGCCTCGAGCTCGACCTTGGAGTCGGCGAGCATGAACTGCACCGCCTGGCGCGCCGCGATCGGCTTGCCCCACGTGAACCGGTTCTGCGACCAGTCGACGGCGATGTCGATGCAGCGCTGCGCGATCCCGAGCTGGTAGGCGGCGATCTTGAGCCGCCCGTGGAGCAGCTGCTGGCCGGCGAGCTTCCAGCCGTCGCCCGGCGCGCCGACCATGTTCGCGGCGGGCACGCGGCAGTCGGAGAACGTGAGCTCGACCGGGTCCCAGTCGTCGCCCATCGTCGGGATCTGCCGCGAGACGTCGAACCCCGGGGTGCCGATGTCGACCAGGAACACCGAGACGCCGTCGCGCGACGACTCCGGGTCGGTGACCGCGAAGACGATCACGAAGTCGGCGCGGTCGACCTTCGAGATGAAGGTCTTCGTGCCGTTGAGCATCCAGTCGTCGCCGTCGCGCGTCGCGACCGTGCGCATCCCGGCCATGTCCGACCCCGCGTCCGGCTCCGTGAACGCGTAGCAGGAGCGCCGCTCGCCTCGGATGACCGGCATCAGGTAGCGCTCGCGCTGCTCGCCCGCGCAGTGGTAGAGCACCGGCTCGGGGCTGCCGCCGAAGATGTACATCGCCGGATGCTTGAAGAGCTCCTCGAGGATCAGGCACATCGCGAGCTCGCCCATGCCCTGCCCGCCGAGCTCCTCCGGCACGTCGAGCGCCCAGAGCTGCGCGGCCTTCGCCTTCTCGTCGAGCTCGTTCCGCTCCTCGACCGTGAAGCGGCCCTGGAGCAGGAAGTGGTGCTCGAGCGGCATCAGCTCGCGCTCGCGGAACTCGCGCACGACGTCGACGATCATGTTCAGCTCGTCGGAGATCTGGAAGTCCATGGGCAGGCCAGCCGTTCGGGTTTAAGATCTTATCCCAAGATCTGTGATCACATCTGCTCGAGCGGGAGCCCGAGCACGATCAGGGGCACGCCGCGCTCGAGGTCGCGGGCGTGCACGGCGGCGATCCGCTCGTACGCGGACGCCGGCACGCTGAGGCTGCGCGGGTGGTACCCGCGCGCTTCGAGCTCGACGATCCGTGACGTCGCCTCGTCGAGCAGCACCGCGACGCCGCCGCCCGAATCCTCGACCTCGACCGTGACGTCCTGCGGCGTCATGCGGCGCCGGAGGCGACTGCCTGCCACTCGAGCTCGAGCGGCACCGTCCTGTCGACGCCGCGCAGCACCGACAGGTCGACGCCGGGGCCGAGCCCGATGACGGCGTCGGCGTCCGGCGCCCCCGCCGCGTCGAGCATCAGCCGCCGGAAGCGGATCACCGCCTGGTCGGACGTGCCGAGGTGCTCGTTCGTGCGGTCGACGACCGGCCCCATCGACTCCTGCACCGCGTGATCCTCGTTGACCGTCCCGTGCATCCCCGAGAGGCGGTCGCCGAAGCGCATCTCGTCGCGGTCCTGCAGCCACAGGTTGTCGCGCGAGGCGGTGCGGTTGTAGCTCTCGTCGATCCCGACGCCGGGCACGAGGCCGGCGGCGTGCCGGTGCACCTTCTCCTCCTCCTCGGTGTAGGGGCGCTCGAGGTTCGCCCGCACGTGCCAGAACATCGTGTGCGTGTCGTCGATCGGCACATGGGCGAGGAGCTGCGCCCAGCCCGCCGGCCCGGGGATGATCACCGACACGGGCGCCACGAAGAACGAGACGCGCACGTTCTGCAGCCGGTCCTCCTGGATCATCGGCTTGCGGAGGGCCGCATAGCAGAAGCCGTAGGGCGTGTTCTCGACCTTGAGGCGCGGCCGCCCGTCGTTCCACGGCCGGATCACCTGGCCCGTCTCGTCGAAGCCGTCGGTGAGCTCGCCGCCCTCGGCGGCGATGCGCTCGACGTGCGCCCGGTCGCGCGCGATCCGGCTGCGGGCGTCGTGGAGGTAGGTCTGGTGGGCGCTGTCGATCGCGCCCTCGAGCGCCTGCGCCCAGTTGCAGCGCGCGATCGCGCGCAGGAAGAGCGCGTGCCCGTCGGGCAGGTCGAGCCACTCGTAGTTCGGGAGCGGCGGAGGGTCGCCGCCGCCGAGGAACGCCCAGACGACGCCGCCGCCCTCGCGAACCGCGTAGGCGACGTGGCGGAACTTCTCCTTGTAGGTCGAGTCCTCCGGCTCGGCCGGCATGTCGACGATGCGGCCGTCGGGCGCGGTCTGCCAGCCGTGGTAGATGCATTCGAGCGCACAGTCGAGGTTGCGGGCGAGGAGCAGCGAGGCGCCGCGGTGCGGGCAGCGCTCTCCGACGAGCCCGACCGTGCCGTTGCCCGTCCGGAAGGCCACGAGGTCCTCTCCGAGCAGCCGCACCGCCTTCGGCGCGGCGCCCGCCTCGAGGTCCGCGGAGGTGCAGGCCGGAAGCCAGTACCGCCGCATCAACGTCCCCATCGCGGTTCCGGGGCCGACCCTGGTGAGGGTCTCGTTCTCCTCAGCAGTCAGCATCGCTCAACTCCTCTGCCGGTGGCGGGTGCACAATCATGTCACAACTTCACCGATTTGACAAAATCTCGTGGCCGAACTCGTTGAGGTTGCGGCAGCCGCGCTCCTCGAGCACGTACAGGTCCTCCACGCGGACGCCGACGCGTCCCGGCCAGAAGATCGACGGCTCGATCGTGAACGCCATCCCCGGCTCGAGCACCGTGTCGTCCTCCTCCGAGAGGAACGGCCGCTCGTGCGTGTCGAGCCCGATGCAGTGTCCCGTGCGGTGGCGGAACCACTCGCCGTAGCCCGCCTCCTCGATCACGGCGCGGCTCGCCCGGTGCACGTCGGCCGCGGTGGCGCCGGGGACGGCGGCCGCGACGGCGCCGGCGGCCTCGGATGCGATCACGATCTCGTGGCAGCGCGTGAACTCCTCCGTCGGCTCGCCGACGTGCACCGTGCGGCCGAAGTCGGAGCAGTAGCCGTCGACGGCGCCGCCGAAGTCGAACGAGACCGCGTCGCCGGCCGTTAGCTGCCGGCCGCTGACGCGGACGCCGAAGTCGCGCGCCTCGTTCGGGCCGATCGAGAAGGCGCCGGTGTCGAAGGCAGGGGCGCGGGCGCCGTGCCTGCGCAGGAGGTAGTCGACCTCCGACGCCAGCTCGAGCTCGGTCACGCCCTCGACCACCTTCGGCTTGATCTCCGCCATCACCGCGTCCGCCACCTCGGAGGCGCGCTTCATCGTCTCGATCTCCTCCGGCTCCTTGATCCGGCGCAGCCGGTTGAGCAGGTCGTCGCCGTTCACGAGCTCGGCGCCCGGCAGGGCCTGCTGCAGCTGCACGACGGTCGAGGCCCACGTCCGTGCCGAAACGCCGATGCGGCTGCCGCCGAAGCCGCGTGCGGCCTCGGCGAAGATGGCGCCCGCGTCGTCGACGTTCTGCAGCTCGATCACCTCCCCCATCGTCCCGTCGGTGACCCGGAACGCGGCCGCGGACTTGAGCACCAGGTAGACGGGGTCGCGGCCCGGCCGGAAGAACGTGCCGGTCGCCCACTGGTGCGCCTGCTCGTAGTTGCCGTAGGAGGGCATCCGCCGCCGCAGGCCGGTGAGGTACTCGAGGTCGGAGCCGGGCGGGCAGAAGAAGAGGTCGATGCCGGCCTCGCGGAGGGCGTCCTCGAAGCGGGCCTGGCGGGCGGCGTAGTCCATGTCATGTCTCCTTGGCGGGGATGGTGTCGGGGAAGAGGGCGCGCCGCGTCGGCGCCGAGATGGCCAGCTTCGACATCGGCACGTCGACCACGGCGGGTCCGGTGCCGGCGACGAGCGCGGCCAGCTCACCGGGGCTCGCGAGCGTGTGGCCGGCGAGGCCGAAGCCGCGCGCGACGGCGGCGAAGTCGGTGCGGCCGAAGCGCGCGAGCTCGCCGTCCTCGCCCTTCGCGTTCAGCTTGTGGATCTCGGAGCCGAAGCCGCCGTCGTTCATCACGAGCACGAGCAGGTTCAGTCGCTCGGCCGCGACGGTCGCGAGCTCGCCGGCGTGCATCAGCAGGCTCCCGTCGCCCTCGACGAGCACGACCGGCCGGCCGGCTCCGACGGCGGCGCCGATCGCGGTGCCGAGCCCCTGGCCGACGGCGCCGAAGCCGTAGGCGTGGAGATGGTCCTCCGGGCGCGGGCGGTGGAGATGCATGACCGCGAACGACCAGAAGTGGCCGACGCCGTAGACGAGGAGCGCGTCCTCGGGAAGCGCCGCGTCGAGCATCTTCATCACCGCGACCGGGTCGACCGTGCCGGGCTCGAGCTCGACCCGGGGGTACTCGGGCAGGGGGCTCGCGAGCCGCGCGGCGGTCTCCGGGGTGCGGAACCCGATGGCGACGTGACCCTGGGCGGCGAGCTCTGCGTCGATCGCCGCCACGGCCGCGGCGGCGTCGCCGCGCACGAAGCTCGTGGCCGCGCGGACGCCCTCGGAGACTCCCGGCGGGTCGACGTCGACCTGGATCACCTCCTTACCGCGGAAGAGCGCGCCGTTGTCGGTGGCGAAATAGCCGAGGCCGGCCCCGACGGCGAGCACGAGGCCGGCCTGGGCGACGAGCTCGCGCGTCGTGCGCGACGACAGTCCGCCGATGAGCCCGGCGTCGAAGCGCTCGCCGCGGAACCAGTCGCGAGCGTAGAGCGTCGTGCCGAGCAGCGCGCCGGTCCGCTCGGCCAGGGAGAGCAGCGCCTCGCGCGCACCGGAGGCCACGGCACCGCGGCCCGCCAGGACGAGTGGGTATCGCGCCGCCGCAAGCCGGGCGGCGGCGGCCCCGACGTCCGCGGGCGAGGGAGCCGCGACCGGCGGCGGCGGGATGCGCGGCAGGCGCGTGACCGGCCCGGCCGGCGGCTCGATCTCCCGCTCCTGCAGGTCGTACGGGACGGCGACGACGGCCGGCGCGCGCTCGCGCTCGGCGACCGCGAACGCCTCCTGGACGGCCGCCACGAGCAGGGCCGGCGTCGAGACCGGGAGGTAGCGGGCGCCGGTGGCGGCAACGAGCAGTCCCTGGTCGGTGCGCTGGGGGTTCCAGGCGGTGCCCTGCGGCACCTCGCCGGCGAGCACCACGAGCGGCGTCCGGTTCCGGACGGCGCCGGTGAGCGCGGTCATGACCTGCGTGAGGCCCGGGCCGCAGGTGACCGAGGCGACGCCGACGCGACCCGTCGTGCGGGCCCAGCCCTCGGCCATGAGCACGGCCGCGTTCTCGTGCCTCGCGTTCACGAGGCGCACACCGTGGTGCTCGACCAGCGCGGCGAGCGGGAACATGTTCCCGTCGCCGAGCAGCGCGAAGACCGTGTCGACGTCGTGTGCCGCGACGGCGTCGGCGATCAGCTCGTACGCCTTCACCGCGTCGCCGTCAGACAGCCGAACGTCTCGTGACCCGGCCCTGCGTATGGATGAAGCCGCCGTCGTCTTCGCCGGTCTCCCACGGGCGCGCGCCCCGGACGACGTCGCCGGACCACGGGCGCCAGCGCCGGATCGCGAACTTCCACCGGCCGTCGACCTTCACGCACGTGTCGACGTAGTAGCCGACGAAGACGATCACGTGCTCGTTCTCGATCCGCCGCGGGGCGAAGCACATCGAGCGCACGACGCAGCGCTCGGAGTCGCCCTCGAAGAGCGAGTTGCCCACCCAGTGCTGGATCCCCTTCGAGCGCGGGCCGTCGCGCATCTCGCTCGCGAGCCGGCGGAGCTCGTCGGGGCCGTCGTAGTAGCCGCTCACCCCGTCGAAGAGGCCGTCGTCGGTGAAGAGGTCGACGTAGCCCTCGATGTCGCCCGTGTCGCCGGTCCACGCGTACTTGGCGAAGAGCTCCGTGATCTCGGCCCGGTCGTCGGCGCTCAGCGCGTTCACACTCATTTGATCCTCCCGGAGAGGTCGAGGTCGGAATCGCTGCTCCACGCGCCCCAGGGCGCCGGCAAGAGCGCGGAGCGGTCGAGGTCGGCGGCGCGGCGATAGCCCATGATCGCGAGCGCCGTCGCGAGCTCGTCGACGAGCATCTCCAGCCCGCGACGGGCGGCCTGCGCGCCGCCGCAGGCGAGTGCCCAGAGCATCTGGCGCCCGACGAGCACTCCCGAGGCACCCAGCGCGAGCGCCTTGACGGCGTCGGTGCCGCGCTGGATGCCGCCGTCGACGAGCACGTCGATGCGCCCGCTCACGGCATCGGCCACCGCGGGGAGCACGGCGGCCGTGGGCAGCACCGTGTCGAGCTGCCGCGCGCCGTGGTTGGAGACGATCACGCCGGCGAGGCCCGCGTCGACGGCGCGGTCTGCGTCCTCGGCGTCGAGGACGCCCTTCGCGAGCAGCGGCAGGCCGGTCGAGGCGGCGAGCGCCGCGACGTCGTCCCAGGTGATGGAGCCGTCGAGCGCTGGGTGGCGATCCATCACGATCACCGAGTCCGGCCGCTTGAACGAGGCCGCCATCGTCCGGTAGCGGAAGCCGGCGACCGGCTGGTCGACGGTCAGGACGAGCGCCTCGAAGCCGAGCTCCTCCGCCTGCTGCACGAGGTCGCGTGTGAGGCCTCGGTCGGTGAAGAGGTGGAGGTGGAACCAGCAGGTCGCACCCGGGGCCGCCTCCTTCACGGCCCGCATCGGCTGGGACGACCAGCAGGACAGGATGTAGATGCCGCCGGCGGCGGCAACGCCCTGGAGGTGCCCCGCCTCGCCTTCGGGGTGTGCCAGCACCTGCCAGGCCGTCGGCGCCGACGCGAAGGGGTGCGGGCGCCGCTTGCCGAGGATCGTCACCGACGTGTCCGGGCCGGACACGTCGACCAGGACCCGCTGCCGCAGCGCGATGTTGCGCCACGCGGCGGCGTTCGCCTCGAGCGTGATCTCGTCGGCGGCGCCGGTGGCGAGGTAGTCGTAGACCGGCGGGGGGAGGATCTCCTTCGCCCGGCGCGCGAACTCGGCCGGCGTGCGGGGCAGCTCTTCGGGCAAGGGCCCGCTCATCTCGTACCGTCCCGCTCCGAAGGCGGCGGAGCCGGCACCTCCGGTCGACGCGAAGCGCTCGGAAAGCTCGCTGTCTTCATCGGCGGCTCCGTCGAGCCTACGCCGCTCATTGCAGCACTCCGACCTCGGCGCAGAAACGGCGCAGGTGCTCGAGGTGCTCCTCGAGCGTCGAGGCGCCCGACCAGATGGTCGAGACGCAGAAGTGGGTGAAGCCGTTGTCGCGGTACCAGTCGAAGTACTCGCGCCAGAGGTCGGGGCCGCCCTGGCGGAGGCTGAGCCTCGCCTGCAGCCCGAACGCCGCGGGGTCGCGGCCGGCCGCGTCGAGCTTCGCGCGGAGCTTCTCGAGCTGGGGGCCGAGCTTCTCCGGCACGCGCGACTCGGGAATCCAGCCGTCGGCGAGCCTGACGACGCGGTCGAGGATCTTCTCGGCGCCGGAGCCGTACCAGATCGGGATCGGCCGCCTCGACGGCAGCGGGTTGATGCCGACGTCCGGCAGGGAGTGGAACTCGCCGTCGACCTCGACGGTCGGGTTCGTCCAGAGGTTGCGCAGCACGTCGATCTGCTCCTCGATCCGCCTTCCCCTCGTCCGGAAGTCGGCGCCGAGCCCCTGGAACTCGACGTCGTTCCAGCCGACGCCGACGCCGAGCCGGAAGCGGCCGCCGCTCAGGATGTCGACCTCCGCCGCCTGCTTGGCGACGAGCGCCGTCTGCCGCTGCGGCAGGCAGAGGATCCCGGTCACGAGCTCGAGCGAGGTCGTCACGGCGGCCAGGTAGCCGAAGAGCACCAGCACCTCGTGGAAGCGGTCGTGCTCGTCGTGGAAGCCCGTCCAGTCGGGCCGGTTGCGGCGGCCGGCGCCGAGGACGTGGTCGTAGGCGATCAGGTGGTCGAAGCCCATCGCCTCGACCGCCTCCGCGAACTCGCGCGTCGCGCCCGCGTCCAGCTCCAGATCGCTCTGCGGGAAGGTGACGCCGATGTGCACGGTCAGGGCTGCCGGAGCGCGACGATCGCCTCGACCTCGACCGCCATCCCGGCGGGGAGCGCGGGAACGCCGAAGGCCGTGCGGGCGTGGCGCCCGTTCGCGCCGAAGAGCTCCACGAAGAGCTCCGACGCCCCGTTCACGACCTTCGACTGCTCCGTGAAGCCCGGTGCGCAGCACACGAGCCCGACCACCTTGACGAAGCGCTCGATCCGGTCGAGCTCGCCGAGCTCCTGCTCGAGCGCGCCGAGGACGTTCAGGGCGCACTGCCGCGCGGCGGCGTACCCGTCCTCGACCGAGAGCTCCTCGCCGACGCGCCCGAAGTACTGGATCTTGCCCTCGCGGGCCGGCGGCTGGCCGGAGACGTAGGCGCGGCGGCCGTCGACGAGGACGGGGCGCAGCGGGGAGGTCTCCGGCAGCGGGAACGCGTGCAGCTCGAGCCCGAGCTCCTCGAGACGCTGCTTCGGCGTCATGCGACTCCATTCCTGATCACATCGCGGAGTATATGATCTTCCTTCACGGGCATGGCAAGCGACGGGATGAAGCTCGGCGAGAAGATCGCCTCGACCCTGCGCGACGAGATCATCGCGGGCGAGCCTCCTCCGGGGACGGCGCTGCGGCTGCTGCCGCTCGCGCAGCGGCTCGGCGTCAGCACGACGCCGGTTCGCGAGGCGCTGGCGATCCTCGAGCGGCAGGGGCTCCTCTCCTCCCAGCTCCACCGCGGCTTCCGCGTCGCCGAGATCAGCCCGCGTGAGATCTGGGACCTGTACTCACTGCACGCCTTCATCTCGGAGCTCCTGATCGAGCGCGCGACCCGCCGGCTCTCGGAGGAGGACATCGACGAGCTCGAGGCGCTCGACGCCGGCATGCGCGAGGCGACCGAGGCCGGCGAGGTCGCGCGCGCCGCCGACCTCAACCACGAGTTCCACCGCCGCGTCAACCTCGCTGCCGGCTCGCCGCTCCTCGTGCGCTTCCTGGCGGAGACGACGCCCTTCGTCACCCGGCGGCACGCTCCGGTCGTGCCGGGATGGGACCGCCACCGGATGGAGGGGCACCGCGCGATCATCGAGGCGCTGCGCCGGCGCGACACGGACGAGGCGGCGCGCCTGATGGGCGACCACATCCGCCGCTCGGGGGAGCTCGCGAGGATGTATGCGGAGGGCCAGGCCGAGCGCGTCGTGCAGACGCCGGCCCTCACCTCGAAGCTGTAGCGCCGTTCGAGGAGACCCTCGACTCGGCAAAGGCGCGGGCGAGGTCGCCCGAGCGGCGGATGTGCTCGCCCATGATCTGCCCGGCCGCGGCGCTGTCGCGCCGCCGCATCGCCGCGAGGATCGCGTGGTGGCCCTCCGTGCGCTGCTCCTCCCAGCCGGGGATGTCGGGGTCGCTGCGGCGCACGACGAACGGCGTCGTCTCGCTCAGGTACCGGACGACGATCGGCAGGCCCGCCTTGAGGTTGATGCGCCGGTGGAACTCGTGGTTCAGGTCGCCCGCGAGCGCGGCGTCGCCGCTGGCGTTCGCCGCCCGCATCTGATCGTCGAGCGCCTCGAGCTCGTCGAGGTCCTCGTCCGACAGCCGTCGTGTGGCCGTCTCCGCGAGCAGCTCCGACATGTGCGCGTGCACCGAGTAGATCGCCGCGATCTCGCGCGGCGTGATCTCCGCGACGCGGAAGCCCCGGTTCAGCTGCGAGAACACGAGCCCCTGGCGCTCGAGGATCGTCAGCGCCTCGCGCACCGGAGTCGTGCTCACGCCGAGACGCTTCGCGAGCGTCGCGAGCCGCAGGGGCGCCCCCGCCTCGAGCTGGCCGGCGATGATCTCGTCTCGCAGCCCCGAGGCGATCTTCAGACCGAGCTTCGTTTCCCGCGTGTCCTTGGCCGTCGAGTCGCGCGCCCCCATCAGCGCCCTGACTCTACTGCGGATCAGGCAGGTCCGATGGCCGGGATCGCCGCGGCCGATGGGGACGAAGATGGGGTCACGGGACCATCGCCCTCCGTCCTTCGACCTGACACGGTTGGGTCGATGCACGGGACGGTCGTATGCGGGGTGGCAGGCACGGCCGACGGCCGGGGCGCGGTGCAGGTGGCAGCTGCGCTCGCGTCCCGGCTGGGGCTGCGGCTCGTGCTCGTGCATGCGCTCGAACGTCTCGGTCACTCCGGGGGTGACGGGGACTCCCGCGGGAGGCGCGAGGCGGAGCACATGCTCGAGGCGGTCGCATGCGGCCACGTCGATGCCGAGGTCCGGCTCGTCGCCGGGCCTCGGGTGGACGCGCTGGCCGAGGTCGCGGCCGACGAGGGCGCGGACGTCATCGTGCTGGGCTCGCGGGCGCGGGGAGCTCGGACTGGGCAGGTCCGGTGCACCCTCGCCCGCGAGCTCGAAGCGGCGCAGGCCGTGCCGGTCGTGATCGCGCCCCCGGCGACGCGCCCGCGCGCGGGACGGCGGCTCGCAGGCGCCGACGCGGCCGAGGTCGACTACAACTGAGCTTCTGGCCTTCTCGCGTCTGTCGCTGCTCTGGCGCGTGTTCGCGATCAACGCGACGCTGCTCCTGCTGGGCACCGTCGGGCTCCTCGTCTTCCGTAAGCACGCCTCGGCGGTCGTCGTCGAGCTCGTCGACCTCGCGGTCGCGCTCGTGCTCCTGCTCGCGGCGAACCTGGTCCTGCTGCGGCCGGTGCTGTCGCCGATCGACCGGCTCGTCGAGCGCATGCGCACGGTCGACCTGCTGCGGCCGGGCCAGCGGCTCGCCGAGCGCGGCGGCGCCGAGGTCGCAGAGCTCGTGGGCGCGTTCAACCAGATGCTCGACCGTCTCGAGGCCGAGCGGCGCGACAGCAGCCGCCGGGCACTCTCGGCGCAGGAGGCAGAACGGCTCCGGATCGCGCAGGGCCTCCACGACGAGGTCGGGCAGCTGCTCACCGGCGTCCTGCTCCAGCTCGACGCGGTCGCGGTCGACGAGCCGGCCGAGCGGCAGCGGCGGATCGACGAGACGAAGCGCGCCGTGCGCCGGGCGGCGGAGGAGGTGCGGCGGATCGCACAGGAGCTCCGGCCCGCGCTGCTCGAGCATCTCGGGCTCGTGAGCGCGCTGACCGAGCTCGCCCGCCAGTTCACCGAGCGCACCGGGATCGGGGTCGAGACGCGCCTCGCGCCGGAGCTGCCCCCTCTCTCCGGCGAGGCCGAGCTCGCTCTCTACCGCGTGGCGCAGGAGGGGCTCACGAACATCACCCGCCATGCGGCGGCGTCCCGGGTCGAGCTGTCGCTCGAGCGCGGGGCGGGAAGTGTCGTGCTCCGCCTCGCCGACGACGGCCGCGGGCTCGGCGACGAGACGGAGCGGAACGGCACCGGCGGCCTGCGCGGCATGCGTGAGCGCGCGGTGCTCGTCGGCGGGGCGCTCGCGGTGACGCGGGGCGTGCGCGGCGGCGTCGAGGTGCGCCTCGAGGTGCCGAGCGAGGCGACGCCGTGACGATCCCGCTCGTGACGCGCATCCTCGTCGCGGACGACCACCCGATCGTGCGCTCGGGCCTGCGCACCGTCATCGACGCGCAGCCCGACCTCGCGGTCGCCGCCGAGGCCGAGGACGGAGCCGCCGCCGTCCGCCTGGCGCTCGCCGAGAACGTCCAGCTCGCCGTCCTCGACGTCGCGATGCCGAAGCTGACGGGGATCCAGGCGGCGCACGAGCTCCACAGGCGCAAGCCGGAGCTGAAGCTCCTGATGCTCTCGATGTACGACAGCGAGCAGT
>Ga0335085_10010320_pt1 | contig 13976 bp, 13 predicted proteins | sample Lox_Sample_45_FD_206712 | JGI IMG/M metagenome (GOLD analysis project Ga0335085, IMG submission 206712) | Soil microbial communities from Loxahatchee National Wildlife Refuge, Florida, United States - Lox_Sample_4.5 | ecosystem: Environmental > Terrestrial > Soil > Wetlands | place: USA...
TACTTTTGCACCAATACGGTGGCCCAGAGGCCCTGTCAGTGGAGGAGCGGGATCCCGGCCCACCGAGTGCCGGCGAGGTACAGATCCGGCACACCGCGATCGGACTGAACTACATCGACGTCTACGATCGCACCGGGCTGTACCCCCAGCAGTTACCTGCGGTCCTCGGGCGCGAGGCGGCCGGAGTCATTGTGGCGGTGGGCCCCCGAGTGCGGGGATTCCGCCGTGGACAGCGCGTGGCATATGTCTACTTCACGCCCGGCGCCTACAGCGAGCTGCGTAACGTGCCAGCAGAGCGCATCGTGAAGGTGCCGGCGGGAATCTCCGATCGCGAAGCCGCTGCTCTGATGCTGAAAGGCCTCACGGCACACTACCTCCTGCGACGCACGCACCGCGTGCAGCGCGGTGAGACGCTTCTGGTGCATGCCGCCGCCGGCGGCGTCGGTCTGATCCTATGTCAATGGGCACGCGCGCTCGGGGCCAAGGTGATCGGCGTTGTGGGGAGCGATGCGAAGGCCGAGCTCGCGCGCCGCAACGGCTGTCGGCACGTGCTCATCTCCGGGCGCGACGAGCTCGTGCCGAGCGTCAAGAAACTGACCAAGGGCCTGGGCGTCGACGTGGTCTACGATTCTGTGGGCAAGGACACCTTCATGGAGTCGCTCGATTGTTTGCGGCCGCTCGGCTTGATGGTGACGTACGGCAACGCCTCCGGTCCGCCGCCGGCCTTCAGTCCGCTCGAGCTCAGCAAGCGCGGCTCGCTGTTCCTCACACGGCCGCAGCTCGCTTCCTACATCGCCACGCGCCCCGCGCTCGCGTCAGCCGCTCGCGAGCTGTTCGCCATCGTGAAGAGCCGTAAAGTGCGCATTCGCATCGGGCAGACGTATCCGCTCGTCGAGGCCGCCCAGGCCCACCGCGATCTCGAGGCGCGCCGCACCACCGGATCGACGGTGCTCATTCCGTGACGCTATGAGGTGGTCGAGGGAGTGCGCGTGGCGCCGCGACGCACGTTGCCGCCGGCAAGGCTCGTGATGACCGCGGCGAGCTCCTCGGGCTCGACGGGCTTGGCGAGATGGCTCTGGAAACCCGCATGCAACGCCCGCACCCGATCGTGCGCGGTGGCATAACCGCTGAGTGCCACCGCCGGAACAAGCCCACCCAGATTGGGATCGAGCGCCCGCACTTGCTCGATGAGGGCATAGCCATCCATCTCGGGCATGCCGAGATCGGCGAGCAGCAGGTCCGGCCGGCGCTCGAAGAGCAGCGTCAGCGCCGCCGGCCCGGAGCCGGCGAGACTGACGCGCGCACCGTACGCCTGCAGCATGTTGGCGATCAGCTCCCGCGCGCCCGGATCATCATCCACGACCAGCACGTGCAGGCCGTCAAGCTGCGCACCGGTGGCGGGGGTCGCGGGCGCCGTCTCGGGGCTGCTCGTGAGAGCACTCGCATCACGGATCGGCACACGGATCGTGAAGGTCGCGCCGAGCCCCTCACCCTCACTCGCCGCGCTCACCGTGCCGCCGTGCAGCTCCGTCAGGTGGCGCACGATCGCAAGTCCCAGCCCGAGCCCACCATGGCGGCGACTGATCGAGCCGTCCTCCTGGCGAAAGCGATCGAAGACATACGGAAGGAACTCCGGTTTGATGCCCTGACCGCTGTCGCGCACCCTGATCTCCGCCTGCTCGTCCCGCCGCAGCAGCTCGATCTCGACATGCCCGCCGAGGCTGGTGAATTTGATGGCGTTCGAGAGCAGGTTACACACCACCTGCTGCAGGCGGGCGAAGTCACCGCGTAGCGTGCCGACGCGCTGATCGAGCCGCGGCAACAACTTGATACCCTTGGCCTGCGCGGCCGGCAGCATGGTCTCGATCGATGCCTCGATCACACGCCGCGGATCCACCACGCCGAGCTCCAGAGTGACCTTGCCGGTGACGACGCGCGACACGTCGAGCAAATCCTCGATCAAACGCCGCTGCGCGCGCGCATTGCGCTCGATGGTCTCCATGGCGCGCTCTTCGGTGGTGGCATCCAGGCGCCGCGTGCGCAGCAGCGTAATCCAGCCGAAGATGGCATTGAGCGGCGTGCGCAGCTCGTGCGACATCGTCGCCAGGAACTCGTCCTTGAGACGCGAGAGCTGCTCCGCCTCGGCGCGCAGCACCTGCTCGCGTGCGAGCAGCGCCTCGCGCTCGGCCTCGATGCGTCGCCGCTCGATGATCTCGCTCTGCAGCAGCTCGTTGCTGTGCTGCAGCTCTGCGGTGCGCTCTGCGACCCGCTGCTCGAGCGCCTGATTCGCGTGCGCGAGCTGGGCGTGCACGCGAAACAACTCGACGAATACGCGCACCTTCGTGCGCAGCACCTCGGGAACTACCGGCGATGAGATGAAGTCCACCGCGCCGAGCTCATAAGCGCGCGAGGTCTGCGGCTCATCGGCGTAGGAGGTGATGAAGATGATGGGTGTCTGGCGCGAGCGCTTGTAGCGACGGATCAGCGTCGCGGTTTCCAACCCGTCGATGTCCGGCATGTTCACGTCGAGCAAGATGACGGCGAAGTCATCGTGCAGAATGCGCGTCAGGGCCTCGGTGCCCGAGCGCGCCACGACCAGCTCGGCATCGAGCTCCTCGAGCACCGTGCGATACACGAGCAGCTTCTCCGCCATGTCATCGACGATCAGAACGCGCGCCCGCTCCACGGCTCAGGCACCTCGGCTCTGCAAGGTGCGAGCGCTGCGCGCCACACCCAGTGCCCCGCTGCGCACGACCTCGGTGAGCTCGGCGCGCGAGGCGAGCTCGCGGATGAACTCGTTGATCTCCGCCTCGCTCGCCGTCAGCTCCACCACGAAGCCATCGCAGGCCGGGTCGAGCACGCGGCCGCCGGTGCGGACCACGTAGCCACGCAGCCCGTCGGTCGCCTCCGGCCGCACACGCAGCTTGAGCACGGCGAGCTCGCGCTCCAGATGCTCGCCGAGCGTCAAATCCTCGATGCGCACCACATCGATCAGCTTGTGCAGCTGATTGACGATCTGCTGGATGACCGCATCCGAGCCCTTGGTGACGAGCGTGACGCGCGAGACCGTGGGGTCGTCGGTGGGCGCCACGGAGAGTGATTCAATGTTGTAGCCACGCGTTGAGAACAGACCCGCGACGCGCGCGAGCGCACCGGCCTCGTTCTGCAGCAGGATGGCGATGATGTGACGCATGGGGGTCGATATCGGCAGCATACTGTAGCTCTAGCCGCTAAACTGTAGCCTCAAGGCCTAGCAGCTGCTAGGCTGTCAGATCCCCATGAATGATATTGCCACGGCGGCCCGTCCGCGCGCACATCCGCTCGCCGGTCAGCGCATGAGCGGTGCACAGATGATTGTGCAGGTGCTCGCCGACGAGGGCGCCGATGCCATCTTCGGCTACAGCGGCGGCGCCATCCTGCCGACCTACGACGCGGTGTTTCTCTATAACGAGCGGCAAGCGCACGCTCGCGCCCGGCCGCTACGTCTGATCGTGCCCGCGAACGAGCAGGGCGCCGGATTCATGGCCGCGGGTTATGCGCGCGCCAGCGGGCGCGTCGGTGTGTGTTTGGTCACCTCGGGACCCGGGGCCACGAACACGGTCACGCCGGTGCGCGACAGTATGGCGGACTCGGTGCCGATCGTCGTCATCTGCGGGCAAGTCGCGCGCGCCTCCATCGGCACGGACGCGTTTCAGGAGGCACCGGTCCCCGCGCTGATGGGCGCGGTCGCAAAGCATATTTTTCTGGTCACCGATCCGACCAAGCTCGAAGCGACGATGCGAACGGCCTTTGAGATCGCGCGCACCGGGCGGCCCGGCCCGGTCGTCGTGGACGTGCCGAAGGATGTACAGAACTGGGAAGGCGCGTTTGTTGGTGCGGGAACGCTGCCGATTCCCGGCTATCGCGGGCGCATGGTGCAGCTCGCAGAACAGATGGTGAGTGCGCCGGAGGCTGCGCGCTTCTTCAGCATGCTGCGCGAGGCCAGGCGACCGCTCATCTACGCCGGCGGCGGTGTCATCAATGCCGACGCAGGCGCGGCGCTCACCGAGCTCGCGCTCGGCTTCGGCATCCCGGTCGTGACCACGCTCATGGGCATCGGCTCGATCGATACGCAGCAACCCCTGTCGCTGCGCATGCTCGGCATGCACGGCGCGGCCTTCGCCAACTATGCGCTCGATGATTGCGATTTTCTGATCGCGGTCGGCGCGCGCTTCGACGATCGCGTGGCCACCGTGCCCGCGAAATTCGCGCGCAATGCCAAGCGCATCGCGCATCTCGACATAGACCGTGCCGAGATCAACAAGGTCAAGCGCGTGCAGTGGAGCCACGTGGGGCTGCTCGAGCCGGCGCTGCGTGCCCTCATCGCCTACGGCAGGCATGAGCGCTTCCAGCCGGACTACGCCGCCTGGCATGCCGAGCTCGCCGAGCTCAAGCGCGTGCATGCGATGAATTACGACCGCGCGAGTCCCTTGATCCAACCGCACTATGTGATCGAGGAGATCAACCGCCACACGGGCGGCGAGGCGATCGTGAGCACCGGCGTGGGCCAGCACCAGATGTGGGCCGCGCAGTACTGCGACTTTCGCCGCCCGCGTCTGTGGCTCACCTCGGGCAGCATGGGCACGATGGGCTTCGGTCTGCCGGCGGCGATCGGTGCGCAGGTCTGCCATCCGGAGCGGCTGGTCATCGATATCGACGGCGATGCCAGCATCCGTATGAACATCGGCGAGCTCGAGACTGCGACCACCTACGACCTGCCGGTGAAGATCGCGGTGCTCAACAACTTCGGCGACGGCATGGTCAAGCAGTGGCAGAAGCTGTTCTTCAAGGGCCGGCTGTCGGCGAGCGACAAGTCGCTGCACAAAAAGGATTTCGTAAAGGCCGCGCAGGCCGATGGCTTCCGCTACGCCGAGCGCCTCACCCGCAAGGAGGACGTGCCGCGGGTGATCGAGCAGTTCATCAAATTCTCGGGACCGGCTTTTCTCGAGGTGCTGATCGATCCGGATGCCGGCGTCTACCCGATGGTGAGCCCCGGGCAAGCCTACGATGAGATGATCACCGGCGACTTCATCACATCGCGGCACAAGGTCGACATCAAGACCCCCGGTCCGTCGGAGATGTTCTAAAGAGAGGTGCGTCGTGGGTGGTGAGTTTTGAGTTATGAAGTACCTGCATACCATGGTGCGCGTCACCGACCTGAAGAGCTCGCTGCGCTTCTACTGTGATGCGCTTGGACTGACTGAGCTGTCGCGCAAGGACATCCCCCAGGGCCGCTATACGCTGGTGTTCCTTGCGGCTCCGGGCGACGAAGCAGCGCAGGTCGAGCTGACCCACAACTGGGATCCTGAGAATTACACCGGTGGGCGCAATTTCGGTCACCTCGCGTACGCGGTCGATGACATCTACGCCGCGTGCCGCAGACTGATGGAGCACGGGGTGACGATCAATCGGCCACCGCGCGATGGCCGCATGGCCTTCGTGCGCTCACCCGACAACATCTCCATCGAGCTGTTGCAGAAAGGTAATGCCCTAGCTCCCGCGGAGCCATGGACATCCATGCCCAACAGCGGACAGTGGTAGCGCGCCGCGGCCACAGCACGCGGGAGCCCTCATGCCAGCAGTGCTGATCACCGGCGCAAGCCGCGGCCTGGGACTGGAATTCGTGCGTCAGTACAGCACCGAGGGCTGGGACGTGCTCGCTTGTGCACGCACCCCGCTCGCCGCGCCTGCCTTGCAGTCTCTCGCTCAGCAGGCGCACGGCCGCCTGAGCGTGCATGCACTCGACGTCGCCGACTTCTCGGCAATCGAGTCGTTGGCGCACGAGCTCGCCGGTCGCTCGATCGACTTACTCCTCAATGTCGCCGGCAGCATGGGTGCGCGCGGCGCGGGCACCTTCGAAGCGAGCAACTTCGCCGACTGGGAGTCGGTATTCAAGGTGAACACCTATGCACCCATGAAGATGGCGCAGGCATTCGCCACACACGTCGCGGCGAGCGCCGAGAAGAAGATCGTGTCCATCTCAACCCTCATGGCTTCGATGTCGCGCAACACCCTCGGCGGCTTCTACGCGTATCGGGCGAGCAAGGCGGCCTTGAACGCCATCATGGTATCGATGGCCATCGATCTCGGACGCAAGCACGACATCGTCGTAGGACTCCTCCACCCGGGATGGGTGAGCACGGACATGGGCGGCCCGCGTGCGCCCATAGACGCCCAGACGAGCGTCACCGGCATGCGGCGCGTCATCGCAACGTTGACGAAGGAGCGGGCTGGACGATTCTGGGCATACGACGGCAGTGAGGTGCCCTGGTGAGCGAGCTCGAGCTGCAAGCCTATTTGCACTGGCGCATCCCGCTCGCGGCCGCAATGGGCGTAAGAGTGCGTTCGGTGAGCCCCGCCCGAGTCGAGCTCCAGGCTCCTCTGGCTCCGAACATCAATAACGATGAGATGGCATTCGGCGGCAGCATCGTCGCCGTGGCGATGCTCGCCGCATGGACGCTCCTCTTCGTTCGCGAGCAGGGTGCGGGCAGCAATGCGCGGCTCGTCATCCAGCACGGCAGCATGAGCTATGAGCGCCCGATCACGGACGATTTTGCGGCGATCAGCGAGCTCGCGGATGAGGCTCGGTACCGAAGATTCCGCCTGACACTGGCGCGGCACGGTCGTGCGCGCATCGCGCTCGGGACGGTCCTGGAGCAAGACGGGTTGCGCGTCGGCGCTTTCGAAGGCGCCTTCGTGGCCGTGTCAGAACGATCGGCTCAGCTGCGATGACGCCTGCCCGCAACCTTCAGTCTATAAGCTGGGATAGCTGCCAAAGTCCGGCGGACTTTGCACAGGCGGTCGCCTGGCGCTTGGACTTCCCGGTGGAGGCGGCGGCTCGCAGCTTGAATCGACGGCACACCCCGCCGATGCCATCGTAGGCCGGCTCGGCCACCATCTCATAGTGGACACCCGTCGCGACGTTGTCCCAGACCACGCGCTTGCCCGGTTTGCCGATCTCGAGAGCGTGAGCGAGACAAGCTCGGTCGCCCGTGTCGAGCTCGCGCTGCATCGGGGCGGCGAGCAGGGCGTCGATCTTGCCGCCGATGAGCGTGGCCGCCTCCCTATTCTCAATAGGTTGCGGCTGGATGCCGAGCGGCAGCTCACGGGGCGGCTCGGCGGGTGTGCCGATGTCGACGCGATCGCAGTGACCCTTGCGGACTCCATAGTCGCGTTGCCAGTTGGCGCCGGAATTGCCGACGTAGAGCACCGCATGCTTCCGGCTCGCACCGTACCCGGCGTCTCGATCGGGCGAGGCGGCGGCGAGGCTGGCCGCTGCCCACAGGGCGGCTAGCACCGCCGTTGCAGTCTGCATGCTCTTGCGCATCGGGCTGATCCTGGAATGGAAAATGATCGGCAGTGTCGCGCTCCCGGCCGCGACATGCCTCGATGCTTCGATTGCTTGCGACGCAATTCACGCTCGGCTATTTACAGAATGTGCGGTCGGTGCAGAATGGCGACTGAAACCAAACAAGGCGTGCGCGCCCAGACTCACCACCGGGGAGAATTGCGATGACCAGTGCCGATGTTCATGGGAAATTTCTCTGGCATGAGCTGATGACGACCGACCCCAGTGCGGCCGGTACGTTCTACTCGAAGGTGTTCGGCTGGAAGGCGCAGCCCTGGGACCAGGACCCCAGCTACACGCTGTGGATGGCCGCTCACGGACCGGCGGGCGGCATGATGCGCTCGCCCGGCGCCGGCTCTCCCCACTGGATCGCCTATGTCGGCGTGCGTGACGTTTCCGCGACGGTCGCCACGGTCGAGCAGCGCGGTGGCCGTGTGCAAAAGGGAGTCACCGAGATGTCGACCGGCGCCAAGTACGCCGTGCTGGCTGATCCGCAAGGCAGCGTCTTCGGCGTGTACAGCCCTTCAGGCGACGGCAGTGGCGCGGGGGCCGAAGAGTTCACGTGGCATGAGCTTGGCGCGAGCGATCACGCAGCCGCCTTCCGCTTCTATCAGGATGTCTTCGGCTGGGAGCAGCTCGGCACGCACGATATGGGCGGGATGGGTCAGTACCTGCTCTTCGGTCGGGGCGGCCAGCAGCTCGGGGGCATGTACACACTGCCCTCGGGAATGGCCGGCTCGGGCCCGCGCTGGCTGGCTTACGCACGCTCCGCGAGTGTGCCCAAGCTGGCGGAGGCAACGAAGTCGGCCGGCGGCCGGGTGCTCAACGGTCCGCAAGAGGTGCCGGGTGGCAGCTGGATCGTGCAGCTTGCCGATCCCCAGGGAGCAGTGATCGCGGGGGTCGAGCCACCGCGGGCAGCGGCGCAGGCTTCCGCGCCGAAATCGCGCAGAGCGGCTCAGCCGACAGCGACGTCGTCTGCGGCTGCGAGCGGCTCGTCCTCGCCAGCTGCAGCGCCGAAGGGTGCCAGCACCGCGGCACCGCGAGCAGCTCGGAAAGCCCCCGCTCCGGGCGCTAAGCGAAAAGCTGCCGCGAAGAAGAGTGCGACCAAGGGCAAGCGAGCCGCGAAGCGCAGCCCGGCAGGCAAACAATCAAAGGGCCCGAGGACAAAGGGCAAGAAGTTCGCGGGCCGCACGGCCAGCCGGTCATCGGGCGCTCGCAAGAAGCGAGGCGCCGCAAAGAGGTCTGCCGCCAAGCGGAGCAAGCGGGCGCCGGCGAAGCGACACCGCTAACGCATCAACGGTTGTCTGCCTCCGCGGACTGACGCTGCTCGGCCGCGGCTCTCGAGGCCTGATCGAGCTGTGCTCGCACGCGATCTTCGGTCGCCTTGGCCGCGCGCGCCTGTTCCACTTCCGAGGTCCCTCCGGCCGCCGCGGAGGCCGCCGTGTCTGCCACCCCACAGCCAGTAAGTGAACCAAGCATTGTTGCGAGCAGCGCCAAGGCAGCCGGAGCTCGGGCCGCGCACACGTGCTTTGGGTGCTTCGGGACAGGAAGCTCTCTCATGACGCGGGTTCTAGCACGCAGCGGGGCGCGCGCGGCGCGTAAGCCGTCCGATATTTGAAAGATCGCCGTGCGCCGACTTATGTCACACAGCGCGGTACGCGATTCCTTATCATGCGTCCCCATGGCGAAAGCGATCGTGAAGGGCCGCATTGCGGGCGCCGAAGCGCGTGTGCGACGGGGCTATTTCGAGGGCCGCTACGGCCAGCTGCACGTGCACAACGCGATTCCACCCGGTGGTGGCTTCGATGAGGCCACGCCGCTTCTTTGTCTACACGAGAGTCCTTCCTCGGGACGCGTCTTTCAGAGGCTTTCCCGCATGCTGGCGCAGGACCGCTCGGTGTATGCACCCGATCTGCCGGGCTTCGGCGAGTCCGATGCGCCCCCCGCGCGACCCTCGATCGGCGACTACGCGGCCGCAATTGGTGACTTTTGCGACACGATGCGGCTGAAGCAGATCGATGTGCTCGGCTGTGGGAGCGGTGCGCTCGTTGCGGCGGAACTGGCGCTCATCCGGGGAGCGCAGGTGCGCCGGGTTGTCCTCCTCGGTGCACCGCTCGCCAGCGACGCGGAGCGCGAAGAGTTTCACCGCGCGCCCTGGCCGCTGCTGCCGGCGGTGGACGGAAGCCATCTCTCGATTGAATGGCAGCGCACCCTGCAATCACGGGCTGGCTTACCCCTCGATGCGGCAGCGCGTGGGTTCGCAGATAAGCTCCTCGCCGGCCCCCATGCGTGGTGGGGCATGGCAGCCGCGCTCGAATATCCAGCCCGCGCCCGCCTGGGGCACCTCACGCAGCCCACGTTGCTCGTGCGAGCGAGCGCCGACGGCGCTGATTCCGTGCCGCACGTGCGTGAGCTTCTGCCGCGCGCCCGCTTCCTCGAGCTCGCCGAATCCTGCGACGAGATGCTCGAGCTCACGCCAGAGTCACTGCTGACACCTCTGCGTGAATTCCTGCGCGGCTGAGCAGGGATTTTACTTAATTTTCGGCCGCCCACCCATTCGAGAGTCCCGCTACGAACCCTTGCGCCGGAAGCGTTCGCGCGCGCTACACTCTGCATAGAAGGAACAAGAGGAGCGCGCATGAGCGTGCCACCTAGCGCAGCGACGGATGCGACTGACCTAGACTCGACCGCAGAGTTGCCTGCGCTCGACGTGGCGGCCTATGAGTCTCACAGCCGCGAATCCCCTCGAACGGAAGCATGGCGTGGGCCGCTCATCGTTGCCCCCGCCGCCGATGAGCTCGCCAGCCGCCATCGCAGCCGACTCGAGGAGGATCTCAGCGCTCTTTCGGCGAATCTGCGCGATTTTGAGGAGCGGCTCGCGGTCAAGGGCGAGCGGCTCAGCGCACTCGAGCGCGAGCTCGATGCAGTGCGGGAGGCGCGTCGCGATGCCGAGCAGCGTGCCGATGCGATCACCCGCGAGCTCGCGGAATCACGCAGTGCGCTCGGCGCTGCGCGCGCGCAGGTCGGCGAGCTCAGAGAACTGCTCGAGGCTCGCGAGACGGAGCAGCGCGCCACGACGCTGCGGGGCCATCGCCTGGCTGCGGACATTCAGCAAAGAGACCAAGCTTTGGCGGCAGCGCAGCTGCAGCTCGACGATCTGCGCCGTCAGTCCGCCGCGCATGTCGAGGTGCTGCAAGTGCTCGAGGGCCGGCGCGGCGTGCAGGACATGCTCGTGCGCGGCCTCGATGGCGAGCTCCAAGAGCGCGACGCGGAGCTGGCCGCCGCAAGACGCGATATCAATGCGCGTGGCGAGCGGATCACGCTGCTCTCGGCCCAGCTCACCGTCTCGCGCCAACGTCTGCAGGCGCTCGAGGCTGAAGTCGGCTCGCTTGCCACCGAGCTTGCGAAGAAGACTGAGCAAATCAACGTCGTCACAAGCGCCAATATGGAGCTGCGCACCCGGCTGCAAGAGCTGACCTCGGTCGATGCCGATCATCTCGAGCGCATCCGCGCGATCGAAACAGATGTGAGCGCGCGCGCGCAAGCCCACAACGAAGCGCTGCTTTCCGCCGCCAAGCTGCAGCGCGAGCTCGAAGCGTCCCAGGCGAATCACAAGCATCGCGTGAGCGCCCTGGAAACCGAGCTCGCAACCCTCCAGTTGCAGCTGAGTGAGCGCGCGCTCGCGATGCAAAAGGTCGAGCTCGACCTGACGAGCGCCTTGCATAAGAAGGACCTCGAGCACACCGCTGCGTTGCAGAAGGCCGCTGCCGACCACGGGAGCGAGCTGCACGCGCTGCGCACCGAACAGGCGAGCCGCCTGGAGCAGTTGCAGACCGCCCACGCGAGCGCGCTCGAGAGCCTGCAGGCCGAGCACGCACGCGCCCTTCAGAGCCTGCAAGCCGAACATATGGAAGCTCTCCAGAGCGCACGGGCGGCGCGTGGCGCGCTGCTCGCCGAGCATGCGGAGGCCCTCGAAACGATGCGGGCAGGACATGCGAGCGCGCTCGCGAGACTGGAGGCCGATCTGAGCGAGCGCATTTCGCTTCTCAATTCGAGCGAGTCGGAAGTGCGTCGTCTGCGAGAGCTGGTTACGGGCCTGGAGGGCGCGCAGCGCTTGCTGCGCGAGGAGCTGCGTGCCACCGCCGATCGTGCCGGCAGCATCGAGTCGAATCTGTGCGCCGCCGACGACACGATCGAGCGGCTGAGCGGCGAGCTGCGCGAGAAGACCGCGCGCATCGAGGAGCTCGCTGAGCAGTGCGAGGAGCTGCAAGCGACGCTGAGTGGTGCACGAGAGTCGCTGGAAGATCGCGATGGGCTGATCCGACGGCTGGAAACCGAAGCGGCGCACAGCGCGGCGCTGCTCGACAATATTCAACACAACATGCGCGCGCTCGATGCGCCATCGGCGGGCGGCAGTGAGTTCGCGCCCGAGGGCTGCGCGCGATTGCTGGTACGCATGGAGGACGACGGTCGCGGCGAGGTCGTGCACGTTCTCGGGCGCCGCACGAGCATCGGACGCACGCCCGATAACGATGTCCAGCTCGATACCAAGTTCGTGAGCCGCCATCACGCCATGATCATCTCGGGCCCCGTCCACACGATTGTCGAGGATCTCAACAGCACCAACGGCCTGCTCGTGAACGGCCGGCGAGTCATGCGCCAGATGCTGAAGGACGGCGACACACTGGCGGTCGGCAAGACGCAGTTTCGCTTCACGGTCCGGCAGTCCCCGATGACCGAGCGGCGTACCCAGTAGCTCTGGCTGCAGATTTACTTGCCTGCGAGGTGAGTTAAGGGTCAAGCGCCGCGCGCGCTATCATGCGTGCAGGCGCGCAACCCTGCGTGCCGGCCCGGAGCCCTCATGCATTACCTTCTCTTCTATGACCTCGCGCCGGACTACCTCGAGCGGCGTGGGGCGTTTCGCGCCGAGCACCTGGCGTTGGCCTGGCAGGCACACGAGCGCGGCGAGCTCATTCTGGGCGGCGCGCTCGGGGATCCCGCAGCTCAGGGCGTGGTGCTGTTTCGCGTCGAGTCGCCGGCGGTCATCGAGAAATTCGTCGCGGCGGATCCGTACGTGCGCAACGGACTGGTGCTGCGCCATCGCGTGCTACCCTGGACCACGGTCGTCGGCGAGCATGCAGCAACGCCGCTACGCTGATGGGAGCGGCACATGAGACTGCTAGGTTTGATACTGACGCTGGCCGCAGCGCTTGATGTGGCTGCTCACGACGCACCGGTGAGCTCGGGCGCGCAGGCGCAGGCACTGCCCCTCACCGGCGCTGCACTCGTGCAGGCGCTGCGTCATGGCGGCTATGTACTCGTGATGCGCCATGCGAGCTCGCCGTTCACGGCGCCGACCAAAGACACGGCTGACCCCGAGAATACTCGCCTGGAGCGTCAGCTGGATGAGCCCGGTCGTAAGGCCGCTCACGACATGGGCGTCGCCATCAAACAGCTCGGCGTTCCGATCGGTGCCGTGCTGTCGAGCCCGACGTACCGCGCCCGACAGACGGTGCAGCTCGCAGCGCTCGGCGTGCCGATAATCGTTCGGGAGCTCGACGAGCCAGCCCGCGGCATGCAAGCGGATGCCGATACGGCGCAGGCCGCGTACCTCAGAAAAGAGGTCGCGCAGCGCCCGCGAGATGCTACCGACACGATCCTCGTGACGCACACGCCGAACATCACCGCCGCGTTCGGTTCCAGCGTCAAGGACGTTGCGCCGGGCGAGTCGCTGGTCTTTCAGCCGGACGGCAAGGGAAGTGCGCAGCTCGTGGGGCGCATCAAAGCGGCAGAGTGGCAGCAGTGATCGGAGCGGTCGTCCGCTAATGCTTGCCGCCGTACCTGCCTCCACCGCCGCCGCGCGGTAGTGACGGCATCGAGCGGCCGGCCGCAGGCGCGCGATAACTCGGGACATGGCCGTGCGAAGCGGGTGGGCCGCGGTGTCCATCGTGATCGGGGTGGGGATGGTCGTACGGATAGGCGCGCGCGTAACCGTATGGAGCCACGTAGTAGTCGGGTCCCCAGTCGCCGTAGTAATACCCATAGGGCTCGTAGTAGTCGACGCCGTAGACTGGCGCTTCATAGCCCACCCCAACCTCGCCGCCCACACAGCCGGTCAGGAGCAGAGAGCCGGCCGCGAGAACGATGAGGAGCGGCACGACCAGTCCTCGGCGTGGGTGAGGAGTGCCGAACCGGCTCATGGTGTGCGCTCCTGAGAATCACTGTCGGTCCACTCGATGACGCCGAAGGGCGCACCACCGGGATCGGCGAGCAGAGCAATGAGTCCACCGTGGCGGTCGGGATGCGGCTGGACCAGGACGCGGCCGCCCAGCTCCTCAGCCTTCGCTGCGATCTCCTTGGGGCTCGCGACGCGCACGAAATTGAGCCAATGGGGGTGGCGCTTGTGCTGATCGGACGGCAGCAGGTTGATGCTCGCCCGAGCGTAGCCGTCCGTCCCGAGTACGAGGTGCTGGAAGCCCTCCTGACCCTCGCGCGTGGCATCGAAGACCTCGTAGCCGAACACGGTCTGATAGAAAGCCGCATCGGTGTTGGGATCGCGGGTATGCAGAGAGCTCCAGATCCACTCGCG
>Ga0335085_10010322_pt1 | contig 13975 bp, 9 predicted proteins | sample Lox_Sample_45_FD_206712 | JGI IMG/M metagenome (GOLD analysis project Ga0335085, IMG submission 206712) | Soil microbial communities from Loxahatchee National Wildlife Refuge, Florida, United States - Lox_Sample_4.5 | ecosystem: Environmental > Terrestrial > Soil > Wetlands | place: USA: Florida...
GCGCCAGCAGGTCTGGGGTTTCACCTTCCCGCTCGATGACGGCAAGAGTCCGGAAGGTCCGATGGCCGGCTTCGACGAGGAGTTCGAGCTGCTGCAGCAGCGGCTCTATGCGCGCCTCCTCGAGCGCATCCACAAGGAACCCGACATCGACCGCCGCAGCCTGATCTTCAGCTTCCCGACGCAGATGGCGTCGCTGAAGCAGGTGTCGCAGGAGTTCCTCGATCAGATCTTCCGCCCGACCCGCTACGAAGACCGCCCGCTGCTGCGCGGCGTCTACTTCACCAGCGGCACGCAGGAAGGCACGCCCATCGACCGCCTCATGGGCGTCATGGCTTCGACCTTCGGTCTCGACCGCAAGCGCCTGTCGGCCTTCAGCGGTAGCGGCCGCAGCTACTTCCTGACGCGCCTGTTGCGCGAAGTCGTGTTTCAGGAGGCCGGGATCGTCAGCCGCAACCGCCGCGTCGAGCGCATGCGCGTCGCCATCGGCTGGGCCTCGGTCTCGCTGGCGACGATCGTCATCCTGGGCATGGGGGCGCTCTGGTATTTCAGCTACCTCGGCAACAAGCAGTTGATCGCCGACTTCAACACCGCCGTTGGTGCTTACAAGCAGCAGGTCGCCGCCAGCGGCCTCACGCTCAACCCGGTCCAGGATGCCCGCCTCGACCTCGTGCTGCAGCCGTTGCAGACGCTGCGCACGATGCCGGCGGGCTATGATCAGAGTCGGCAGGGCACGCCCTGGTCGCTGCGCTTCGGCCTCTACCAGGGCAAGAAGCTCGGCGCCGATGCCGACACGGCCTATCGGCGCGCGCTCAACGGGCTGCTGCTGCCGCGACTGCTCTATCGCCTCGAGTCGCAGCTGCACCAGAACATGAATGATCCGGAGTTCGTCTATCAGGCCCTGAAGGTCTACCTGATGCTCGGCGTTCAGGGACCGCTCGACAAGGACGTGGTCAAGGGATGGATGGCGGCCGACTGGGCCGTGCTGTTCCCGGGCACGACGATGGAGCCGATCCGCAACCAGTTCGCCGCGCACCTCGACGCGCTGCTGGAGCGGCCGCTGACGGAGATCCAGCTCGACGGCAATCTGGTTAGTGATGCTCGGCGGGTCCTCCAGCAGTACCAGCCGGCGCAGCGCGCCTATGCCATGATCAAGCAGGATGCGTCGAACCTGCCGCCGTGGCGCGTCGTCGACCATATCGGGCCGCAGGGCGCGCAGGTGATCGTGCGTACGGACGGCCATGACCTGAGCGAGGGCGTGCCGGGACTGTACACCTACGAGGGCTTCAACAACGCGTTCGTGCCGGCGGTCGAAGGCATCGCGCGGGAGATCGCCGCCGACGGCTGGATCTTGGGGCCGCAATCGCAGATCGCCAACAACGACGCGACCATCGCCAGCGTCACGCGCGATGTGGTCTCGATCTATGTGAACGACTACAAGGCGCAATGGACGGAGCTGCTCGGAAAGATCGGGCTGGCCACGCCGAAGAGCAAGCCGGAGGCCGCGGCCCTCTTCAACATCCTGTCCGGGCCGACCTCGCCGCTCAAGAGCCTGCTGCTGGAAATCACCCGCCAGACGACATTGACCGCGCCGCCGCAGCCCGCGGGCGGGGCCACGGAGTCGCAGATAGCACAGGCGGCCAAGACCGAAGGTCAGCAGCAACTCTCGATGGCCCTGAACTCCGCGGGCCGGCTCGGCCAGATGATGGAGAGGATGCGGAAAAATCTCGGCAACAGCGGCGGCGGAAGCAGTGGCGGAACGCCCGAAGTGCCGCCCGAACAGAACGTCGAAGACAGCTTCAAGTTCCTGCACGACTACGTCAACGGAAGTCCGGCTCCGATCGATGAAATGATCAAGGCGATGAATGCCGTCTTCCTGGCCCTCAACAATGCGTTGAATCAGTTCGTGCCGGGCTCGGGTCCCGACACGGCGCTGCAGTCGGCGCTCCAGCAACTGCGGGCCGCCGCCGGCCGGGCGCCGGCGTCGATCGCCACCCAGGTTACGGGCGTGGCCGATACGGTCGAGAACCAGGACAAGCGCGCCGTGAGCGGCAATCTGAACGAAGCGTACCAGGCCGCCGTCGTCCCGCTTTGCAGCCGGATGATCGGAAGTCGCTATCCGATGGTTGCCGACAGCAGCGCCGACGTGACGCTGGACGACTTTGGGCGCCTCTTTTCAGCCGGCGGCGTGATGGATGGGTTCTTCAACGCCAACCTGGCGCAGTACGTCGATATGTCCGGCCGATCCTGGAAGGCGCAGGGCGGCCTCTCGATTTCCCCCGGCGCGCTCGAGCAATTCCGGATCGCCCGCCTGTTCCGCGATTCCATGTTTGCTGCCGGAAACACGCCGTCGGCGCGCTTCGAGATCACGCCGATCAGCCTCGACAATGCGGCCACCCAGGTCCTGCTGGAATTCGGCGGACAGTCCGTCACCTACAACCACGGTCCGCAGGTGCCGGTCCAGATGCAGTGGCCGGGTCCCGGACCGAGCGGGGCGCGGATCTCGTTTCAGCAACCCGGCGCGCCCGATGCTTCCATCAACAAACCGGGGCCCTGGGCGCTGTTCCGCCTGTTCGATGAAGGTCAGATCGCGCCCGGAGCCGACACGTTCATGATCACATTCTCCGTCGGTGGACATACCGCAACCTTCCAGGTTCGCCCCGGCAGCGCCTTCAATCCCTTCAGCCTGAACGAGCTGCACAAGTTCCGCTGCCCGGGAAAGATCTGATGGCCAACACCGCCGAGGCGGCCCCCGGATATCACGGCAAGCTGCCGGCCAAGGGCGACTTCATCACCCGGCGCCTGCCGCGCGGCTTCCTGGATCCGTGGGACGGCTGGCTGCAGGACGTCATCGGGGGCAGCAAAGCCCGTATGGGCGAGGCATGGCTCGACGCCTATCTCACCAGCCCGATCTGGCGCTTCGCATTGTCCGCCGGCCTGTGCGGCGAGACCGCCGCGGCCGGTGTCGTGATGCCGAGCGTCGACCGCGTCGGCCGCTACTTCCCGCTGACGATCGTGGCCCTGCTGGCCAACGGCGTCGACCTGCTGAGCGTGCCGGTCGGCGCGGCCGCCTGGTTCGGCAAGGCCGAGGATCTCGTGCGGTCCGCGCTTGCGGACGCCTTCGATTTCGAGGGCTTCGATGCCCAGGTCGCCGCCCTCGGCGCCGTCGCCAGCGAGCCCGGAGCGGCTGCGGCCACCAGCGTCGTGGAGGGCGAGGCCGGCCTGCGGGTCGCCATTCCGTCGGCGGACGCAGTCGAGCAGGCCTATCGCGGGTTGGCAGCACGCTTGATCGGGGCGGCCTGCCCCCGCTGCAGCCTGTGGTGGACGGCGGGGTCCGAGGACAGCGGGGCCACGTTCATAGCCTGCAAGGGCCTGCCCTCGCCCGAAGGCTTCGCGGCCTTCCTTGATGGCCGCTGGAGCGCCTGGGGCTGGGATGGCGGCCCGTCCGGCGCGCTTCCTGAAGTCGCGGCGGCCTCGTGAGCGAGCTGGCCTCCGCCGCGGTCCCGCAGTTCCACCTGGTTTCCGGGGCTGCCACTCATGTGGGCTGCGTCCGCAAGCTGAACGAGGATTCCTACCTCGACCGCGCCGACCTCGGGTTGTGGGCCGTCGCCGACGGCATGGGCGGGCACGACGCCGGCGACCACGCCAGCCAGCTGACCGTCGCCGCCCTCGATCAGATTCCGCAGCCCCAGAGCGCCCCCGCCTTCCTGTCCAGCGTCAAGGCGGCGCTGCAGTCGGCCAATGCGGATCTGCGGCACGAGGCCGCCGGCCGCGGCCCTGGCCGCATCATCGCCAGCACGGTCGTCACCCTGCTCGCCTACGGTCAGCACTACGCCTGCGTCTGGGCCGGCGACAGCCGGCTCTACCGCCTGCGCGCCGAGACGCTGCAGCAGATCAGCAGAGATCACAGCCATGTGCAGGAGATGATCGATTCCAGGCTGCTGTCGCCGCAGGAGGCGCGCAACCATCCCTACAGCAACGTCGTGACCCGCGCGGTCGGCGCCATGGACGAGCTGGAGCTCGAGACCTGTCACGATCGGCTGCGGAACGGCGATTTGTTCCTGCTGTGCAGCGATGGGCTGACGAAGGAGGTCGAGGAAGACGAGATCCGCGCCATCCTCATGCGCGAATCCCTGTTCGATGCGCCCTATGCCCTGATCGAGAGCGCCATCGCGCACGGCGCCAGCGACAACGTCACGGTGGTCGCGGTGCAATGCCGCGCCGCCGACGGTTAGGCCGCGATGGCCGACCGGCAGCGTCCCAATGACGATCTGACGCTCGGCCCCGGCGCGAAAACCACCCGCCCCCGCACCACGACCCCTCCCGGCCAGGCCTCGACCATCGCGCCAGGCCAGCTGCTCGGACACACCTACCGGATCGAGGCCCTGCTGGCGCGCGGCGGCATGGGCGAGGTCTACCGCGCCCGCCACGCCGAGATAAACACCGAGCATGCGATCAAGATCATCCTGCCGGAGCTGGCCGGCAACACCCGCATCGTCGACCTCTTCCGGCGCGAGGCGTCGGTGCTCCGCACCATCCGGCATGACGCGATCGTCAGCTACGACGGAGTCTTCCGCGACGAGAACGGCCGGCTCTACCTGGTGATGGAGTTCGTCGACGGGCCGTCGCTGTCGAAGGTCATCAAACAGGGTGCGCTGCGGCCGGCGCAGGTGCGCGAGCTGCGCGACCGCCTGGCCGGCGGCCTCGCCGCTGCCCACGAGAAGGGGGTGATCCACCGCGACCTCTCGCCCGACAACGTGATCCTGCCGGGCGGCGAGCTGAGCAAGGCCAAGATCATCGACTTCGGCATCTCCAAGATGGCGGATCCCGAGCAGAAGACCATCGTCGGCGACGACTTCGCGGGAAAATACTCATACGTCTCGCCGGAACAAGTCGGCCTCTACGGCGGCAAGGTCGATCCCCGCTCGGATATCTACAGCCTCGGGCTGGTCCTAGCCGCGGCAGCCGGCGGCGAGGCCCTCGACATGGGATCTTCGCCGATCACGGTCGTCGAGGCGCGGCGCGCCGTCCCGAAGCTGGATCGCATTCCCGCGGAGCTACGCGGTGAACTGAGCGCCCTGCTGCAGCCCGACCCCGCCGATCGCCCGCAATCGATGCGCGAATTGATCCGCGAGCCAGCGCGAGCAGAACGACGCACCGGGAGCACGCGACGGACGGAGCGCAGTACGGCGCGGACCGCGGCGCAAGGGCCAAAGCGGTCGGCCCGGAACCGCTGGATCGTACCGGCTGGCGGCGGAGTGGCTGTCTTGGTGGCTGCGGTCATCGGCTATCTTCTGCTGGCGCCGACGCCGACCCCGCCTTTGCCACAGCCACAGCCGCAGCCGCAGCCTCAACCGCAGCCCCAGCCCCAGCCTCCGGTCGACAAATTGGCGCTATTGAAGCAGGGCGCGGAGGCGACGCTGCAGGGTTACCAGTGCGCCGGCCAGCTGTCGGCGCGCGTCTCGCAAACCGGCGACATCGATGTCACCGGCTTCGTCGGTACCGATGCTGACAAACAGCAGATTGCGGTGCGCATGCAAAGCCTGCCGAACGTCGGCCGCGTCAACGACCAGCTGGCCGTCATGGATTGGCCGCTCTGCGAGATGCTGGGCGTACTCCACGACCAGACGTCGCTGCGGGAGAGCGACCCGGGCTCTCCGCACATTGATCCTGGCGGGGCGATCGGGACGTACTTCGTCAACGATCTGCTGAAACCCACCATCACCTCGCGGTTCCCCGATGACGGCTATCTCTATGTCGACTACGTCGATGGAGCCGCCGATCTCGTCCAACATCTGGTACCGAGCCAGTTCCGACCGGACAATGCCGTCCATCCCGGCAGCCGGATAGAGATCGGATCAGTGCGTGGAGAGGTCTATACGATGACCAAGCCGGTGGGTACGAATCTAATTGTCGCCATCTGGACGCCGGTCCCGCTTTTCAGCCAGAAGCGCCAGGATGGCGAGGAAGGGGAGCAGGCCAGGAACTACCTCTCCGAGCTACGCCAGCAGCTGAAGCGCCTGGCCGCCGACGGCTACGAGAACAGCCTCATGAGCAGCTATAGCGTTCTGAACCTCAAAGAGCGCTGATGGCGCCTCGTCGCGCCGCGTGCGCCGATCCTTGCATTAGCCGACCGGAAGCACTCTAATCGCGCGTGCCGCGGTCATTGATGGCGCATTGCCGACCGCCGCACACGGATCGTGCAGATGAGTGACGAACGCGGGACGAGCGACGACAGCACGCGGTTCACCGCCCGCCCGGGCGCTTCCGATGAGACGCGGTTCACCGGTGTCGGCTCTCCGCCGTCGACGGGCGGCGCGCCGTCGCATACGACCTTTCCGCCCGGCAGCCTGATTGGCCATACCTACCGCATCGAGGCCTTGCTGGCGCGCGGCGGCATGGGCGAGGTCTATCGCGCCCGCCACATCGAGCTGAATACGGAACACGCCCTCAAGATCATCCTGCCGGAACTCGCCAACAACCAGCGTATCGTCGATCTGTTCCGGCGCGAAGCATCGGTCCTCCGGACGATCCGCCACGATGCCGTCGTCGCCTATGACGGCGTCTCCCGGGACGAGAATGGTCGCCTCTATCTGGTCATGGAGTTCGTCGACGGACCGTCGCTCTCGAAGCTGATGCGCGAGCATCCGTTCGATGCTGAGCAGGTGCGGCAGCTGCGCGATCGGCTGGCGGATGGCCTCGCCGTTGCTCACGAGAAGGGCGTGATCCACCGCGACATCTCGCCGGACAACGTCATCCTGCCTGGCGGCGATGTCGGGAAGGCGAAGATCATCGACTTCGGCATCTCCAAGATGGCCGATCCCGAGCAGAAGACCATCGTCGGCGACGATTTCGCCGGAAAGTTCTCCTATGTCTCGCCCGAGCAACTCGGCATGTTCGGCGGTCAGGTCGATGCCCGCTCCGATATATACAGCCTGGGGTTGGTGCTGGCCGCCGCGGCGCAGGGTGAGCCGCTCGACATGGGCCTGTCGCCGATCACGGTCATCGAGGCGCGCCGTACGGTGCCGGACCTGGGCCGCGTGCCGGAAGGTGTGCGGGCAGACCTCGCCGCCATGCTGCAGCCCGATCCGGCCCAGCGCCCGCAATCGATGCGCGAACTGGTCCGCGCAGTGGACCGAGGCACCGGGCGCCGCTCCACGCAGTCCGAGACGCCGCGCCGGTCGGCGGGAGCGAAGCAGGGAGGCGGGCGCGTTGCTGCGGTCGTTGGGGCGCTCGCGGTCGTGCTCGTGGCCGGCGGCGGCCTCGGCTACTGGTATTGGCAGGGCCACGGCCGCAGCGACGAGACGATGACCACGGTTCCGCAGACGACCGGCAACGGCACGCAGCAGAACGGTGGCGGCGCGGCATCCAACACCGGCGCTACAGAGTTCGCGTCGACCACCGGTCAGCCCTCGACAAGCAGTACGGCCGCCGGTTCGACGCAGACCCTCGCCGCCGGTGCTTCGACGCAAGCCAGCGGCGCAGGATCGACGGCGACCCAGCAGCAGGTAGCGACCGGCACGACGTCATCCGGTGACACGACGCCGGCCGACAGCACGCAAACCGCCGGGTCGAGTTCGACGACGACTGCAACGAGCGGCAACGACTCGGCCGCCACAATCCAAAGTGGACCGACCACGGCGACCGGCGAGAGCACAGTCGTGCAATCGCAACAGACCAGCGGTTCCTCATCGGTCGCGACGACCGCACCCGACCAAACGACGTCGGGAACGTCGAGCAGCACCGCACCCGCCCAACAGCAAGCGTCGAGCGGGTCAGCCTCGGGCGTGACGCCAGTCGCCAGCGATCAGCAGTCGTCACCGGCAGCAGCGACAACCGGACAAGCAGCGACGACGTCGCCGGACACGACCGCGACCTCCTCGACAGTGGCGACTCAAACCATCGACGTGCCAGCGAATACGGCCGCCACGACCGGTGGCGCCGGCGGCACGCAGACCGCCCTGCTGCCGCAGGCGCCCGATGTGCCGAAGCTGCGCAGCCAGGCGCAGAGCGCCGTCGGGGGCCTGCAATGCGCCGGCGTCGTCGTCCAGGTGTCGGAGCAGGGCGACATCGCGGCCTCGGGCTACGTGGGCAGCGAGGCCGACCGCGCCAAGGCGCTGGCGGCCTTGGCCGCGCTGCCGCAGGTCGGGCACGTGGACAACGCCATAGAAGTACAGACGTGGCCCCTGTGCGGTGTGCTAGACGCCGTGCACAAGGGTGCTGCCATCGAGATCGGCGGAGCGGCTGCCCCACGGATCGATCCGGGCGGCCCGTACCACGAGGGCAGGGATCCGCTCAAGCTCACGGTCATCGCGCAACGAAGCGGCTACCTCTATGTCGACTACATAGACGCTGCCAACCCAGACCCCAAGCAGCGCTATGCGCTCCATCTGCTGCCGAGCCCCTTGCGCGACCCGAACAACTACGTGAAGGCGGGCGATCGGGTGGTCATCGGCTCGCTGCCGAAGGAGAAGGAGATCTACCGGTTCAACCCGCCTCTCGGCGCCAACATGGTCCTCACTATCATGAGTCCGCAGCCCTTGTTCGCGAAGCCGCGCCCGCAGGAGGAGGACGATGTTAACGCCTATCTCGCGGACCTGCGTGCAGCCTTGGCAGCGGTCGCGCAGCGCGCCGGGGCGGACAAGCTGCTTGTGAGTACCTCCGCGCTGACCTTCGTAACACAATGATCCGCCGCTTGCGGCGGTTTGAGGGCGGGTCCGCCGAATGTGACGGCCGACACAGACCGTCGGACGTGCCCGATGCTACGCTCCCCTGGGCGGCTCGCTAGAGATTGGACTGCGCGAGGGTTGTCTGGTCGCGGCCCGAACTGTGTTAGAATGGTATTTGTCGTATCCGCTTTGGAGCGGCATCCCCTGGCAGGTGTCACGATGGTAAATGGGTTAACGGGTCTTGCGCGCCGCGGCATGAAGATGGTCGCGGCGGTGACGGTGTCGTCGCTCATCCTGGCGTTGGCTGTGACCGCGCCGATGCCTCCCGATGGCCGCCATTATTCGGCCTGGGCGGCGGTCCAGAACGCCGACCAGTTCCTCATCGTCGACTGCCTGCTGCCGGGCAAGATCAAGCAGCTGGGGACGCAGGTGACCTTCGTCGGCCAGCGCCAGGCCGTCCGCACCTCCGCCAGCGACTGCGCCATCCGCGGCGGCGAATACACGGCCTACGACCGCGCCGACTACGGCACGTCCCTCCAGGTCTGGATGGAGCCGGCCAATGGCGGTGATCCGAAGGCGCAGACCTATGTCGGCGAGATCTATGAAAAGCAGGGCGATTTCGCGAGCGCCGCGCAGTGGTATCAGAAGGCGGCCGCGCAGGGCTACGCGCCCGCCCAGATCGACCTCGGCAGCCTCTACGAGCAGGGCAAGGGCGTGCCGAAGGATCCGCAGCAGGCTCTCAACTGGTACCGCAAGGCCTCGGGCGTGCAGGACTTGGCGTTGCAGACCCAGGCGCCGGTGGTGGCGCCACAACAGCAGAACACGCCGGAATCGAACGCCGAGACCGAGAAGCTCAAGAAGGAGAACGAGGCGCTGAAGAAGAAGCTGGCCTCGCAGAGCTCGCAGGTGAAGAAGCTGCAGCAGCAGATCCAGACCCTGCAGGGTCAGCTCCAGCAGAAGCAGAGCAAGGCTGACGACGAGCGTCAGAAGGTCGTCGTCGCCGACACCCAGATCAACCAGCAGCAGGCCGACCTTGAGGCCCAGCGCAAGAAGCTGGCGGCCGAGCAGGCCGATCTCGAGAAGAAGAAGGCGCAGGCCGATCAGTCCAAGGCGGACGAGCTGAAGAAGCTGGCCGACGAGCTGAAGGCGCAGCAGCAGGCCCTGACCGATCGCCAGAACCAGCTCGACGACCAGAAATCCGAGCTCGATAAGAAGAAGGCCGAGGTGGCCAAGCTCGACGCCGAGGTGGCGCGCCTGAAGGACCAGGCCGCGCAGCAGCAGCAGAAGCTCGCGGACAGCTCGGTGCAGGGACCGGTGATCGAGATCCTCGATCCCGACGTCAAGGTCATGCGCGGCCTCGCTGTGGCGGAGACCCAGCCCGACACCCAAAAGCGGCCGATCGTCGGCCGCGTCACCGCCGCCGGCGGCGTGTTGTCGCTGACCGTCAACGATCAGGCGGTCGATGTCGACAAGAAGGGCATGTTCCGCACGCAGGTTCCCATCGCGGCCGATGGCACGAAGGTCGCCGTCGTCGCGGTCGATCAGCTCGGGAAGCGCGCCACCTTCGAGTTCATGCTGCAGCCGCAGACCACGCGCAGCACGGGTGGCGTCGCCGGCGGCGCGCCCGCGAGCGACGAGCCCGCTCTGCCGGCGCTGAACCTCGATTTCGGCAAGTACTATGCGCTCGTGATCGGCAACAACAACTACGGCAAGCTGCCGAAGCTCACGACGCCGATCGCCGATGCCGAAGCCATCGCCGGCGTGCTGAAGGACAAGTACGGGTTCGAGGTCACGCTGCTCAAGGATGCCAACCGCTACGACATCCTGGAGGCGCTCAACCAGATGCGCGAGAAGCTGACGGAGCACGACAATCTGCTGATCTACTACGCCGGCCACGGCGAGCTGGATAAGGTCAACCAGCGCGGGAATTGGCTGCCGATCGACGCCGAGCCGAACAGCTCAGCCAACTGGATCCCGACCTATCAGGTGACGGACATCCTCAATCAGATGAGCGCCCGCCATGTCCTGATCGTCGCGGACTCCTGCTATTCAGGCACGCTGACGCGCTCGGCCCTCACCAGGCTCGAGGCCGGCAAGTCGCCGGAGGCCTGGGCCAACTGGGTCAAGGTCATGGTCGACAAGCGGTCGCGCACGGCCCTTACCTCTGGCGGTGTCGCGCCGGTGCTCGATGCCGGCGCCGGCAATCATTCGATCTTCGCCAAGGCGCTCCTCGATGCGCTCGCCAAGAACGATGGGGTGATCGAGGGCCAGCGCCTGCACCAGGAGATCGCGACCAGCGTCGCCTATGCCGCCGGGTCGTTCAACGTCGATCAGGTGCCGGAGTACGCGCCGATCAAGTCGGCCGGCCACGAGGCCGGCGACTTCTTCTTCGTGAAGCGCTGAGGCGTCAGTCGGCGGCGGCGGTGCTGGCGATCGGCTCGCCGCCGCGGGCGACGCAATCGGCGCCCGCGAGCGTCACGGCGCGCCGCGGCGTGACCATCACGAAGCTGCCGAAGCGGCGGATATGACCGGGGAGCAGGCAGTTCGGGGCGCCCGCGTCGGCCACATCGGCGGGAGCGGGAGCAGACTGTTGCGCGACCTGAGGAGCAGGGCTGGCGGCGTGGACATCGCGGTCGGCGGCGGCGGCAGGCACGATGGTCATGCCCAGAACGAAGGCGGCGAGCGCGATCGGCGTTGCCGGAAGCTTCATGACAGGCTCTCCTCACCGCAAGATACCCGCCGATCCTGCGCCCGGATGCAGCCGCGCCGGATCGGAGTGTCCCACTGCGCGAATCTAGCCAAGATCCCCTAAACATCGATAAGTAAACAAGGTTAAGCCTGGGCATCCTGACAATGGGCAGCAGTCGCCTTGGTCGGCCGGTGGCCGTCCATCCCGTTTGCGTATGGGCCAAGGCGGCGGTCGCCCTGGCGTTCCTTGCTGCCGTCCTGCTGGGCGCCTGCACCACGCCGTCCGAACGCTTCGCTCAGACGGCCGGGACCATGGGGTTCGAACAGCAGGTGGTCACCGGCACTGGCTTTCGCCACGTGCTCTTCTGGAAGGATCGCCAGCGCTCCGGCGCGATCTTGCACGTCTATATCGATGACGACGGCACGCCCAATATCGGCGGCTATCCGGCCGCCGATCCGACCTCGCGCAGCCCGCTTACACTCCGCCTGCTCGATCTCGATCCTGGCCCGGCCATGCTGCTCGGCCGCCCCTGCTATTACGGCCTTGCTGAGGACCCGGGCTGCCGCCCGGAGCTCTGGTTGAACGAACGCTACTCCGGGGCCGTGGTGGCGAGCATGGCCGCTGCGCTGCATGAGAGCCTGACCCAAGGGTCTTACCGGCACATTGTGCTGTTCGGTCACAGTGGTGGAGGTACGCTTGCCGTGCTGCTCGCAGGACGCGTGCCGGAGACGGCGGCCGTGGTCACGGTTGCCGCCAATCTCGACATCGACGCCTGGGCTCTGTCGCGGGGCGCGCGGCCGTTCGTCGGCTCGCTGAACCCGGCGCGTCAGCCGGCGCTACCCGCCAGCGTGCTCCAGCGTCACTACGCCGGGGGCCGTGACGAGATCGTGCCGCCGGAGGTGACGCGCAAGGGCTTGAATCCCGGCGTGCCGCTGACGGTCATTCCGGACTACGATCACCGCTGTTGTTGGGAGAAGCTGTGGCCGGATCTGCTCGCCGACCTGGCGCGGCAGGGCCTCTGACGATCGTCGCCCTTAGGCCACCAGCATCGAGCCGATCGCGATGGCGAGCGCTACCCAGCAGGCCGCCCGCCGCCAGCGCTCCAGGCCCTGCTTCGTCCGCTGGTGCGCAAACGCGCGCGCAAAGCGCTCGGACTCCTCGGACTGCCACTGGATTTCGCTAGCTGCCAGCCGTGCGCTCCAGAGCGCCTCGGTGACGGCCGCGCGCTCCTGTTCGCGCGCCAGCAAACGATCCTCCGCCGCCCGCAGCTCGCACGCATGGCGGTCGGCAAGCTCGGCGGCGCGGGCGGTCCAGAGCTCCTGGGCATCGGCCCACCACTGCTCGCGCGCCCGCGCGAAGCGCGCCTCCTCCTCGGCCTGCCACTCCGCGCGCTCGGCCGCCAGCTGGCGCGCCTGCCAGGCGGCTGCATCCTCGTCGGGGGGCAGCGCCGCCGATGGGTCGAGAACGGGCTGAGCCGGCGTCAGCTCGCTGCGCACACAGCCGGATTCCTCGCCCAGGATGGTCTGCAGCCGCGTGCGGCTCAACTGCACGGCCCGGTGTACCATGTCGGGCCATTCCTTCGGCTGCTGTTGCTGCTCGATCCGCTTCAGCGAGTTGAAGGGCACGGTACTGGTGCCGCCGGCCACATGCACGTGGAACTGGGCCGTCATTGAGGCGAAGTCGTAGCCGTCGGGATCGGGCGTGGCGATGCTGACGGTCAGCAGGAACTCGTCCTTGCCGTCTTCCGGCAGAGTGATCGTGAGGCCTTCCAGCTCGTCCGGCAGCAACGACCAGGTGCCGTTGTTGTTGCTCCGCCCCGCCGAGAGGCGGGCGCCGAAGGGCAGTTCGCTGATCACGAGGTAGACGCCGTCATAGTAGCCGAGCACGGAGAGCGCCGGGTGAAGGTCGAGGCGGATCGTCCGATCGGCCTTGGCCTCGGCGGGGAGCCGGCCGGCTTCCTGGTCGATCGTCGCATCGATGATGGCTGCGAGGAGGTTCATGAGATTTGCCGCACTCCGCCCGATTTCGACCGCCGCGTTAACCGAACTTCTTAGTATTGTGCTTCGACTACACGAAGTAGTTATCGAAAACTTTATTGAAATCGAGAATAGTGGCCGAGGTCTTAAAAATGTGCAAAGAGCTATAGTTAACAGCGTCTTTTTCTCTTGCCACGCCGGCCGGGCGCGCCGGCCAGGCCCATGACAGCGCTGGCTTTTCTCCGTCCCGCCTTTTGGTATGGTTGCCGCGGGAGGAGTTTACGGACGCCGCGGCGGGCAGCCCGACGGAGGGGATCTCATGCACCTAACGGCACGGGAAAAGGACAAACTGCTGATCGCCATGGCCGCCGTCGTGGCCCGTCGGCGGCTCGATCGCGGCGTGAAACTTAACCACCCGGAGGCGGTCGCGTTAATCTCTGACTTCGTCCTCGAAGGCGCACGCGACGGCCGCAGCGTCGCCGAGCTGATGCGCGACGGCGCCGGCGTCCTGCGCCGCGACCAGGTCATGGAGGGCGTGCCAGAGATGATCCGCGAGGTCCAGGTCGAGGCCACCTTCCCCGACGGCACCAAGCTGGTCACTGTGCACGACCCGGTGCGGTGATCCCATGATCCCCGGTGAAATC
>Ga0335085_10010323_pt1 | contig 13974 bp, 14 predicted proteins | sample Lox_Sample_45_FD_206712 | JGI IMG/M metagenome (GOLD analysis project Ga0335085, IMG submission 206712) | Soil microbial communities from Loxahatchee National Wildlife Refuge, Florida, United States - Lox_Sample_4.5 | ecosystem: Environmental > Terrestrial > Soil > Wetlands | place: USA...
GCGGCGCCACCGCCTATGTCTCGCTCGAACCCTGCGCCCATACCGGCAAGACGCCGCCCTGCGCCGATGCGCTGATCGCGGCAGGGATCGCGCGCGTCGTGAGCGCGGTGGAGGACCCGGATCCGCGCGTGGCCGGCGGCGGCCTGGCCCGGCTGCGTGAGGCCGGGATCGCCGTGACGACGGGGGTGTGTGCTGCCGAGGCGAGCGAGCTCAACGCCGGGTTCTTCACGCGCATCAAGCTCGGGCGCCCGCTCGTCAGCCTAAAGCTGGCGACCACGCTTGACGGGCGGATTGCCACGCGCACAGGCGACAGCAAATGGATCACAGATGATGCGGCGCGCCGGCGGGCGCACTTGTTGCGCGCGACGCACGATGCGATCCTCGTGGGGACGGGGACGGCGCTGGCCGACGACCCCGAGTTGACCTGCCGCTTGCCCGGACTGGCGGCGCGCTCGCCCGTGCGGGTGGTGCTGGATCGTGCGCTGCGGCTGCCGGACACGGCGAAGCTCCTGACGACGGCGCGCGCCGTGCCGACTTGGATTGTCACGGCGGCCGGCGGCGATGCGACGCGGCGTGCGGCCGTGGAGCGGGCGGGTGCCGAGATCATCGAGGTGCCGGTATCGTTCGGACAATTGACCTTGCGTGCTGCGCTCTCGGCGCTCGGCGCGCGCGGCGTCACGCGCGTGCTTGCCGAAGGCGGCAGCGCCCTGGCCGCGAGTCTGCTGCGGGACGATCTGGTCGACCGCGTCTACTGGTTCCGCGCTTCGATGGTCATAGGCGGCGACGGCCTGCCGGCGACACAGTCGTTCGGCGTCGAATGGCTGGCAAATGCGAAGCGGTTCCGGCGTGCCGACATGGAAACGCTCGGCCCAGATGCGCTGGAGATCTATGGGCGAGCGTAGGGGCGACCCTGCGTGGTCGCCCTCTTGCCGTCGCACGATAGAAGGGGCGACCGCATGGGGTCGCCGCTCGACGATCGACATTCGACCTGCGGCATTGTAATTGCTGCCGGTGCCTCTAAGTTGGCGGCCATGTTCACAGGCATCATCACCGATCTCGGGCGCGTGCGGGCCGTCGGCCAGGGGGCGATGACACGGCTGGAGATCGAGACCAAGTATCCCGCCGATGGCATCGCCATCGGGGCGTCGATCGCGTGCAACGGCGCATGTCTTTCGGTCGTTGAGCGCGGGCCGGGCTGGTTTGCGGTCGAAGCGTCGGCGGAGACGCTGTCGAAGACGACGCTCGGCCGCTGGCGCGCCGGCACGCCGGTCAATCTCGAGCGGCCGCTGAAGCTGGGCGACGAACTGGGCGGGCACCTGGTGCTCGGCCATGTCGACGGCGTCGGCCGGATCGTCGAGCGGCGGCAGGATGGCGGCAGCATCCGCCTGACGGTCGAGGCGCCGGCCGAGCTGGCGCGTTTCATCGCCGCCAAGGGATCGATCGCCATCGATGGCGTATCGATGACGGTCAACGAGGTCTCCGGGCGACAGTTCGGCGTCAACGTGATTCCGATCACGCAACGCGAAACCAACCTGGGCGGCCTTGCGATGGACATGCCGGTGAACCTGGAAATCGACATGATGGCGCGATACGTTGCGCGCCTCATGGCGAAGGACGCCGAATGAGCGAATCGTCACAGCGAGCGGTGGAATGGCAGACGACTCCCACATCCTGATCGTCGAGGCGCGCTACTATCCGGACATCTCCGACGAGCTGCTGAGCGGCGCGACGGCGGCGCTGAGGGCGGCCGGCGTCACCTTCGACCGCGTCGAGGTGCCCGGCGTGTTCGAGATTCCCGCGGCGATCCGGATGGCGCTCGCCGCGACCGACTCGGCGCCGACGTACGACGGCTATCTCGCGCTCGGTTGCGTGATCAGGGGCGAGACCACGCACTACGACATCGTCGCCAACGAAAGCTCGCGGGCGCTGCAGAGCCTCGTCTGCGAGCATGTGCTGGCGCTCGGCTTCGGCGTGCTGACGGTCGAGAACGAGGCGCAGGCCTGGGCGCGCGCCCGCGTCGCCGAGATGAACAAGGGCGGCGAGGCGGCGCGGGCCTGTCTCGCCATGATCGAGCTGAAGCGGCGCCTGCACGCGGCCGCGCGCCGATGACCGCCTCGCGTTCATCCGATCCTGTCCGCAGTCCCGCCATGTCGGCGGCGCGCAGCCGCTCGCGCCTTGCCGCCGTTCAGGCCCTCTATCAGATGGCGGTGACGGAGGCGAGCGGCGAGCAGGTCGTGCGCGAGTTCGTGCGCCATCGGCTCGGGCCCCAGAACGAACCGGAGGGCGGCGCCACGGACCCGGCCTTCTTCACGGAGCTGGTGCGGGGAGTCGAAGCGGCGGGGAGCGAGCTCGACGACATGATCGCGGCGGTGCTGGCCGACGACCACCACGTCGAGCGGCTGGAGACCGTGCTGAAGGTCGTGCTGCGGGCGGGCACGTTCGAGCTGTCGCATCGGCTGGACGTGCCGGCGCGGGTGGCGATCAAGGAATATGTCGACGTGGCCGAGGCCTTCTACGGCAAGAAGGAAACGAAACTCGTGAACGCCGTGCTGGACCGCCTGGCGCGCGCGCTGCGGCCGGAGGAGCTGGAGGAACGTCCCGGTGGCAGCCCGCCGCTTGCCGGATGAGTTCGCGCTGATCGCGCGCTACTTCGCGCCGCTCGCCGCCGGAGCGCCGGGCGCCTTCGATCTCACGGACGACGTCGCGATCGTGGAGGTCGGCGACGGCGAGCAGTTGGTCGTCAAGACCGATGCCATCGTCGGCGGGGTTCACTTCCTGCCGGACGATCCCCCCGATCTGATCGGGCGCAAGCTGCTGCGCGTGAACCTCTCGGACCTGGCGGGCAAGGGCGCGCGGCCGCTCGGCTACCTCATGACGTGTGCGTTTCCGCGCGATCTCGACGAGGCCTGGCTGGCCAAGTACGTCGAGGGATTGGCCGCCGACCAGCGCGAATTCGGCCTCTCGCTGCTGGGCGGCGATACCACGGCGACACCGGGGCCGCTGACGCTGTCGGCGACGGTCTTCGGGGCGATCGGCAAGGGGCGCCTGCCCTGGCGGGGCGCGGCGCGCGCCGGCGATGCGGTGCTGGTGTCCGGCACGCTCGGCGACGGCGCGCTCGGACTCGATGTCCAGCGGCAGGAGTTCCCGGAACTGGATGCGGCCGGCCGCGCCTATCTCGTGGACCGCTACCGGCTGCCGCAGCCGCGCCTGCGGCTCGGGCGGGCGCTCGTCGCCACTGGGTCCGTTCACGCGGCCATGGACATCTCCGACGGCCTGCTCGCCGACCTCGGCCATATCTGTGAAACATCCGGATTGGCCGCCGAGATCGAATGGCCGCAGGTGCCGCTGTCGGAGCCGGCGTCGACGCTGGTGGCGGCCCATCCGCCGTTGCGCGAGCGGGTCGTGGCCGGCGGCGACGACTACGAGCTGCTGTTGACGGTGGCCGCGGACGCCGTGCCGGGGGCGCTGTCAATCGCCCGGCAGGAGGGTGTCGCCCTGTCCGAGATCGGGCGGCTGTCGACCGGCAGCGGCGTCAGAATCCGCGACGTGCAGGGCAACGACATCACGATCGGCCGCACCGGCTTTCGGCACTTCTGAAACGAAAGCCCCCGCGCCATGGGCCGGCGCGGGGGCGGGGCATCGCGAGCGGGACTGGATCAGTCGATGCCCAGGAGATTGTTCACGGCGTCGCGAACGCTCGAGAAGACGTTGCCGTCGTCGTCGGTGATGTCCTTGTTCGAGGCGTTGACCAGCGCGGCATCGGCGTCGTCCTGCGCCTTCTGCGCGGCCGCATCGACGGTCGCGGCGTCGCTCTGCGCTTGGGTGAGCGTAGCCGTATCGGCGTCGAGCTGGTCCTGAGCCGCGTTGATCGCGTTCTGCTCGTCCGTAGTAACCATGCCGTCGGCGTTCGCCTCCGCGGTGACCTTGTCCAGGTTCGCCTGATCCGTGTCCACCGCGGTCTGGGCGTCGGCCACCGCCTGGTCCGCGGTGGCGGCGTCGGCCGCGGCTGCCTTGGCCGCCAGCTCCGCCTCCTTATAGGCGGCGATCTTGCCGACGCGCGAATTGGGATTGGCGTGGGCAAGCGCCGTGTCGGAGGCATGCGCGGCATTCAGCGCGCCCAGGTCGCTGGCGTCGGCATCGTCGTCGGAGTCGGCGCCCTGCGAGTCGGCGTGCTCGGCTTGTTTGTCGTGACCGTTGGCATTGCCATGGCCATTGCCATGGCCGTTCTCGGCGCCGGCCCAGGCCTGGCTGACAACCGGGCTCAAGGTCGAGCTATCGAGGCCGAGCGGCAGGGCCGCGAGCATGAGGCCGGCAATACCGGCGGAGAGCAAGAATGGAAGACGATGGGTCGATCGCATGTGGGTCGGTCCTTGTCTTAAGTGAATGTGGGTCTCTCGCCTCCCCTCGGCCCGCCGTGAGTCGCCAGTGGGGATCATGAGCGACAACGGACGACCCCGGGCGATAGTCCGTGGCATTCCCGTGGCAGCGCAATTTAGTGAGGCCGCGGTTAACCTTAACGGGGGTCAGTGTGCCTGGGTCCAGAAAGGGTGGGTCCGGTCGTCTTACCGCTGGGTTGCGAATAGGTTGCGTGGCCGGGGCGCATCTGGCATTTTCCGCGCCGCTTTCGCACCGCAGCGGGGGGCAGCCGGGGTGCGGCCTGCGCATTTGCGCCCGCCTCCTTCCGAACAAGAGGAACTTATCGTGACGGGTCCACTCTGGATTGTAATCGTTTGCGGCATCATCGCCCTGGGCTACGGCATTTTCCTGATCAGCTCGGTCATGGCGGCCGGCACCGGCACCGACCGCATGCGCGAGATCGCCGCCGCGGTGCAGGAGGGCGCCCGCGCCTACCTCAACCGGCAGTACACGACGATCGGCATCGTCGGCATCATCATGGGCGCGATCCTGTGGTTCTTCCTGCACTGGTATGTGGGCGTCGGCTACTTCATCGGCGCCATCCTGTCGGGCGCCACCGGCTTTGTCGGCATGAACGTCTCCGTGCGGTCGAACGTGCGCACGGCCGAGGCCGCGCGCCAGGGCCTGCAGCCGGCGCTGACCATCGCCTTCAAGGCCGGGGCGGTTACCGGACTGCTCGTGGTCGGGCTCGGGCTCATCGGCGTCGCCGGCTACTATGCCTTCTTGCTCAGCCTGCAACTGGACTCGCGCAGCATCCTGGAGGCGCTGGTCGCCCTCAGCTTCGGCGCCTCGCTGATCTCGATCTTCGCGCGCCTCGGCGGCGGCATCTTCACCAAGGGCGCCGACGTCGGGGCCGATCTCGTGGGCAAGATCGAGGCGGGGATCCCCGAGGACGACCCGCGCAATCCCGCCGTCATCGCGGACAACGTCGGCGACAATGTCGGCGACTGCGCGGGCATGGCGGCCGACCTGTTCGAGACCTATTGCGTCACCATGGTCGCCACCATGCTGCTGGGCCAGATCTTCTTCGCCGATGCGGCACAGCAGCTGACGCTGATGACGCTGCCGCTGCTGATCGGCGGCGTCTGCATCCTCGGCACGGTGCTCGGCACCTTCTTCGTGAAGCTCGGCGCCAGCAACAACATCATGGGCGCGCTCTACAAGGGCCTGATCGTCACGGCGATCGTATCGGCGATCCTGATCGCCGTGATCATCGGCTGGCATATCGGGTTCAGTGCGTCCTTCCAGGCGGAAGGGGTAACCTTCACGGGCGGGCAGCTGTTCGGCTGCGCCATCGTCGGACTGGCGGTGACGGGCCTGCTGGTGTGGATCACCGAGTACTACACCTCGACCGCCTACCGGCCGGTGCGCAGCGTCGCCAAGGCTTCTACGACCGGCCATGCCACGAACATCATCCAGGGGCTCGCGGTCTCGATGGAGGCCTGCGCGCTGCCGGTGATCGTGATCTGCGCCGGTATCATCATTGCCTATGCGCTGGCCGGCCTCTACGGCATCGCGCTAGCGGCCACGACCATGCTGGCGCTCGCGGGCATGGTGGTGGCGCTCGACGCTTACGGTCCCGTCACCGACAATGCCGGCGGCATCGCCGAGATGGCCGACCTGCCGAAGGAGGTACGCAAGACGACCGACGCGCTCGATGCCGTCGGCAACACCACGAAGGCGGTGACCAAGGGCTACGCGATCGGCTCGGCCGCTCTCGCCGCGTTGGTGCTGTTCGCGGCCTATACCTCGGACCTCAAGCATTACTTCCCTGACCTGACCGTCGAGTTCCGCCTGCAGGATCCGTTCGTGGTGATCGGCCTGTTCATCGGCGGCGCGCTGCCGTTCCTGTTCGGCGCGCTCGGCATGATGGCGGTGGGCCGTGCCGCCGGCTCGGTGGTGATCGAGGTGCGCCGGCAGTTCAAGGAGATTCCAGGCATCATGGAGGGCAAGGCCAAGCCGGACTATGGCCGCGCCGTCGACCTGCTGACCAAAGCGGCGATCAAGGAGATGATCATCCCCTCGCTGCTGCCGGTGCTGGCGCCGATCGTGCTCTATGTCGTGATCGCCATCGTGGCGACGCGGGCCGAGGCCTTCACGGCGCTTGGGGCCATGCTGCTGGGCACGATCGTCACCGGCCTGTTCGTCGCCATCCAGATGACGTCCGGCGGCGGCGCTTGGGACAACGCCAAGAAGTATATCGAGGATGGCCACTACGGCGGCAAGGGCTCCGACGCCCACAAGGCGGCCGTGACCGGCGACACCGTCGGCGACCCCTACAAGGACACCGCCGGCCCCGCCGTGAACCCGATGATCAAGATCACGAACATCGTGGCGATCCTGCTGCTGGCGATCCTGGCGTCGATGGCGTAGCGATCTCTCCCGAAAGAGAAACCCCGCGCCGGCGATGCCGACGCGGGGTTTCGGCCGTCGTACAAAGAGACGTCAGTAGCCGGGCGACTTCTGGTCGCCCTTGGTGAACCGGCCGATGTTGCCGAACAGCTGCTGCATCAGCGTGAGCCGCTGGCCGTAGGTCGGCGTGGTGCGGCTGACCGGGTCGATCTCGTAGGCGTCGTCCATGCCGTAGATCTGCACCTTCTGGACGATGTTGGCGTCGTCGAACTTGATGACGAGCACCTGCTGATCGGTGATGTCGGACGGGAAGAAGGCCGTCGTTTCCGTGCGCTTGCTGATGTAGTACCAGGTCTTGTCGCTGAAGGTCGCGACGGTCGAGGGCGTGCCCAGCAGCTGCGCGACCTGGTCCTTCGTCTGGACGCCCGGCTTCACGGCCAGAACGGCGTCGGGATCGAGCAGGTTGCCGCGCTGGTCGATGCGCGGCGAACAGGCCGCAAGCGCTACGGCAGACGCCAACAGCAGCCATCGCAGGCGGGGAGCAGATCGAATTGTCATCCGGCGAGCCCTGTCTTAGACATTCGTGGCACGGGCGACGAATGATGACGGCCGCCGGTGCCCAGGTAGATTCTCATTTCGCCGCTTGGCATGTCAACTTGCGCCGAGGACGAGCGGCAGGACGCGGGTGATGTTCGATCGTTGGTTTGCACGACGGCCGCGCGATGACAGCTCGGAGACTCTGTATGCGCGAATCGTCGCGCAGGCGCGGCGGCCCGAGTTTTATGGGGGCGCCGGCGTGCCGGACAGCCTCGACGGCCGCTTCGAGATGCTGGCGCTGCACCTTTTTCTCGTGCTGCATCGCCTGACGCGCGAGCCCGCCGATCCAGCCTGCGCGGCGCTGGCGCAGGCGCTGGCCGACCGCGCCGCCGCCGACTTCGATGCCAATCTGCGGGAGATGGGGGCCGGCGACCTCGGCGTCGGACGGCGGGTGAAGCGGATGGCGGGGGCGCTCTACGGCCGCATCGCCGCCTACGAGGCCGGCCTCGCCGCCGGCGAGGGGGAACTGCGCCGGGCGATTCGCCGCAATCTGTTCGGGACGGTCGACCCCGGCGACCGGCAGCTGGCCGATATGGCCCGCTATGTGCTGGCGGCGCACGCCCTGCTGGCCGGGCGTTCCGCGGCCGAGCTGGCGCTGGGCGCGATCGAGTTCCCGCCGCCGGACCTGGCCGAGGGAAGGCGTTGACCCGCCGGGGGCGCTTCCGTATTGTCGCGCCCTTTCTTGCGGCCCGGACCTCGACCATGACCCAGACGACCGCTCCGTCGGCCGAATTCTCGCGAATGATTGCAGCCGACCAGATCGGGCCGCAGCAGATCGAGCGGGAGATCGTCGCCAACGCCGCGGAGCGGGCGCGCTTGGCCGAGCGGTTCGGCCTGCTGGCGCTCGATCGGCTGACCGCGACGCTCGGCCTGAAGCGCGGCCGCGGCGGGGTGATCGAGGTGCGCGGACGGTTCGAGGCCGATGTGGTCCAAGCCTGCGTCGTCACGCTCGAACCGGTGCGGGCGCGGCTGGACGAGCGTTTCAGCGTCGCCTTCGGCACCGGCGGCGCGGCTGCCGGCGAGGTGGTGATCGGCCTGGGGGAGGAAGATCCGCCGGAGGAGTTGACGGAGGGCCGCATCGATCTGGGCGAGACCGTCGCCCAGCAGCTGGCGGTGGCCCTCGATCCCTATCCGCACGCGCCGGGCGCCGGCGAGGTGTCGGGGGCGAGCGCCGAGGCGGGCGATCCGGGGGCGGAGAAGGCGGCGAATCCGTTCGCCGCGCTCGCGCAACTGCGACGGCCTCGCAATTAACGAATTGATGATTCCGGCAAGCGGCTTGCCGTTACCGGGGATTTTGGCTAGTAATCGGGCGCTTCACCGCGCTCTTCAGCGAAAGACTGTAAGATGGCTGTTCCGAAGAAAAAGGTTTCCAAGTCGCGTCGCGATATGCGGCGGTCCCATCACGCCCTCGAGTCGGCGTCCTGGGTCGAGTGCCCCAATTGCGGTGAGCACAAGCGGCCGCATCACGTCTGTTCGGCTTGCGGGTACTATGACGGCCGTCAGGTAGCCGAAGCCGGAGCGGCGTGACGCGACGCATCGTCGTCGCAACGAGAACCCCTCGGTGGCCGAAAGCGTAGCCATTGCCCTGGACGCGATGGGCGGTGACCTCGCCCCCGGCATGGTCATCAAGGGCGCGAACATCGCGCGGCAGCGCTTTCCGCAGGCCCGCTTCCTGATCTTCGGCAACGAAGGCCGCATCAAGCCGCTGATGAAGAAGGTCCCTCACCTGGCCAAGGTGAGCACGATTCATCATACGGAGATCGTCGTCAGGTCCGAGGACAAGCCGACGGCGGCCCTGCGCAGCGGGCGGGGCTCGAGCATGCATCTGGCCTGCGAGGCCGTGCAAAGCGGCGAGGCCGCGGGTGTCGTCTCCGCCGGCAACACCGGCGCGTTGCTGGCGATCGCCCTGGTCATGCTGCGGACCCTGCCGGGCATCCATCGCCCGGCGATCGCCGGCTTCTTCCCGACGCTGCGCAGCGAGAGCGTGATGCTCGATCTTGGGGCCAACGTCGAATGCGACGCCACCAACCTGGTGGAGTTCGCGATCATGGGCAACGTCTTCGCCCGCACGGTACTCGGCGTCATGCATCCGACGATCGGCATCCTCAATGTCGGGTCGGAGGAACTGAAGGGCCATGAGGCCGTGCGCGAGGCTGCGGCGGCGCTGCGCAACACGCCGATGCCCGGCAGTTTCCACGGCTTCGTCGAGGGCGACGATATCGCCAAGGGCACGGTCGACGTCGTCGTGACCGACGGCTTCACCGGCAACATCGCGCTCAAGACCATCGAAGGCACGGCCAAGCTCTACACGGGGTTCCTGCGGGAATCCTTCCGCACCTCGATCATGGCCAAGGTCGGCTACCTGCTCGCGCGGCCCGCGATCAACAGCCTGCGCACGCGCGTCGACCCGCGGCGCTATAACGGCGCCATCTTCCTCGGCCTCAACGGTGTCGCGGTGAAGAGCCATGGCGGCACGGATGCCGTCGGCTTCGCCAATGCGATCGGCGTGGCCATCGACATGGTCGTGCACGGCGCGATCGAGAAGATCAAGGAGGACTTCGCCCGCCTGACGACGCCGCCGCTGCCGGACGTGAAGGCGGCCAGTCTCTGATGCCGACGCGGTCGATCGTCGCCGGCTGCGGCGCCTACCTGCCCAGCCGCATTCTCAGCAATGCCGACCTTGCCCGGAAGCTCGAGACCTCCGACGAGTGGATCGTGCAGCGCACGGGCATTCGCGAGCGCCGCATCGCCGCCGAGGGCGAGGTGACCTCCGACCTGGCCATCCGCTCGGCCGAAGGCGCCCTGAAGAACGCCGGCATGAGCGGCAACGACATCGACCTGATCGTGGTCGCGACCTCCACGCCGGACGAGACCTTTCCGGCCACGGCCACGCGCGTGCAAGCGGCGCTCGGCATGACCCGCGGCGTCGCATTCGATGTGCAGGCCGTGTGCTCGGGCTTCGTGTTCGCACTCGCCGTAGCCGATAACTTCATCAAGGCGGGGCAGGCGCGCACGGCGCTCGTGATCGGCGCCGAGACCTTCTCTCGGATCCTCGACTGGACGGACCGCACGACCTGCGTGCTGTTCGGCGACGGCGCCGGTGCCGTCGTGCTGGTGGCCGGCGAGGGCAGCGGCGGCAAGGACGACCGCGGCGTGCTCTCCACCCACATCTTCTCCGACGGCCGCTATCACGACATGCTCTATGTCGACGGCGGGCCGTCCTCCACCGTCACCACCGGTCATCTGCGGATGGAGGGTCGCGAGGTGTTCCGGCATGCCGTGGTCAAGCTGGCCGAGGCCGTCGACGCGGCGATCGCGGCCAACGGCATCACCGCCGCCGAGATCGACTGGCTGGTGCCGCACCAGGCCAACCGCCGCATCATCGACGGCATGGGCCATCGCCTCGGGCTGCCACCCGAGAAGGTGGTGCTGACGATCGACCGGCATGCCAACACCTCCGCCGCCTCGATCCCGCTCGCGATGGCGGAGGCGGCCGCCGACGGACGGATCCGGCCGGGCCATCTGGTGCTGCTGGAGGCCATGGGCGGCGGCTTTACCTGGGGCTCGGCCCTGCTGCGCTGGTAGGCGCCGCGAACTTTCCTTCTTGTTACCAATAGATTGCGTAGGGATGCTGAGGGCGGCTGCTCGACCGCCATCCCGGCGTCGTCGCGCAGGGCTTGCCAGTGGCCGTCAGTCTACTTCAACGAGAGCGACCATCCCTTTGTATTGACTGCTTTCTGCGTCAGGAGTAGCGTTTGTAACAAGGAGTCGCGGAAATGGTCGAATGGGGCGGGGGATGAACGACACGGTGACGCGGGCCCAGCTGAGCGAGGCCGTCTATCAGGAGGTTGGCCTGTCGCGCAACGAGTCGGCGGACCTGGTGGAAGTCGTGCTGAAGGAGATCGCCGATGCCCTGGCCCGTGGCGAGAACGTGAAGATCTCGTCCTTCGGCAGCTTCTTCGTGCGGTCCAAGGGCAAGCGCATCGGGCGCAACCCCAAGACGGGTGAGGAAGTGCCGATAAATCCGCGCAAGGTCTTGGTCTTTCGCGCCTCGCACGTACTTAAGGATAGAGTCAACGGCGGGACCACCGGAGGTCAATCGTGAGGACACCGCATTCGGTCGCAGCCGAGCGCCCGCTCCCGGCCGCCAGCGCGGGCAGCCGGCGGCTGGAAAAATCCTCCTCGGCCTTCCGAACGATCAGCGAGGTCGCGCAGGATCTCGATGTGCCCCAACATGTGCTGCGCTTCTGGGAGACCCGCTTCACCCAGATCCGCCCGCTCAAGCGGGGCGGCGGGCGGCGCTATTATCGGCCCGAGGACGTCGCCCTCCTGCGCCTGATTCGCGAGCTGCTCTACGACGAAGGCTACACGATCAAGGGCGTGCAGAAGCTCATGCGCGAGGGCGCCCTCAAGCAGCGCCTGGCGCAGCTCGAGGCCGAGCAGCTGGCCGAGCAGGCCTCGCCCGCGATGGAACCGCCCGGCCCTGCGCCCGGGGATCCGCTGCGCCAGCAGCTGCAGTCGATCCTGAGCGAGCTGGAATCGCTCAGGGACCGCCTGCGGGCGGCGCTCTCATAGCGCAAGCCCGCCGCACTCGCGCCGCTTTCCCCGCCTGCCATCGGCGTTGCGAGAGCCCCGCCGGACAATTACATTCGGCCTCCCCGGCCACGGGCGATCGGTCGATGTCGGAGCGTAGCGCAGCCTGGTAGCGCATCAGACTGGGGGTCTGGGGGTCGCGGGTTCAAATCCCGCCGCTCCGACCATTCTTTCGGAGATCGATCGACTGCCGGCGGCGCGGCCAGCGCCTCAGGTCTTCAGGCCTGCCAGCATCGAAAGGATGTCGTCGAAGCCGTCAGCAACCGGTTCTTCGGCGGTCATCGGGTTCTTCGTCGCACCGCCGGTCACCTCGACCATCAGCTTCTTGGCGCTGAAGATATCCTGCTTGCCATACTCGTTCGTGAGCTTTCGCCCGCGATCGAAGTGCAGGTCGCCCGCATAGCCGTACACGCGCGTGCCCGGATAATGCCCGTTCTTGGCCATCTCTCTGGCGAACTGATAGGCAAAGGAATCCGGGTCCTTTGCGGCAATGCATGCAAACAGCCGGACCTCCAGAGCATACTTTTGCAGCCCGTCCCAATGCAGGACGTCGACAAGCGCATCGGGCGTGTAGAAGTACCGGTAGTAGGCCTTCAGCATGCACCGGGAGTACTTCAACCCGCTTGCAAGCGTCACCGGCGGTTTGTCCCAATGGTCCGTGCCGGAAACGAGCTGGGTCTTGTCGCCCAGGTCGCCATGGCCCATGACATAGAGTCGAATGTCCGTGCCCAACCCGAGCAGCGCACCCTTCTGCTCGGGATTGTGGTACCGGACCCAATACTGCTTGGCCTTGCCGTCGCCGCGTTTCAGCTTGGCCTGGGCGTACCAAAGCATGTCATCTCTGAAGCTGTCATCGGGAAAAGGCGAGTAGATGACGTAGTTCATGCGATTGCCCCGGGGGTGTCGCCGAAGATACGCCTGAGCTTCGCGGAATCAAGCGTTCGCGCCCTTCGTTGCGGCATCAAGCCGGAACTCTGACTGGATTCTTGTCCGACATTTGCTGCGCGCGCAGCAATACTTCCTTAGGGTTGATTAACGCCAAGCAAATACGCGGCGGCGCTCTCACCTTTCCTTAATCAATTTCTGTCGAATATGGCGCAGGAATCTCCCGTCGCCCGAGGGCGGTCGCGTGCGACCGGGCGGGGAAGGGCTGCACGACTCCGTTGTTTCGCGTGATTTTCCTCCTCCTTTTGACATTGGAAGGCTGAGCCGATGGCGACGATCGCTGGTACCACTGGCAAGGATACCCTCGTTGGCACCGCGGGTGACGACACCTTCACCGTCAATCACTGCGACGATGTCATCGCCCCAAATCCGAGTGGTGGCATCGACACCGTCAACAGCACCGTCACGTTCACGCTCGACCCCGGCGTCGAGAACCTGGTGCTCACGGGCAGCGCCGCCATCGACGGCACCGGAAACGACAGCAACAACAAGCTGACCGGCAACGGGGCGGGCAACCGCATCACGACAGGCGCGGGCGACGACACCGTCGGCGCCGGGGGCGGCAACGACGTCATCGTCTCGGCCGACGACCTCAATGCCCTCGACAAGATCGACGGCGGCGCCGGCACGGACCGGCTGCTGCTCAACGGCGACTACTCCGGCGGTCTCGTGTTCGGCGCCACGACCGTCACCAATGTCGAGAAATTCGAGCTGGCCGCCGGCAACAGCTACAATCTTACGCTCAACGACGCCACGAACGGCTCCGGCCTGATCGTCGACGGCAGCGCGCTCGGCAGCGGCGAGACGCTGACGCTGAACGGCGCAGCCGAGAAGAGCGCCGCGCTGACCGCCCTCGGCGGCGCCGACAACGACACCATCACCGGCGGCGGCGGCAAGGATGCGATCGAGGGCGGCGCGGGCGCCGATGTGCTCAGCGGCGGCGCCGGCGTCGATACAGTTAGCTACAGTCGCTCGGCGAGCGGCGTGACCGTCGATCTCACGGACAACTCCAAGAACGCCGGCGGCGACGCCGCCGGAGACACGCTGTCCGGGTTCGAGAACGTCACGGGC
>Ga0335085_10010324_pt1 | contig 13972 bp, 19 predicted proteins | sample Lox_Sample_45_FD_206712 | JGI IMG/M metagenome (GOLD analysis project Ga0335085, IMG submission 206712) | Soil microbial communities from Loxahatchee National Wildlife Refuge, Florida, United States - Lox_Sample_4.5 | ecosystem: Environmental > Terrestrial > Soil > Wetlands | place: USA...
CCACGCGAAAACTGCTCACCTGCGACACCATATGGTTTAGTTGACGGCCCTTGAAGTTTACCAGCTTATCAAACGCTTTAACAGTGAATTTCACAAGCCCTTGATAAACATAGCCGGATACGGAGATAGCGCGCTCGTCCTTGCCTAGTGCAGTAAACGCAGTATCGAGCGGGTGCGCTTTCCAGCCGCGCCGCCTGGCCTGCTGCAAAAGCACCATGCCGCTGGCCTTATCTTCGATGAACGCCCCGAGCGATCCGCCGCGCGCGCCAGCCTCACGGGCAAGGTGCTCAAGGTTCTGGTACACGGTCGGCAACCACGTTTCGAGTAATGCGCCCTCGATCTGCACCAGGTCGTAATCCAGGATAAAAAGCCGAGGATACGGCCACTTCTGGAACGCGAAATAGATAACGCCCGTGCCGTCGTGCTCCTTGCCCGTCTTGGTGGCGCTGTCAATTACGGCGTACACGCCTTCGCAGCGGGTTGGGAAGTCAACCGGGGTGCCGTCTTGGAGCATGCACGCCAGGTCGAAGAATTGGACGCCGCTCCAATCCACAAATTCCGCCAAGAATTCTTGTTGAAACACCAAGGGATGGTTAGCAAGCCGCTCTTTTTCCAGCTCTTCCGGATCAACAAATGGATTGCTCGACGTAGGGGCGTAGAACTGCTTAAAGCCCAGCTCCGGGTTGTTGCAGACATCGTAGAAGAAGTTCTCAGGATCATTGCCATTGGGTGTACTAAATACCCAAACATTGCCCTTTCGCGTCAAGAGCGTCGGCTTGATCGACTTGTTCCACGTCTCCTTCATTTGGCCGTTTTTCGTGAACGCGGCCTCGTCTATGCACACATCGTCGTATTCGCGGCCACGTCCGGCCAGCTCGTTGTCAATGAGCGTCCAGAAGTCCACAATGCCGCCGGTTATAGTGCGGATCGTGCCTTCCGTTTTGCTGGCGCGGCGCTTGATCGGGTTTAGTGTGCCTAGAAGCTCGTCGTACGGCTCTTGAAGCTGTTTATACGTTGGCGTGAATATGCCTGCCTTGCGTCCATAAGACGCGCTCCTGGCGGCTATGAACTGCATCATAACGGTCTTCCCGAATCTTCGTCCGCATCGAACGGCGTTTAGCCGACTTCGTCCTGCCCATATAGGAGACTGGCCCGCATGAAGCTGGGGGAGGATTACCGATGGCATTACGGCAGGTCGTTGACGATTTTAACCGTCCGGTCGTCGTCGGTTTCTTCGGCAGGCGCTTGGGCGTATTCCGCGTACGTGCCGCGCGCGTACATTTTCGAGCGCCACCGGCAATGATGTGCGATTGCCTCAGCGCGTCGCAGCTCATCCATTGGCGCGTGAACAAGTCCTTCTAAAGCTTTATGATCCCACAACTCAGCAGCTTGTGCGCGAGCCAACTTCGCGCGCGCGGAGCGTTCGGGAACACGGGCAAGCCACTCAAATAAAGAACTCGGCCTAACCCCCCACAATTCAGCGATTTGAGGATACATCTTCCCGTCGAGGATTAGATCACAAAATTCCTCAATCGTCTTTATCCCCTCGATCTTAGCGGGTGGTGCCATGTCTCAAAAATAGCATCCAATCCCCGAAAATAAAAGCCTTTATCCACACCTGAAAGCGTTGAACGACATGGCTTACGGTGGTTAACTGGCTTTGTCTTTAACTTTTCGGGGTTTAACAATGGCTGACGCTATCACCGAATACCGGCATATAATGTCCCGCGCCAAACGCGCCGTTGCTGCGTGCGTGGTGGAAATTCAGGGCAATTCCCCGGCTCCTGAAATCTGGCGCGATCGGGCTGACCGTCTACGAAACGCCGTAAACCGGGCCGAACGCTTGGCGCGCTGTAACAATTTCGATGCGGCGGTCCTGCTTCTCAGCGGCGATAGCGGGCCGGCATGATCTGCATCTAACCCCATAGCCTGTGCGCGCTTTCTCCCGGGCTATCAGCGAGTAGCCTTCAACGTCGGCCTCTCTAACCGTATTGCCAGGCAGTCCTTCAGAGCAATCCGGCATGAGCAAACCCTACCGCGCTGCAAAAAGTTAAGGGTAAGGTCGGCATCGCTTTTTTAGATCGGTCTGATTAATATAACCGTATCAGGGCAGGCTCGCGTATCCGAGCCGCTGAAAGAGGGCTGCAATTACGAGAATATCGAGTAAGGGCGTCTTGCAGTATTGCCGCGTCCACGCATTCGAACGCCAGAGCGAGCGCAGCGCGGGAGCGGCGTAGCCCGGCCCGTAGGGCTGTCTGGCGAGGTTATCGCGTTTAGTCTGGCGTTCTTTGTTGTTCGATGTACTGGCGGATAATACTGATCGGCGCGCCACCGCAGGAAGCTGCGAAGTAAGATGGCGACCACAAGACGCCTTTCCAGTAGCGTTTCGCCAATGTTGGGTGGTTCTGGCGCAGCCTGCGGCTCGACACGCCTTTGAGGCTGTTCACAAGGGCTGACACCGCCACCTTCGGTGGATAATTCACCAGCAGATGCACATGGTCATCTTCCCCGTCCATCTCGATCAACTCTGCTTCAAAGTCAGTGCAGACGGAGGCAAAGATGCCACGCATATCGTCAAGCATGGCGGCGGTAAAGACGTGCCGCCGGTATTTGGTCACAAAGACCAAATGAATATGCATTGCAAAAACACAGTGTCTACCACGCCTATAATCATTGCTATCGACCATAGGCCAATATATATTAGTGTTGTGAAAGAACGTAAAGCCGCGTTGTTCCGCCTCTACCCTACGCCTGAGCAAGCGACTCAGATGGCGCAGATCGCGGGCGCGTGCCGGTTTATCTACAACCTGGCTCTGGAACAACGCCGCAACTGGTACCGGCCTGGCCGGAGGTTCAACTTCGCCAGCCAGTGCCGTGAGGTTACGATGCTCCGCGCGGAGGTAGAGTGGCTGAAAGCTGCGCCGATCCACCCGCTGCAACAGGCATTGCGCGATCTGGACCGGGCCTACCAGAACTGGTGGACTGGCCGCGCCGGTGCGCCAACGCCGCGCAAGAAGAGCTTAAACGACAGCTTCCGCTTCCCAGATCCCGCCTCGCTGCGGGTTGAGCGCACCGGCGCGTCATCCGGGCGGCTCAAGCTGCCAAAGCTGGGCTGGGTGAAGCTGCGCGGCTGGCAGGAACTGCCGGGTGACATCTGCAACATCACCATCTCGCGCCGGGCTGGACAGTGGTTCGCCGCCGTCCAGTGCGAGCGTGAGGTTGCTGAGCCGGCCGTATCGACACTGGCAGCCGTTGGCATCGATATGGGCATTGCGATCTTCGCGGCACTCAGTGATGGTACCACCATCGCGCCAACCAACCACGGCAAGCGAGCCTTGAAGGCACTGCGCCGGGCGCAGCAAGCCTTGTCGCGCAAGAAGCGCGGAAGCGCCAACCGCCGCAAAGCGATCCGCCGCGTGGCGCGGATACAGAAGCGGGTGGCAGACGCCCGCAAAGACTTCCTCCACAAGCACAGCACGATCATTGCCAAGAACCACGGCATGGTCGTTGTGGAGGCGCTACAGGTGCGGAACATGTCGGCCTCGGCTAAAGGCACTGCCGATGCGCCAGGACGGCGCGTCAGACAGAAGGCCGGGCTAAACCGCGCCATCCTCGATCAAGGATGGTCGATGTTCCGCACCATGCTGGGCTATAAGCTGGCGGATCGTGGCGGGAGGCTGGTGGAAGTGCCGGCGACCTACACCAGCCAGACCTGCTCGGCCTGCGGCTTTGTCAATGCCGCCAACCGGCAGAGTCAGGCACGGTTCGTCTGTATCGGCTGCGGCCATGAGGCGAACGCAGACAGCAACGCCGCTTTGAATATCCTACGGCGCGCGGACAGCGCGTTGAAGCCTGTGGAGGGGCACCGCACTAAGCGGCCCGGCGAAGCAGGAACCACCCGGTGGGCAGCTTAAATGCGAAAGTCCACTGGAACCCTCGCCCTTCAGGGCGGGGAGGATGTCAGGTAAGCCTTGCCGCAATGCTCGTTGCAGTACACGCGGCCCGGTGCTGAAGGCGCATCGCAGTAGCGCCAGCTACCCTTAACGCCCTCTACCCAGCTACAAGGCTCTACGCGCGCCCTGGAAGGCTTTACGGCCGCCGCCACGGGCATGGGTAGCGGCGCCACCACCACAACCGCCTGTACGGCCTCCTGAGAGGCTTTGCGGCGCTGGTAATCCTGCTTCCAGTCTGCGTGCTTGCCGCCGTGTTTGATAGGCGACGGCCGGCCAGGCAGACCCAAGCGATGCACCTTGCCGATAACCACGTTCTTTGTGCAGCCCAGAGCGCGGCCAATCTGGGATGACGGCACGCCGGCAGCCCAGAGCGTGCATAGCGTCGTCAGGCGGGTTTCCGTCCAGTCGAAGGTCACGGCTCGTCGCCCTCGGGGTTAAGCATAGTCGCGCGCGGGTTGGTTTCGGGTTCGGGGAACGCCGCCTCAATCTCCGCAATGGCCATCCTGATCGCGGTTCGGTCGGATTGCAGTAGCTGTTCGTAATCCAGCACGCGGTTAAGGCCGGCGAGGATGTGGGTTATGTGGGGTTTGCGGGTCATGGTTTAGGTGTCCTTTTAGTATTAATGGGTAGACGCTACGTTCTTGTGTTGCCGGCGTTTGGTAAATTGATTAATAGCATATTCCTTTGCTTCGGCCTCAGTTTTGAACACCGCTTCATCCGGCAGTCTCCAAGAACCGTTAGCATCTTCAATAAAGATCATATGGTATGGACTTGCGCCCTCATTAAGCGTCCATTCAGCAAATACTGGCTGCGGAAAATCTTGTATTCTCCACGCGAGGATGAATGGATATTCAACAACGATTTCAGTGGGTTCGTCTGCCGAAGTAAGGTCATACACAACCATAGCGCAATGATTTGATTGTGCAGGAATAACTTGAGCAGAAAAACTTTCGCACAAACTGTAATCCATGTTCTCTACATAACCAAAACTTTCTCCCTTTGGCCCATAGAGCGAATGCCTTATGCTGCCGTCCGGTAAAGGTTTTTTAACGATCTCTGACACATAATCAAGATTAACGGCGCCTTTGTTGGTTTCTACGAATTTAGACATATTTAGGTCCTTTCTTTCAGAAATTATCGACTATATGCGCCAATTGGCCGCGGAGGCTTGGGCATGCGCATTGCGGTAGCGCCAGCGAGAGCAATGGCGCAGCCAAGGGCAAAGCGTAGCGTGCCTTGGCAAGCCTCCTTGGGGTAATTCTGCTCCAATTGCTCCAATTAATGCTCCATTCATTGAATGCGCCATTTCATTAGGTTTACTATAGTGGTTTTGAATTGGCGCACGCGCCATTTGCGCCAAAGACTGCGCCATTAGATGGATATTCCTGGGCGTTTAGCCTCGTTCACTTTTACGCCCTTTTGATCCTTTCTAGTCGCCTCGTCATGGTAGGAGAATTCCTCTAAAACGCCATTTTTTGACCAAGTTGCCAGAATTCTCTTCACTTGCTCTTTATTTAGCGTCAATTGATCCATGACCATGGTTCCTACCCACCTCTTATTGTTTGCGCCTTGGGCGTTTGGTGAATATGGAACCCCAGGAGCAAATCCATCTGTTATCCTATCAAGAACCTCGTCTATTTGATATTGTGAAACACCCTCGAATACGCTTGGTGGCGTCCATGGAACGATGGCAGTAACGCTATCTCCGTTAGGATAATCTGGCGTACCGTTGTGAAGCTGGACGGGGTCTAAAAAGAACCAATTCGCTTTATCCGCACGCGGCGCCATGTTTGATTTAGCGTCGTCTAACCTAATGTAGGCATAACGCTTTTCCTTTGGTATTCCGAACGTCCCCGCTTCTTCCTCCGGCATGGAAGACAGGATCAAGCCGCTTCGCGCATGGTCTGTAAGCGCTTTTGCGCCTCGGCTGGCATCAATATCAGTCACGGCACCTTTTCTTGTATGATGCACCAGATGCACAGCGGCGTTAAGTTCTTCTGCTATTTGCGCCCATGCTGCTGCGGCGGCGGCTTGTTGGGTATTGCTGTTTTCGTCAAGTTCATGAGATCGAACATACGGATCAACCACGAGATGTCCGATCTTGGCAGCGCGTCCTTCTTTCAAAATGGCGTCCTTATCCGGAAAAACAACCGTAGTTCCATCAGGTGAAAGCTTCGCGATAGTAAGCGCTCGTTCTCGTCCGGAATTCATGAACATGCGGTTCTCAAGCTCTTCTGGCGCTATGTCATGACGGATCATAAGCGCGGCAAGACGCCGGTCCATTTCGTCTAATGGGTCCTCAAGGTTGAATATCCAGCTATTCACTTGATGGTGAATATGATGCCCTAAAATCGGCTTTCCAACCGCACTCGCCATCGCCATAGCCATAGCTAGCTGCGATTTACCTACGCCGCCTGGCGCCACCGTTACGGTGATAAAACCGCGCATCAGAATGGTCCCATACAGCCAAGGACGGGGCGGAATAAGGCTCGGATGAACAAGCCTAGCTGGCCTAATTGTAAGCGGTAACCGGGTAACATTTGATTGAGAAGCCTCATCGACCGTGGGAAAGTCGCCAAATTTATCCGTCATCATACTCACTTCCTAAATTTGGCAGGTGAGGCGTCGAAATCACGTTTTGCAGCTATCTCTTGCGGGATTATGCGGAGCAGATTTGAAATCGCCCAGTTCGGTATATCGCCTTGTCCAAATTCCGCAGCCGCGACAATCTCTTGTTTAGATGCTCCGCGCTCGAATAGGGGCTTAAGCGTCCAGATATGCCAAAAATGCCAGCCTAGTACAGAGTTCCATCCTTGATGGACTTGTTTACAAAGATAATCGTATGCGTCTTTTTGACGTGGGATTAGATCCCTTACATCATGCAGGGTGCGTTTTAGGTGAGGATAGCAATCATCTGGAAATTCTAGCCTATAATTGGTCTCCACTCCGAGATCAAAGGCCCACTTAATTAGAGTTTCCCTGTATGGGCGCTCAATCAACGGATTTGATTTTTTGTATTCCAACCATAAGCTATGAGCCTCTAATGCCCCTTCTTCGGATAGATTTTCCCATTCAGATGATGTGAAGCAAAAATTCCTGAAATCTGAGCGTAAGACATTGCCAGGCATTGCCATGGAACTTATTCTCCGTCATTTTTCAGGAGATTATCGCTAATTTTATGATTTCGATCTTCGTCGTTTTGCCTGACTTCATCTATAATCCGACGGACCAACTCCCCAATAGAAATTCCCAGTTCTCCAGCTTCTTTCCTGAGATAGTTAATCTGTGGGATCGAAAACACTATAGAGCGCTTAAAGCCATGATTGTGCCTCACGAGCTTTCTCCCGTTAAATGGAAATGGGTCTGGCGCTTATAGTTTATCATAGGCCTTCCTAAAAGGGTGCTTTGAGGGTTCAACTTATGATAAAAGATAGATAATAGTCAAGGGATTTAAATCTAATCCCCCGTCATCCGTATAACACCCGCCCCCAAACACCACGGGCAGTCGCCTCCTTCGCCCTCGCAAAGCCTGCACGTATCTCCATCCATAACAGGCCGGCTTTCGTTAGCCGCAAACTGTATCTGTTTTTGCGTTGGCTTATCCTTGGTATAGCGCTTAAACGGTAGTTGTGGCTGTTTCACGACACACGCCGATGCGGTATGCGCCAAAAGGCCAGGGAGCGCAGCGCATCTTCGATAGAGCGCGCTACGGAGATGGATACGCCAGCCATCTCGAGCTGCAAGTGCAACTCTTCCTGATCGTCACTCACAACGCCATCCGGCGCCTTAAGCTCGATCTTGTATGCGCACCCGCTAAAGTAAACGTCGATATCGGGAACGCCTCGGATGCAGCCGCGTTTCTTGTTCGCCGAACCTTCGCGCATAGAGCGCCTCGCCCGGGTTTCCACGCTGTACCAGAGCACATGATCGGCGCTTGCCACGCCAGGCTTGGCGATAATCGCCGTAAGCAACTTGGCGACTTGCTCATGTAGCTTGTCCTCTTTGCGCTCTGGCTTTTTACGCGGCTTTCCCGGCTTATCCAGAAATTCCTGCATTGTGGAGCGGTTGCGGCGGCGCTTTGCCGGCGTCTCTGGGATGTCAGAGAAGTCCATTAAGCACCTAAAGCCCGCATGTAAGTATCGACCAACAATTCCTGTTCCTCGCGCTCGGCGCTTTCCATCTTGCGCAGCTTCAGGACAGTGCGCAGGGCTTTCTTATCGAACCCCGCGCTATGCGCCTCCGCTAGAATGTCCTTCTGGTCGTCTGCAAGCGCCTTCTTTTCATCCTCAAGTCGCTCGTATCTCTGGACAATCTGCGCCAGGCGTTCTGCGGCGATGTTGTGGCCTACAGTGGGGGCATCGGTCATGCTGTTTTCCTATATCTAACAATTTTCTCGTATCCGATCGCGGCTAAGATCGTATCAGACGGCGCACGTTTCTGGTTAAGCACGTCAGAAACATACGCCGCCGATACGCCGCACATAGCCGCAAAATCTTTCTGTGAGCCGCACTTGCGCACGGCTTCACGGATTAGACCCATTAACGATGCTGTGTCTAGTAAGTCAGTTTGCATTAGAACGGAATCGCGTCATCTTCGCCATCCCAAGCCCCCGCATCCTTCCGCCCAGACGCAACAGACCGCTGGGGCGGCGCCTGACGTGGCTCCTCCCTCGGCGCGTCGTTCTTGCTATCCATCAGCACCAGCTCGCCGCCGAACTTGCCCAGCATGATCTCGGTGGAGTATTTCTCCACGCTGGACTGGTCGGTCCATTTGCGCGTCTGGAGTTTGCCCTCGATATACACCTTCGAGCCCTTGCGCAGGTACTTCTCCGCCACGTCGCCAATACGATCGTTCATAATCACCACGCGGTGCCATTCCGTCTTTTCCTTGCGCTCGCCGGACTGGTCTTTCCACGTTTCGGACGTGGCGACGGTAAGGTTTACGATCTTCTGCCCGGATTGCGTGGATCTAGCTTCCGGGTCTCTGCCGAGATTGCCGACGAGGATAACTTTGTTTACGCTTGCCATGGTTTGGTAGTTCCTTGTTGTGGTGCGGTTGTAGGCGGCTACTCAGCCGCCTCGATCTCGTCAGCCTCAAACATATCAATCTGTTTTTCGCGCTTGCGGCCTTCATAAGCATCCGCGCAGTTACGGATCGCCTGCGCAAAATACGACGTTTTTAGTTCAACGCCTATCGCCTTTCGGCCAGCCATGATAGCCGAATATACCTCAGAACCAATACCCATGAATGGCGTGAGGATAACGTCATCTGGATTGCTCCAAAGCGTTATGCACCGGTCAATTACGTCGAGTTGGAGCGGGTGTACATGCTTCTCGTGGTTCTCCCCATCTTCGGCGCGCTCCGTATCATTGAACGGAAGTGTACGGCCAATGCGGATGTCGTCCCAAAACGCGGAGGCATATTGGCGCCAAATCCAATGAGAAAAGCGGTTCTCGATCTGGTTTCCGGTCCATCCGCGATATTTCAGAATATCGGACGGCGGCAGGCGTTCGCCGGCATATTCGAGCAATCCAATAGGATGAGCGATGGGTTCCGGATTAGCGCCTCGTTTGCGGAACACAAGTAAGTAATCCGCCGCCGCGTTGCTGCACTTGCTGCTGTCATCCACAATTGTTTTGTGCGCAAGGTTCTTGGCCATTGTTCGGTTGCGAACGCCCAGTGGCTCCTTCCAAATGCTATAACGTGCGATATAGTCGAAGCCGTGTTCCTTGTGCAGTCGGATGATATCGCCCGGAAAGTCGATCATGTAGTCTGTTCCGGTGTTGCCGGACGGAACATCCATGCAGTGCACGCAAGTTTCTCGTCCTGGCTTGGTGATGCGCGCAATCTCCTGCACAACATAACCGTAATGCTCGAAAAACTGTTCATAGCTGACACAGTTCGATAAGTCGCGTTCATCGCTGGAATATCGGAAAAGGCCGCCAAACGGAGGCGAGTAAATAGTCAGCCCAACCGTTTCAGGCGACAATCCCTTCATTACTTCGATGCAGTCTCCGTTATAGATTGCATATCGATCGGTAATTATCTGGTTATTCACAGCCATTTAGGTGTCTCCATTTGCTTCGTGAAATTGCGCCTACGCTCTACATTAAGCGCATCGTTCATATGGTCAACTAGCCTAGCGAACATAACGTCAGCAGATTGCGCTTTTCTTTGTAGGTTTTCGAGTATCTGTTTTTCACCTTCAGAGGCCACCACATCGACCGTAACCGGATTGACCTGCCCAAAACGCCAGAACCTCCGCACGGATTGGTAATACTGCTCGAAAGAATGGCTGGCGAAAGTGACCATATGGGCGCAATGCTGGAAATTAAGTCCCCACGCACCGATACGAGGCTTAATGATTAGTACCCTAGCGTTTCCGTCGATGAAGTCTAAGAACTTTTTTTCTTTCGTTTCATCGTCGTCGCGCCCGCTGACTTGGATAGCGTCAGAGATCATCTTTTCCAGCAAATCACCTTCCTCGTTCAACTGACACCAGACTGACGCCGATCTTCCAGTATTTGCCACAAGAGATGAGGCAAACTCACAACGGTCAGTTATTGTGCGTTTACGTTCTGCTCGTTGTTCAGCTAGCCCGATAGCCGGCATAGAAAACAACATCCCATCCGGAAGCGCCTCACTACGGATAAGATGGTGATTTTCGGTCAATGGCGGAAGTGCGAACTCCGTATCATCAAATCCGAGATCAGAGGGCTTTCGTATCGCGCGCGCCCATGAGCATACCCAGCGCCAAAAGGGTTCCTCCGCATGGCCTTTGAATACCCATTTAGCCCCTTCGTCCAGAACCTTAAAGCTCCGCCCTCGCTGGCGATAAACGAGCGGATTGATGCTGTTGTTCTGGTTATTTTTGAAGAACCGAGACAGCATATCCATATATCCGAGATATCCGAGCGCCTCGGACGACGTTCCCATTTCGATGTACTCATTCGGCGCCGCCGTTGCGGTCAACAAAAGACGATATTTCGTCTTTCGCATAAAAGTGGTTATTTCAGATTTCCTCGTACCATCGAACGATTTCAATATGCTGCTTTCATCACAGACAACTCCGGCAAAATCCGTAGGATCGAAATAATGCAACCGCTCATAGTTGGTAATGTTAATGCCAGGCTTTACGACGCCGTCCAAAGATAGGGAAGCATCTATCCCGAATTTGCGAGCCTCCCTCGCCGTCTGGTGTGAAACGGCGAGAGGTGTCAAGATCAAAACCGGCCGGTTTGTGTGCCGGTTCACGTTATCTGCCCAGACAAGCATCTGGACCGTTTTCCCCATTCCGCAGTCTTCAAAAAGGGCGGCGCGCCCCTTTTGAATAGCCCACGTTACTAGCGATGCCTGAAAATCCTTCAGAAAAGACGGTATTTCGATAGGATCAAACCCAAAGTTTCCGTCAAGCTGGCCTTTGGCATCCAAAAACGCCGCATAATCCTGCGATACCACACCATTCACGGCGCTTCGCCCTCAACAAACTCAGCGTTCTCGGCAACATCCCTGAACGGATTATCATCCACATTGGCTGCCGCTTCGTCAGCTTGTTGCGTAAGCGCCTTAAGCTCATCTATGATCGGCTTCACGATGCCCCGGCATTTCGCCCCCTCATCGCTCTGCCACCACGCCGTGAACGCATCCTTACCCATACGGGCATGTTCGCGCGCCAAATCCATGACCGCCTTCTGCTTCTGTGCGTCGCCGTTACCCTTGGCCCATTCCGCCATGAGCCGTCCAGTTTCTTCAGTAATCGGGCGCGTCGGGTCAAAAATCGCCTTGAACTGGTCGGCCATCTTGATCTGGTGGACGGGGCATCCGGGCGCTACCGGATCAAGAATGACCATCGCTGCCATCTCGAACATCAGGTCGGAATCAGTCTCCGGGTTCCACGGAACATCGGTGCGTCGCGTCTTGGTTTTGAATGCATTCACCGCTTTGTCGCCAAAACCCTTCTGCATAACCGGCTTTGCGCGGGTGCAGATCACGAAATTCGTCTTAGCTCGGATTATGCGGTCCACAAGACGCCGATATGCCGGCTTTACCTCTGCCCATGCCAGCATGGAGAACTTGTCCCGCTCGATCGTATAACGCCCGTTTGCGCGCTTCTCGGCTTCGGCTACCAGCCGGTCCAGAACCATGGCGTGCATTTCCAGAACGCCACCGACGCCAGCCCAGCTATGTGAGAAGCTATCTACCACAACGGCGGGGAGTTTCGCGTGTTCGGCAGCGTCGATCATTTCCAGCCACCGGCCGACGGTGAAACCCTCGACCTCCCCCGCTTCGTTCACAGCAGTGAAATCGCTATGCATCATCTCCGGGAATGCATCGCGATAATGCAGCCCGCGCCTGTTTTCGGTATCTACAAATCCGATGGGGGCGGTTTTTTCACCAGTCATCTCGCGTGCAATGCCCCGCGCCATGCGCAACGCTGAGAAAGTCTTGCCTGTTCCAGAACCACCAGACAGCCCTACAGCCAGTGGCAGCGGCTCGTCGATTTGGTTTACGGGGATAAAACGTATAACAGCCATGGTTATTCTCCTACCATTTGAAGGCGCGAACGCCCAATGTTGATAATGTCGTCTCCAGTTTGCGCCATATAGTCGGCCTCTAAAGCCTCACGTTCCAGCCATCTCGATTGGTAGAACTCAGGCAACTTCACCTGCACAACTTCCAGCGGATAACCAGGCCAGTTGTCACGCTCTAAACAATCTCGAAAAATCTCGCGGGCGCGTTTGATGCGCTTTTCTGCCATCATCAAATCTTCGCCAGCAATCTCCACTACGCACACTTCGTACGGAGGTTCTTTCTCGACAAAGATAAATCGGAATGGCCTATCTTCTCCTGTCGCCGCTTTCCATGTTTCCCGGTAATGCTGGGCCTGCACGTCGTATCCATAGCTCATTATCGTGCGGGCGATTGTTTCAGGGTTCGCATCAGTCGTAGTCTTTAGGTCGTATAGTGGCGCGCGATGGCTTTCAGGCGCGTTGTCCACAAGGCAACGACACCAGATGCCGTCAATCCGTGCAAAAGCTGCCATTTCCGAGCACTTTGGGTTTAGCGCAATGCCCATTTCTCTGAGGCGTCCATTTACCTTGGCAGAGATGGCGCGAACTGACTCCGCCTCGCTTTCCTTGATTGGCGTCTTTCCGTTGGCGCGGGCATTCTCGATAAACTCCTTCGCCGTTTTTGTACTAGCTGCGCCATTTGCGGCCAGCAAATCATTCGGGATGGTGACCCAATTCGCACCTTTTCCAAGCGCTTCGCGGTGCGCGGCCCGGCCAATATCGAAAGTCTTCTTGTTCAGCGGCTCCCAATTAGAGTTTAGACGAGGACACGCCATCCATGCGTGGATCGGGCTTTGTGTCAGGATCAGCTTGGCGATGCTCGACGACAGCGATGGCGCTGTGCACGGGTCAGAATGGTACTCGCTCTCGGATAGATCGTATATTCCAGGGCGTTCAATGATCATTGCGCCAAACTCCAAACCACCACCGGCACCAGCAGCCAGCCAAACAGGCCGAAACGCCATTCCCAGCGGATGGTTTGGCGCAACAGCGGCGGTTGTGGGGCGAAGGGGTTCATGATGTTAATCCTTAACAATCTTACGGCTAGCAGCGGCCAGCAAGCGCTGGTAGTTTTCCAGCCCGATCTTGGCGCCGCGCTCTTTCCAACGCCAGAAGGTGCTGAACTTAATGCCAGCCTCGAAGCAGCATTCCGCCATCTTGCGGCCATTGCTACGTGCCAGCGTCTCGATTTCATGGGGGGATAAGATATTGTCCATGCCCTTAACCTAGCGCATAAAAAGATTGCGTCAAGACGATTTTACGCTTGACCAACATTTTTATTGTGCGTAACGTAGGCGCATACTGAAACGGAAATATCAGCATGTCATTACCATCCCTCAAAAACGATCCGCGCGGTTATGGCGCGGTACACGCCGCCGAGATCATCTCCACGGTACCGGATACGCGCCTCGGCTGGACCCTGTGCAATCGCCGCCTGCACGTTATGCG
>Ga0335085_10010325_pt1 | contig 13971 bp, 12 predicted proteins | sample Lox_Sample_45_FD_206712 | JGI IMG/M metagenome (GOLD analysis project Ga0335085, IMG submission 206712) | Soil microbial communities from Loxahatchee National Wildlife Refuge, Florida, United States - Lox_Sample_4.5 | ecosystem: Environmental > Terrestrial > Soil > Wetlands | place: USA...
CGATCTGCCAGGCCACGGCGCGGTCCGCGGTCCGCGCGACCACCAGCCCGGCCGCCGCCCACGCGATCGCCAGGGCGAAGCCGACCGCGTCGACTTCCCCCAGGCCCGATACCCGTAGCCCGATCGCCGCGACGGCCACCGTCGCCACCGGGGCGAGCAGCCCGGGCAGGAACTGGCGGGGCCAGGCGGTGACCGCGGGGTCCATGGTCAGCGAGCTCCTATGACGGCGTCCTCGCCGACGGCCGGCTCGGGATCCACGATCCTTCCGTCCCGCATCCGGACTACGCGCTCGGCCGCCCCGGCCACGTCCGGGTCATGGGTGACCAGGATGATGGTCTGGCCGCCCCGGTGCAGCCGCCGCATCAGCTCGATCACCTCGCTTCCGCCCTCGGAGTCGAGCGCGCCGGTCGGCTCGTCGGCCAGCAACAGGGTGGGCTCGTTGGCCAGGGCCCGGGCGATGGCGAGCCGCTGGCGCTGGCCGCCGGACAGCACGCCGGGGACGGCCGCGGCCTTGTCGCCGATGCCGAGCAGGTCGAGCAGGTCCCGGGCCCTGGTCTCCGCCATCTTGCGCTTGCGGCCCGCGATGATCGCGGGCAGGGCCACGTTCTCCAGCACGGTCATGCCCTCGAGCAGGTTGAAGAACTGGAAGACCAGGCCCACGTGGCGGCGGCGCATCCGGGCCAGGTCATCCTCGCTCCGCCCGTTCACCGGCTCGCCCGCGACCGTGATTTCCCCCTCGTCGGGCGTGTCCAGCCCGGCCACCAGGTTCAGCAGCGTGGACTTGCCGCAGCCGGACGGGCCCATCAGGGCGGCGAAGTCGCCCGCCTCCACGGTCAGGTTCACCCCCCGCAGCGCCCGGACCGGCGCGTTCTCGGCCTCGAAGGTCTTGCGCACCCCGCGCACCACCAGCGCGGAACGGCTCTCGCTCATCGTCCCCCCACCCGGCTCTCGCTCATCGTCCCCCCACCACCCGGTCCGATCTTGTAGGCGTATACCGGAGCGTCGCGTCCCTTGACCCGCTGCGCGCCGAGGGCGGCCGCCTGCACCTGCGCGCGCAGCGCCTTGAACGTGGCCTCAGACAACACAGTCTCTCCGGGCTCAGCCAGTTGCTGCAAGCGCTGGGACAGGTTGACGGTGTCTCCGACCAGCGTGTATTCCAGCCGCTCGGCCGATCCGAGCAGGGCGGCCGCGGCCTCCCCGGTGGACAGCCCGAGCCCGAGCCCGAACGGCGGCAGGCCGTCGGCCCGCCAGCGGCCGTTGATCTCCGCCTGCAGCGCGTGCATGGCCAGCGCCGCGGCCACCGCGCGGTCCGCGTGGTCGGACTGCGGGAACGGCGCGCCGAAGACCGCCATCACCGCGTCGCCGACGAACTGCATCACGGTGCCCGCCTGGCCCAGGATGGCCTGGTTCATGGCGGCCCGGTGCGTGTTGAGCTGCCCGGCGAGCTGGCTCGGGTCGGCGTGCTCGGCGATGGCCGAGTACGAGCGGATGTCGCTCATCAGCACGGTCACTATGACGCGTTCGGTCTCCCCGATGTCGCGCCGCTCCTGCCGCAGCTTGTCGGCCAGGCCGCTCGGCAGCAGCCGGGACAGTGTCTCGCCCTGTTCCTCCCGGTCGACGATGGCCTGGTGCAGCTGGCGGAGCCGCTGCAGCGCGCTGTCACTCCCGGCGGACACGCCCTGGGCCAGGCTGACGAACACCGCGTCGACCTCGGCGGCGACCGCCTCCGGCGGAACCCGGCGGGCCGCCGCGATCGCCTTGATCGTCTTGCCCTCGGCGACCAGGCCGAGCAGCTCTTCCTCGGCGGGCAGCAGGCCACCGTCCGGGACCACCGGGGCGACCAGCGCCTCGACGATCGCCGGGTCGAGGGCCGTGCCGCCGGTCGCCACGACCCGGATCGCGTCGACCAGCTGGCTACCCTCAGCGACCCGGTCCTTCAGCAGGTAGCCGTAGCCCGCTGACCCCTCGGCCAGCAGCGAGACCGCGTACTCGGGGTCCTCGTACTGAGAGAGCACCACGACCCCGGTCCCCGGATGGCGCTTGCGCACCTCCCGGGCGGCGTCGATGCCCTCACGCTGGAAGGACGGCGGCATCCGGATGTCGGTGACGAGCACCTGCGGCCGGGTGGCCTCGGCGCCGCTCACGAGCTCGTCGAAGTCGGCGGCCACGCCGACCACGCGCAGGTCCTTACGGGCGTTGATGAGGGCGCGGACTCCTTCGCGCACGATCAGGTTGTCGTCCGCGAGGAAAACGCTGATCGGGCCGTGCGGGCCTGCGCCGTTCTGTTCCACCTGCCCAGTTTCCGTACACCGGCCGCCTGCCGGCCAGTAGGCAGGCATGCATGAAGGAGGTGGTGGTAGCACGCCGTACAACCAGCGGGCAGCACCCTGCCACGCGGCGCGACCAAGCGTGAGCATCGGTGCTATGCGATACGAAAGCTCCGTTACCTCACTGTCCTGGATCCCGTCAGAGGCCGTCACCGGTGCCACCCGGACGGCGTTCGACTCCGGATTCACCCACTACGACGACCCGCCCCCGGCGGAGTTCGACACCATCGAGGAACTGCGGGCGACGGACCGGTTCCGGTTCGCGAACGTGCTCCAGGCCTGGATCGACGTCGACGAGTCCGGCCGTATCACCGGCGGCGGCTACGGCGGCGGCGGGCTGATGGGCGTGACCACGCTCAGGCTGGCCGGCCTGAGCCACACATTCCAGGCGGTCGCGCTGCCCGACATCCAGCGTCCGCCAGAAAAGGGTGGAGTGCAGGGTGAGTCGTGGATACGGTTCGTCCAGACCACCGGCGGCCGGACGGCCGTGCCCATGCCCAGGCCGGTGCGGCGGCGCCCCTTCGTCCAGTGGCAGTCACCGCTGGTGTGGACCACGCTGTCGCTCACCCTGCACGCTGACGGCCGGGCCGAGTACGAGCTCACCGGAGCCAGCCGTTTCCCCCGGCACTGGATCTACGACGGCCGCGGGCGTCTGGCCCGCAAGTCGGGCTTGACCGACTACGCCAACTGGACCCGGGAGTCGTTCGGCCGCCACACGCCCTGGGGTGACGAGGATTCCCCGGCGCTGGTGACCGCGGTCGAGACCGCGCTGGAGCAGACCCTGTCCGTGCAGCTCATGCACGGCGCCGCCCGGCCGCGGATCAGCCAGCTCGAGGCCGGCGCCGAACTGGTCCGCCAGGGCGAGTTCGGCCAGGACGTCTACCTGCTCCTGGACGGGGTCGTCCGCGTCGAGCGAGACGGGGACCGGCTGGCCGAGTACGGGCCGGGCGCCATGCTGGGCGAGCGGGCCGCGCTGGAGGGAGGCACCAGGACGTCCACCCTCGTCGCGGTCACCAGGTGCCGGGTCGCCTCGGTCCCGGCCGTGCAGCTGGACCTGTCCGACCTCGCCGAACTGGCCACCGGGCACCGTCGCGAAGAAGGCGTGCGAGGCTGAGCGTGCGCATCCACCTGTGCGGTGTCCGCGGCTCGACTCCCGCGCCCGGCGCGGAGTTCGTCCGCTACGGCGGTCACACCTCGTGCGTGGCCATCGCCCCCGACGGCGGCCCGGTCCGCCTCATCCTGGACGCCGGCACCGGCCTGCGCCGGGTGACCGGGCTGCTCGGTGGCGCGCCCTTTGCCGGCACCATCATCCTCACGCACCTGCACTGGGATCACGTTCACGGGCTGCCCTTCTTCACGGCCGGGGATCGCGACGACGCCCGGGTCACGCTGCTGCTGCCCGAACCGGAGGAGGCCCAGAACCAGGAGGGGAGTGCAGGTGCGGAGGAGCTGCTGGCCCGGGGGATGTCCCCGCCGCATTTCCCGATCAGCCCCAGCGGCCTGCGAGGGGAGTGGTCCTTCTGCACCCTGGCGCCCGGCGCGTTCAAGGCCGAGGGTTTGACGGTGGAGGCGAGGGAGGTTCCGCACAAGGGCGGCCGCACCTTCGGGTACCGGGTCAGCGACGGGCATTCGGCGATCGCCTACATCCCGGATCATTGCCCGACCGCGCTGGGGCCCGGCCCCGAGGGCTGGGGCGAGTACCACCCCGCCGCGCTCGTCCTGGCCGCCGACGTGGACCTGCTGATCCACGACTCGTTCCTGCTGCCGGACGAGGTCGCGGCCCAGGCGTCGTTCGGTCACCCGGCGGCGGACTACGCGGTGCGCCTGGGCCGCCAGGCCCGCGCCCGCCGCGTCCTGCTGGCCCACCACAAGCCGGACCGCACCGACGACGCTCTCGACACCCTCGCGGCCCGCTTCCGCCCCGACCCCCACGTCACCGTAGCCGCCGAAGGCCAGGTCATCGACCTCTGACCCGCGGCTCCGGCGCGTGCCCCGGCTCTGGGCCCGGCTCTGGCCCGTGCCCCGGCTCTGGCTCCTGGTGCTGGCCTAGCGCTGGGGCTCCTGGTGCCGCTGCGCTTCTGTAGTAGCGCCGTGACTTGTGATGTATACCCGCCGTCCCAGTCGGTCCTGCCCGGCGCCATCCATACGATGTGGATGCCTCATTCATGCACCTCTTACAGCATGAGCGCGGCAACCACCACAATAGGATCCGTTACGCGCCGTGCCACAGTGACGAAAGTCCGTTTCCGCTCCATGGAGCCCACGCGGCTGCAGGCCGACGCTCCCGGCATCGGTCAGCGAGATCCAGCCGGGGATCGACAGTAGGGGCTTGCCCCGTCGGCGGCGGCGGATCGCGGCGATTCTGCATGCGGCGTAGGCCATGGCGTTGTGGGTCCGGCACAAGGCTCACACGCGCTCGGGCAAGCGCCGGGACAAGAGGCGGCTCAACCGTCGTATCCCGCGCAATCCACCCTTGATGCTTCGCCGGGCGGATCCTAATATCCAAGACAAATCAGAACACGCTCGACTTACTGATTGTCACATACCTGGATATCGAGTGGGTGAGCGATATGAGGCTCGGCTCAGCGAGCAGCACGCGAAGAATCTTGCTCGGGGGGACGGCCCTTCTGCTGGGCCTCGTAGCAGCCGCCTGCAGTAGCGGCGGCAGCAGTTCCACTACCCAGGCACAGGCCAGCGGCGCGCCGAAGGCCGGCGGGTCGCTGACGGTCCTGGAGTGGACCGGATTCTCCGGTGACTGGCCGGCCGGCCTGGACCCGGCGACGAACATCAACGGCGCCGCCGACCAGAGCCAGATGGACGCCATCTTCGGCGAGCTGTTCGAGCTCGGCCCGAAGGGGAAGATCATCCCGGACCTGGCCACCGGGTATCAGTACTCCAACGGCGGCAAGACGATCACGATCACCCTCCGCCAGGGGGTGAAGTTCACCGACGGCACGCCGTTCAACGCCGACGCGGTGGTGTGGAACCTCAAGCGCGACCTGAAATCGAGCTGCACCTGCAAGCCGACCTGGGCGGTCACCTCGGTCACCGCGACGGGCCCGCAGACGGTGGCGATCAACCTCAGCGCGCCCGACGGCGCGTTCATCGACCAGATCTTCGACTCGATCGCCAACTGGATCGCCTCGCCCACCGCCGTGCAGAAGATGGGCGTGAAGGCGTTCGCGGCCAAGCCGGTCGGAGCGGGCCCGTTCATCGTGGTCAGCGACACGCTCAGTTCCCAGCTCGTGCTCAAGCGCAACCCGCACTACTGGCAGGCTGGTCGGCCGTACCTCAGCCAGCTGATCTTCAAGACGGTCGGCGGCGACGAGGCCGCCTATGAGGCCATGCTCGCCAACCAGGGGCAGGTCTATGAGGGCATGTCCACGCCGGCCCTGCTGAAACAGGCGGCGCAGCACTTCAACGTCGAGAACCAGGCGCCCACGTCTGTGTACGACCTGCAGCTCAACACGCTGGCGGGGCCGTTCAAGAACGAGCTCGCCCGGCAGGCGATCTACGCCGCGACCGACATCAGGCCGATCCTGGCGCACATCTTCGGCAACCAGTACCCGATCGCCCAGGGCTTCACCGGCCCCGGCGGGATCTGCAACCAGCCGACGGTGCCCGGCTACCCGGCCTACGACCCGGCCAGGGCCAAGGCGCTCGTCAAGCAGCTGGGCGGCCTGACGGTCAGCCTCGGCACGATCCAGAACCTGGTGGCCCAGCAGACCACCGAGGCGCTGCAGACCGAGTGGGCGGCGGCCGGGATCAAGGCCACCATCCACACCTACCCGCTGGCGGCGCTGATCGCCCAGTTCACCTCCGGGAAGTGGCAGGCGATGGTGCAGACCGCCGGCTCGTATGACCCGGCGGGCGGCGTAGGCGTCGGCTTCAGGTTCTTGTCCATGTCGCCGTTCAGCGGCGTACACGACCCGCACCTGGACTCGCTGCTGAACCAGGCCACGGCCGCGCTCAGCATGAGCCAGCGGTGCACCCTGTACAACCAGGCCGCCAGCTACATCGCCAAGAACTACTACGGCCCGTTCTACTTCGCGTACGCTCCCGCCAACGTCGCCGTCAAGAACGTGGTAGGCCCCGGCATCACCGAGCCGTTGCCTACCGTGGTCGTCCAGCCGACAATCCTGTGGGAGGACGTGGCTTACACCAGCTAGGTGACGGAAGACAAGGCAGCAATGGCGGTAGCCACGCAAACCGGCGAACCCGGCGCGGAGGTGACCATCCCGCGCCGGGTGCTGGGCTCGCCGACCCTCCGGCTGGCGGGCAGGCGCCTGCTCGCGGTGATCCCGGTGCTGTGGGGCGTGACGTTCCTGACCTACATGGTGATGAACCTGCTCCCGGGCGATACGGCTCAGGTCCTGCTCGGCGCCAACGCCACGCCCGCGCAGGTCCATCAGCTGGAAGTCAGGCTGCACCTGAACGAGCCCTTCTGGGCGCGGTACGGCGGCTGGCTCAGCGGCGTGCTGCACGGCAACCTGGGCACGTCGCTGGCCAGCGGCGAGAACGTGACCGCGATCCTCGGCCAGCGGCTGCCCGTCACCGCCGAGCTGCTGATCTACGCCTTCGTCGGGTCGGTCGTGCTGGCCGTACTCCTCGCCGTGCTCGCCGCGCGCAGGCCGAACGGCATCGCCGACCGGTTCAGCGTCGTGATCAGCATGACCGGGCTGTCGGTCGCGCCCTACGTGCTCGCCGTCGTGCTGGTCTACGTGTTCGCAGTCAAGCTCCAGTGGTTCCCGGCCATCGGGTACACGTCGCTGACCGCCGACCCGATCGAGAACATCAGGTCGCTGACCCTGCCCGCCATCGCCATCGGCTTCCCGCTGTTCGCCATCTACACCCGGCTGCTGCGGGCGGACATCGTCGAGCAGATGCAGCGCGAGGACTACATCGTGACCGCGCGGGCCAAGGGCGTGCCGACCTGGCACATCCTGGTCAGGCACGCGCTGCCGAACTCGATGTTCGGCCTGATCACGCTCGTCGCGCTCAACCTCGGCGCGCTCGTCGGGGCGGTGGCGATCATCGAGCCGATCTTCTCGCTGCCCGGCGTGGGCGCGATCTTGATCTCGTCCATCACCAACCACGACGTGCCCATCGTCGAGGGCGTCGTGCTGGTGTTCGCGGTGGTGGTCGTGGTGGCCGCGCTGGTCGCCGACCTGCTGTACGCGGTACTCGACCCCAGGATCCGGTATGAGCGCTCCTCTTCCTGACCTGCTGCCCGCGCCCGACGCCACCCCCGCCGCGCCGGTGCGGAAAAAGGTACGCGGCCGGGCCAGCACGCTGCGGATCTGGATACCCGCCGGGTTCCTCATCCTGCTGGCCTTCGCGTGCTTCATCTGGCCGCAGATCTACCCGGTCCCTAAGCCGGTAGGCGGCAGTATCCTGGAGGCCGGCCTGCCGCCGTTGTCGCCGGGCCACATCTTCGGCACCGACCCGAACGGCAACGACGTACTCTCTCGCATCCTGTACGGGGGCCAGGTCTCGTTCGAGGTCGGGTTCAGCGTCACCGCCATCGGCCTCGTCATCGGCGGCCTGCTCGGCATGGCCGCGGGCTACTGGCGCGGGGTAACCGACACGAGCATCATGCGGGTGCTCGACGTGCTGATCGCGTTTCCCGCGCTCGTGCTCGCGCTGGCCATCGCCGAGGGCCTGGGGCCCAGCGAGCCGCACGTGATCTGGGCGCTGGCCATCTTCAGCATCCCCGCCTTCGGCCGGATCGCCCGCAGCGGCACCCTCGCCATCCGCGAGCAGAACTACATGCTGGCCGCCCGGCTGTCCGGCAGCCGAGGCCGCCATATCATCCTGCGCCACGTCATCCCCAACATCCTGCCGCAGCTCATGACGTTCGCCCTGCTCGGCTTCGGCATCGTGATCATCCTCGAGGGGGCGCTCAGCTACCTCGGCCTGGGCATCCCCCTGCCCGAGCCGAGCTGGGGGAGCATGATCGCGCAGGGACAGCAGGTCCTGTCCGCCACGCCGGAGCAGGCGCTGATCCCGAGCGCCTTCCTGTTCGCCACCGTCGTAGCGCTGAACCTCCTCGGAGATGGCCTCAGGGAACGCTGGGGCGTGCGATGAACAGAGTGAGCACGGTGGGCGGGCCGCTGCTGGAGGTCGAGAACCTCACCGTGAGCTTCCCGGGCCGGCGCGGCGACCTGCGCGCCGTCAACGGAGTGAGCTATTCGCTCTACCCCCAGCAGACGCTGGCCATCGTCGGCGAGTCCGGATCCGGTAAGACGGTGAGCTGCCGTGCGCTCATGGGCCTGCTCCCGCCAGCGGCCGTCGTCGCCGGCTCGGCCAGGTTCCAGGGCGCCGAGCTGCTCGGGCTGACCGACGACGAGATGCGCCGGCACCGCGGGACGAACATCGCGATGGTGTTCCAGGATCCGTCCCGGTCGCTGAACCCCACCATGAAGGTCGGAAACCAGATCGCCGAAGCCGTCCGGGTGCACCGGCGGGTCAGCAAGGCGGAAGCCCGCGAACAGGCCATCGAGCTGCTGCGCCTGGTCCACATTCCAGTGCCCGGCCAGCGCTTTCACGAGTACCCGCACCAGCTCTCCGGCGGCATGCGGCAGCGCATCATGATCGCCATCGCGCTGGCCTGCCGCCCGAAGCTCCTCATCGCCGACGAGGCGACCACCGCGCTGGACGTGACCACCCAGGCGCAGATCATGGACCTGCTGCTCGAGCTGCGGGCCGAGCTCGGCATGACGCTGATGCTGATCAGCCACGATCTCGGGCTGGCCCGCTCCTGCGCCGACGAGGTCATCGTGATGTACGCGGGCCAGATCGTGGAGCAGGCGTCGACGCCGCAGCTGTTCACGCGCGTCCGGATGCCGTACACCCAGGCCCTTCTCGAGGCCATCCCGCGGCTCGAGCGGCCGGCGCACTCGCCGCTGCCGGTGATCGGCGGCAGGCCGCCTGACCTTTCCGCGCTGCCAGCCGGCTGCTCGTTCGCCCCGCGCTGCCGCCGCGCCGCGGACGACTGCCGCACGACCCCCCCGCCGCTCGCCGAACACGAACCCGGCCACCGCTGGGCGTGCTGGCATCCTATTGACACAGGAGTGGCATGACGTCCGGTGCAGAGCCGCTGCTGTCAGTGCGCGACCTGGTGCAGGAGTTCGTGGTCCGGGACTACGGCGGGGTCAAGGGCGGCGTCGTCAACGCCGTCTCCGGCGTGTCCTTCAACGTGTGGCCAGGGGAGACGCTCGGCATCGTGGGCGAGACCGGATCCGGCAAGTCCACGCTGGCCAGATCGGTGCTGCAGGCGCCCAGGCCCAAGAAAGGCACCGTCACCTTCCGCGGTACCGACCTGGTGACGCTGAGCGGCAGCAGGCTGCTGCAGGCCCGGCGGCACCTGCAGATGGTGTTCCAGGACCCGTTCGGCTCGCTGGACCCGAAGTGGAAGGTGCGGGACCTGGTCGCCGAACCGCTGATCGCCTACCGGGTCGGCGACCGGGCCGCCCGGCGGCACCGGGTCGACCAGGTGCTCGAGCTCGTCGGGCTCGACCCGGCCGCCCACGGCGGCCGGCGGCCCAGGGAGCTGTCCGGTGGCCAGGCCCAGCGGGTGGCCATCGCCAGGGCGCTCGCGATCGAGCCCGCGATGATCATCTGCGATGAGCCGGTGTCGTCCCTGGATGTGCTGATCCAGGCGCAGGTGCTGAACCTGTTCGAGCAGCTTCGCGCCGAACTCGGCCTGTCCTACCTGTTCATCGCGCACGACCTGGCCCTGGTCAAGCAGGTCAGTGACCGGGTGGCGGTGATGTACCTGGGCAAGCTGGCCGAGGTCGGGCCGGGGGAGGCGGTCTACCGGCAGCCGCTGCACCCGTACACGCGGGCGCTGCTCGACTCGGTGCCCGGCGCCGCCACGGCCCGGGCGGCCACAACCATCCGCGGCGAGCCGCCGTCGCCGATCCACCCGCCGAGCGGCTGCCGGTTCCGCACCCGCTGCCCGCGCGCCGAGCAGCGCTGCGCCGACGAGGAGCCGGCCATGCGGGAACTGGCGACGGGGCACTCCGTCGCGTGTCACTTCCCGCTGGTTCCGGTGGCAGAGGTCACGGTCCGTTCGGAACAGAAAATCGGAGAAACCCCCTGATGAGGATGCGCGTCCTGCTCGAACCGCACCACGGTGCCAGCTACGACCAGATCCTGGCGCTGGCCCGGGCCACCGAGGAGTCCGGCTTCGACGCCTTCTTCCGCTCCGACCACTACCAGGGGATCGACCCGGACGACACCGGTTACCGTCCGACCGATTCGTGGACCACGCTGGCGGGTCTGGCCGTTCAGACCGAACGGGTCAGGCTTGGCACGCTCATGACCGCTTCCACGTACCGGCGGCCCGGGCCGCTCGCCATCACCGTCGCCACCGTGGACGCGATGAGCGGCGGCCGGGCCGAACTCGGCATCGGCGCCGCCTGGATCGAGCAGGAACATCGCTACCTGGGCATCCCGTTTCCCCCGCTCGGCGAGCGGTTCGACCGGCTCGGCGAGCAACTGGAGATCATCACCGGGCTGTGGGCGACGCCGCCGGGGGAGCGGTTCAGCTTCCACGGCAAGCACTACCAGCTCGAGGAGTGCGCCAGCGTCCCCAGGCCCGCGCGGCGGCCGCCGATCATCATCGGCGGCGCCGGGCCGCGGCGCACGCCGACGCTGGCCGCGCGGTTCGCCGACGAGTTCAACAGCGGCATGTCGGACGGGCTGGCCGCGCGGTTCGCGAACTTCCGGCGGATCTGCGAGCAGTCCGGCCGGGACCCGGCGGAGGTCCGGCTGTCCACCACGCTGCCGGTGTGCTGCGGATCGACCCGCGGCGAGACCGCCCGCCGGGCCGCCGGCCTGGGCGAGGCCGGCGCCCGGATGCTGACGATGGGCGTCACCGGGACTCCCGGCGACATCATCGGGCGCCTCACCGAACTGAGAGCGGCCGGCGCCGACACGGTTTACTTCCATCTGTACGACGTGACGGACCTCGATCACGTCCGGCTCCTCGGCGCCGAGGTCGTGCCCCAGCTAGCCTGAGCAGGGCCCGGCGAACAGCGAGAGCGTGACGTGCCGCGCGCGCGGCTCGCGGTAAGCCCGCACCTCCAGCGGCACGCAGCCGCGGATCCGGCCGTCGGTGAACGCGAAGCCCTGGGCGAAGAACCCGGCCACGTTAGGGCAGGACCGGTACACGGCGGCGGTCACGCCGTGCGACGCGTAGGGGTTGTCGATCACGACGTGCCCGCGCGCCGGGGGGTCGATCGTGACCGTGACCGCCGATCCCTTGGCCACGAACAACGGGACCTTGTAGCTGCCGTGCTCACCCCAGCCCGCGGGATCCGCGTTGGCCAGCCGCTTGCCGCTGATGATGACCAGCGGCCCGACGGCCAGGTCACCCGGCTGCGGCGGCAGCGGCACGGAGCCATTAAGGAAAGATTCCTCGGCGCAGGAAAAGATCTGCGGATGGCCCGGGCTCCCGGCCGGCCCCGTGACCCGGGCCGCGTGGTGAGCCGCGCCCGGGGCCGCGCCACCGGTGCATCCGGCCAGGGTCCCGCAGGCCAGCGCGGCCAGGACCATGACGAGCAGACGGCGGCTCATACCCGCATTCTGCTGCCTGCCGGGTGATCGGTCACCCCGCGCGCCACGGGCCCGGCCGCCGGACCGCGAGCGCGGTGCCCGCCGTCACCACGGCCAGCAGGCCGACCGCCGCGCCGAGGGCCGCGGCGGTCCCGACGTGCAACACGAGCAGCGCCCCGCCAACGGCCCCGGCGAACATCGCGGCTACCGAGAGGACGCGCCGGATCAGCCCGGCGCGTCCGTGGTCCTTGGCCCGCACGTCGGCCGCGATGCCAGTGAGCGTCATGGTGAGCACGGTGGTGGTGAGATCGGGGACCGCCAGGCGGCGGGCCGCCGCGTTCTGGATCCCCATGGCCAGGGCGAGCAGCGCGGCGATGCCGTCGCGGGCCGCCGCGGCCGGCAGCCCGGCCGTCAGCGCCAGCGCCCCGGCCACCAGGACCAGTTCGGCCGCGACCCCGGCCCGTAGCAGCAGGCCGCGATCCTGGCCCAGCCGGCCGGTCAGCCATCCGCCGCCCAGGGCCCCGGCGAGGAATCCGGCCAGCGCGGCCAGTGAGGCGCTGAGCGAGAATCCCGGCGCCCCGACCAGCGCGAAGCCGCTGAACACGACGTTCCCGGTCATGTTGGCCACGAACACGCGGCCCAGCCGCAAGATGCTGACCGCGTCCACCACCCCGGTCACCACGGTGAGCGTGAGCAGCAGCGGCGGCAGCGGCCCCTGCTCCTTCGTGCCGGCGCCTGTCATGTCATCTCTCCTCAGTGCCTTGCCGTCCACCTCAGCCGTGGTCCCGTCATCGAACCCGCCGGTTCGATGAACGTTCCATCACACCGGGCCTGTTTTCAACCATGCGTACCTCGCTCGCGACCTAGTGTGGTCGGCTGCGTATTATCCCCGCGCCGCCCTGGCTCAGAGTAGGTATGAAGGACGTTCGCGATGGCGGGAACGTCGATGCGTCGAGGTTCCAGGGTTATACCCAGCGGCGCCGCCCCAGGCGATGGCTGCGCGCGCTCGCAGCAGCATGCCTGGCCCTCACCATGGCCGGCGGATCCGCCATGATGGCCAGCGGCACCGCGCGGGCGTCTACCCTCGTCTCAGCCCCGGCGCAGAGCGGGCAATGCTCCCAGCCGACTGTTGCCATCAGGACGCCCTCGTTGCCGTACTGCCTGACCGCTGAACCAGGCGACTCGCAGGTGACGCTGACCTGGGACCCGCCCGCCCCCGTAAACAGCCTCACCGTCGGTGAGAGGGACACGTCGAGCGTTGATGCTCCCACGGTCGTGGACGTCACGCAGACGGGCGCCCTGGTGACTGGCTTGACGAACGGCGCCAGGTACTACTTCTGGCTCATCGCTGACAAAACCGTGGTCTCGAACAGGGTTCCGGTTACCCCAGTGGGCGCGCTGGGGGTGCCCACTGGGCTGACCGCGACTCCGGGCAATGGCACAGTGACCTTGACGTGGAACGCGCCCGCGTCGGATGGCGGCTCGCCGATCAAGGGCTACAACGTCTACCTGGGGACCAAGGCAGGTGGCGAGACCGGCCCGGTCAACGGTTCCTCCCTGGTCACCAGCCCTTATACCGTAACCGGCCTGGTCAACGGGACCCCGTATTACTTCACGGTGACCGCGGTCAACGGGGTCGGTGAGGGTCAGCAGTCGGCGGAGGCTAAGGCCGTCCCGGCGACCGTGCCGCGGGCGCCCCTCAGGCTGGCCGCGACTCCCGGTGATGGCCAGGTGAGCTTGACGTGGCACCCGCCCCGGTCGGATGGCGGCTCGCCGGTTACCGGCTACAACGTCTACTATGCGACCTCGGCCGATTTCAGCGGGGCCACCAGGTACTCGGCCGGAACAGGCACTGGCTTTGTGCTGGTCGGCCTGGTCAACGGGACCCCGTATTACTTCAGGGTGACCGCGGTCAACGCGGTCGGCGAGGGTCGGCCCTCGAAGGCGGTGCCGGTCGTCCCGGTCGCCGTCCCGGGGGCGCCCCTCAATCTGGCCGCGACTTCGGGTAGTGCCACGGTGACCTTGACCTGGCACGTTCCCGCGTCGGATGGCGGCTCGCCGATCAAGGGCTACAACGTCTTCC
>Ga0335085_10010326_pt1 | contig 13971 bp, 14 predicted proteins | sample Lox_Sample_45_FD_206712 | JGI IMG/M metagenome (GOLD analysis project Ga0335085, IMG submission 206712) | Soil microbial communities from Loxahatchee National Wildlife Refuge, Florida, United States - Lox_Sample_4.5 | ecosystem: Environmental > Terrestrial > Soil > Wetlands | place: USA...
GGCCGTCGCCCGGAAGTTCGTGGACGAGGAGCTCGTCCCGCTCGAGCCGGCGCTGGCGCGCGACGGGTTCGCCGCGTTGCTCCCCCGGCTCAGGCGCGTGCGGGAGCGCGCGAAGGAGACCGGCCTCTGGGCCGCGTTCGTGCCGGAAGCGTTCGGCGGCGCCGGGCTCACGCTCCTCGAGTACGCGCACCTGTCCGAGGAGCTGGGCCGCACGCCGATCGGCCACTGGGCCTTCAACTGCCAGGCGCCCGACGCCGGCAACATCGAGATCCTCATGCAGCACGGGACCGACGCGCAGAGGGAGCGCTGGCTCGGGCCGCTCGTGCGCGGCGAGATCCGCAGTTGCTTCACGATGACCGAGCCCGAGCACGCCGGCTCGAACCCGATCTGGCTCTCCACCACCGCCCGCAGGGAAGGCGACGAGTGGGTGCTGAACGGCCACAAGTGGTTCGCCTCCAGCGCGGACGGCGCCGCGTTCGCGATCTGCATGGCCACCACCTCGCCCCAGGCCGAGGATCGCTACCGGCGCGCGAGCATGATCATCGTGCCCACCGGGACGCCGGGCTTCGAGCTCGTGGGCAACCTCTCGGTCATGGGCGGGCGGGGCGGCGACTGGGCGAGCCACGGCGAGGTGAGCTACCAGGGCGCGCGCGTGCCGGCCGAGAACCTGCTCGGCGGCGAGGGCATGGGCTTCGTCATCGCCCAGGAGCGGCTCGGGCCGGGGAGAATCCACCACTGCATGCGCTGGATCGGCATCTGCGAGCGGGCCTTCGAGATCATGTGCCGCCACGCCGCCACGCGGGAGCTCGCGCCCGGGAAGCCCCTCGGCACGCGCCAGATGGTCCAGCAGTGGATCGCCGAGAGCCGCGCCGAGATCCACGGGGCTCGGCTCATGGTGCTCCACGCCGCCTGGAAGATCGGCACCCAGGGCGCGTACGAGGCGCGCGAGGAGATCTCGCTCATCAAGTTCACGGTCGCGCGCACGCTCCAGCGCGTGCTCGACCGGGCCATCCAGACGCTGGGGGGCCTGGGCATGACCGACGACACCCCGCTCGCGTTCTGGTGGGCGCACGAGCGGGGGGCGCGAATCTACGACGGCGCCGACGAGGTGCACATCGACGCGGTGGCGCGCCGCATCCTGCGCGCGCACGGCATGGAAGGGCGATGACGGCCCGGGCCGCCCGCAGCGCCGGGCTCGTCGCCCTGGCGCTCCTCGTCGCCTACCTCTCGCTCCGGCCGGTGCCGATCGAGCCCGTCGCCTGGCGGCCAGCCGCCGCGCCGGTCGATCCGGCGTTCGCGCCCAACGACCGCCTCCGCGGGCTGGCTCGCCTGGGAGAGGCCGACGTCCACGGGCCGGAGGCGATCGCGATCGACGCTCAGGGGCGCGTCCACACCGGAACCCGCGACGGCCGGGTGCTCCGCCTCGACCCGGCCACCGGCACGTTCGAGACGCTCGCCACGACCGGCGGGCGGCCGCTCGGCATGGCGTTCGACCGCGAGGGCGGCCTCTACGTGTGCGACGCCGATCGCGGCCTTCTCCACCTCTCCGCGAAGGGCGAGTTGCGCACCCTCGCCACCGGCCACGGCAGCGTCCGCTTCGGGTTCACCGACGACGTCGACGTCGGGCCCGACGGGACCGTCTACTTCTCGGACGCCACCTCGCGGTTCGACATCCGCCACCAGCGGGAGGCCATCCTCGAGCACGGTGGCGACGGGCGCCTGCTCGCCTACCACCCGGAGACCGGCCAGACCGAGCTGCTCCTGGGAGGCCTCCAGTTCGCGAACGGCGTGGCGATCTCGGGCGACGGCGCGTTCGTGCTCGTGAACGAGACGGGCGCCTACCGCATCACCCGCCACTGGCTGGCCGGCGCGAAGAAGGGCACCTCCGACGTCTTCGCCGACGACCTGCCGGGCCTGCCCGACAACATCACCTGGTCCGCCGAGCGGAAGGCCTTCTGGGTCGCGCTCTACTCGCCGCGGGTGCCGGCGCTCGACGCCCTCGCGCCGTATCCTTTCCTGCGCAAGGTCGTCCTGCGCATCCCGCGCGTGCTCCAGCCCGAGCCGGCGCCCGAGGCCTTCGCCCTCGCCCTCGGCGAGGACGGCCGCGTCGCGGAGGTGCTCCACGACGCCTCGCGAGGCGCCTACGCGCCGGTCACGAGCGTGCGCGAGCGCGCCGGCGTGCTGTGGCTCGGCAGCATGGAGCGGGACGGGATCGCGCGGGTGGCCGCGCCGGCGCTGGAGCGCCGGTGACCCGCCCCGCGCCAGGCGCGTTCCGGCCCGGCGAGGAGCTCGACGTGGCGGCAGTGGACCGCTGGCTCACTGCGGCGGCTCCGGGGCTCCAGGGTCCACCGGAGGTGACGCAGTACTCGGGCGGTGCCTCCAACTGGACGTACCGGCTGCGCTACCGGAACCGCGACCTCGTGCTGCGCCGCCCGCCGGCGGGGACGAAGGCCCGCTCCGCGCACGACATGGCCCGCGAGCACGACATCCAGAAGGCGCTCCGGCCGCGGTTCCCGCTCGTGCCCGCCATGGTGGGGCTCTGCCGCGACCCGGCGGTGATCGGCACCGACTTCTACGTCATGGAGCGCATCGAGGGCCTGGTGCCGCGGGGTCGGATGCCCGCGGGCGTCCACCTCGGCCCGGCCGAGGCGCGTCGCGTCTGCATGGCCTTCCTCGACCGGCTCGTGGACCTGCACGCCGTGGATCCCGCGGCGGTGGGCCTCGCCGCCCTCGGCAAGGGCCCCGGCTACCCGCGCCGGCAGGTGGAGGGCTGGTCCGAGCGCTACGTCCGGGCCCGCACCTGGAACGTGCCGTCGTTCGCGCGGGTGCGGGCCTGGCTCGCGGAGCGCACGCCCGCCGACGTCCGCGCCTGCGTCATCCACAACGACTGGCGGCTCGACAACGTGGTGCTCGACCCGGCCGACCCCACGCGCATCGTGGGCGTGCTCGACTGGGAGATGGCCACCGTGGGCGACCCGCTCATGGACCTCGGGGGCGCCATGGCCTACTGGGTCCACGCGGACGACCCATGGCTCATGCGCGCCACGCGCCGCCAGCCGTCGGATCTACCGGGCATGCCGAGGCGCGAGGAGCTCGTGGCGTACTACCTCGAGCGGACCGGGCTCCGGACCGGCAGCTGGCCGTTCTACGAGGTGTTCGGCCTCTTCCGGCTGGCGGGGATCGCCCAGCAGATCTACTACCGGTACCACCATCGCCAGACCCGGAACCCGGCGTTCCGGCACTTCTGGGTCCTCATCCACTACCTCCACGCCCGCTGCCGCGGGATCATGAGGCGGAGCCCGTCATGACCGATCTCTTCAGCCTGAAGGACCGCGTGGCCATCGTCACCGGCGCGAGCCGCGGTATCGGCGAGGCCATCGCGGTGCGCCTCGCCGAGGCGGGAGCGGCCGTGGTGCTCGCCGCCCGGAAGCCCGAGGGGCTCGAGGCGGTGGCGGGGCGCATCACCGCCTCCGGCGGGCGCGCGCTCGCGGTGGCCACCCACGCGGGCAAGCCGGCCGAGGTCAAGGCGCTCGTGGAGAAGGCGGTGCAGACGTTCGGGAAGGTGGACGTCCTCGTCAACAACGCCGCCACGAACGTGCACTTCGGGCCGCTCGTCACCGTGGACGAGGCAGCGTGGGACAAGATCTTCGAGGTGAACCTGAAGGGCTACTTCAACGCGGCCCGAGCCGTCGTCGAGCACCTCGTGGCCCGGAAGGCCCCCGGGTCGATCGTGAACGTGGCCAGCGTCGCGGGCCTGCGCGCCGCGCCGCTGCAGGGCGTCTACGGCATGACCAAGGCCGCGGTGATCTCCATGACGCGGACGCTCGCCCAGGAGCTCGGGCCCGCCGGGATCCGCGTGAACGCCATCGCGCCGGGCCTCGTGCAGACCCGCTTCGCCGCCGCCATCGTGGAGAGCGACGAGATCCGCGAGCGCTGGGTGAACCGCACGGCCGCCGGGCGGTACGGGCAGCCGGACGAGGTCGCCGGCGCCGCGCTCTACCTCGCGAGCGACGCCGCGAGCTACGTCACCGGCCAGGTGCTGGTGGTGGATGGCGGGGCGACGATGACGCTGTAGGGGGCCCGCGGCGCCGCGCTCCTCCGCAGCGGTTCACGGCCGCCAGTAGCCGAGCTTCCGGCGGATGCGGAAGTGGCGCCACAGGTTGAGCGGCTTGCGGCGGCGGTTGCGACCCCCCGCGGCCACGAACGCGTCGGCGGCGGCCAGCACCCGCTCGGAGGAGCGGCCGTCGCGAAGCGGGTGGACGGCGTCGCCGAACGCGCGGATGGCCGCCATGAGCTTGGGCGGCCTCGACAGGGCGCGCGTGATGGCGGGCTCGAGGTCCTCGGGCCGCGCGATGTCGAGCAGCTGCGGCCCGGGGCGCCGGTTCCTGAAGGTCACCACCGGCTTCCCGGTGAGCAGGAACTCGGAGAGCGCCGAGGACGTGTCGGACACCATCACGTCGGCCTGCGGGAACAGATCGAGCACGTTGTCGTCGTCCGCGTAGCGAAGGTGCTCCCCCGTGAGGGCGCGGAAGCGCGCCACCGTGGCCGGGCTCATCTTCGGGTGGAACGTGACGATCCACCGCCAGCGCCCGGTGCGGGAGAGGTCCCGCACGGTGTCGTGCAGGATCTCGGCGGCGCTCCACGAGGGCGAGAAGGTGGAGTGGTAGAGGATCATCGGCCGCTCGCGCACCGGCGGCGGGCCTCCCGGGCCGAGCCGGGCGAAGAACGGGTCGAGCTTGGGCCAGCCGGTCTCCACCACCGAGAAGTGGCCGAGGCGTTCCGCCAGGGCGGAGAACGGCGCCGTGTCGCGCGGCCCGGTGGTGCAGTAGAGGTCGAAGAGCCCGCGCACGTGCACGTGCCGGGGCTTGCCCGCGTCGAACCCGTGGAACACCTCGACCTTGGCGCCCGGGAAGAACGGGGGCACCGTGTCGCTCGGGGTGAACACGGCCGCGGGCTGGTAGGCCCGCACCTCGTCCACCGTCGCGAGCAGTCGCTCGCCGGGGTGGAGGTCGGTCCGGCCCGGCCCGTCGAGGAACCAGGCCGCCTCTTCCCCGCGCGCGCGGATGGCGGCCTGGAGCGGGCGGAGGATGGCGAGCACGTAGCGCTCGGTGCCGTAGAGGAGGTGGCGGCGCGGCATGGGTGCGGCTCAGCGATCGAGGCCGTGGCGGGCCAGCTCGCGCGCGGCCTCCTCGCGGGAGGACGGGTTCACCACCAGCTCATAGTGGCGCAGCCGCTGGTACACCGCGTAGTTGGCGGCCACGTGCGCCACGGCCAGGCCGCGCCAGCCGTCCAGGAAGCCCAGGCGGAGGAGGTAGTCCTTCGCGAAGGCCGCGGTCCACACGAACGGTACCTGCCACAGAGCCGGTGGCCGCCCCGCCTCCAGGCGCGACAGGGCCTTCAGCTCGGCGTAGCGGAGCACCTTGAGCTGCTTGTGCACGAGCGTGGGGCTGTGGTGGTGGTGGAGCGGCGCGCGGAAGGTCCGCACCGGGCCGTCGAAGACCAGCGTCTCGTGGACGCGGGCGTCGGTCCAGCGCGCCCGGCCGCGGTGGTAGACCCGGCCGTGCGGCTCGCCCACCATCGGACGGTAGAAGCGCATCGGCGCGCCCATGTACCAGGCGGAGCGCAGGAGCCGCCCGCCCGCCGCGCCGGAGGCCATCAGCGCGGGGAGCCCCGCCTCCAGCTCCGCGGCGAGCGCGGGCGACAGCGCCTCGTCGGCGTCCAGGAAGAGGATCCAGTCGTTGCGAGCGAGTCCGGTGGAGAAGTTTCGCTGCGGCCCGAAGCCGAGCCAGAGCTGCTCCACCACCCGCGCGCCGTGCCGCTCCGCCACCTCGCGCGTGCCGTCGGTGGAACCGGAATCCACGACGAGCTTCTCGTCGGCGAACGGGACCGAATCGAGGCAGCGGCCCACCTGGTGGGCCTCGTCGCGGGTCATGACGATCAGGCTGACGGACAGGCGCGCCATCGGCCCCGTTACCTCCCTCCGGGCGAACCTCGCGCCGGACGTGAACAGGCCCACTCTCCGATTCAGATCTCCGCGAGCATCTTCCGGGCCTTCTTCATGTACCCGGTGGGCTTCGCGTTGTCGGGCAGCATCTCGCCCTCGGAGAGCGCCTTCTCGAGCGTGGCCCGGGCGTCCGCCCGCCGGTCGAGCTTCAGCTGGGCCTCGGCCTTCAGGACCATCACCCGCACCCGGCGCGGTCCCTGGGCGAGGGCGAGCGCCCGGTCGGCGGCGGCGAGCGCGTCGGCGGGGCGGTTCATGTCGAGGTAGACGACGCCGAGCAAGGACGGCACCACGAACTCCCCGGGCAGCTCCTGCTCCGACCGCTTCAGCGCCGGCAGCACCCGCTCCGGCTCGCCGAGGCGCCGTGCCGCGCTCACACGCTGGCCGTTGAACGCCGCCCGCTCGAGCGGCGTCTTCCCCCTCGCGGCCTCGCCCTCGAGGTAGGCGAGCCACTCGCGGGCCACGTCCTTCTCGCCCTTCGCGTCTCCCGCGGCCTTGCGCGCGTCGGCGATCTTCTCGTAGAGCCAGGAGCGATCGTCGGCGAGCACGCCGGGCCCACGGACGAGCGTGCGCGCCTGCGACTCCAGCATCGCCACGGTCTGCGGTCCTGCCGGAGCAGGGAGATCCTCCGCGCAGGCGAGCCCCTGCGCCACGATGCGCGCGGCGATGGCCGCGGTCGTGACGGCCGGCGCCGAGGTGCGGGCCGCCTCCGCGCACCCGGCCATGTCGTCGGTCATGGAGAGCGCCTGCACCCGCGCCTCGATCGCCCGCTCCCGCCCGCGCCAGGCGGGGCCGCCGGCGGCGAGGGCTTCGGCGTAGGAGGCGGCAGCCTTCGCGTGCTCACGGGCCCCGAGCAGCCGGTCCGCCTGGACGAGGAGCGTGTCCGCCTTCGACGCGCCCGCCGGTTTCACGGAGCGTTCACCGTCGAGCGCCAGCTTCTCGATGTCGACCGCGGTGGCCGTGCCGGCCCAGCGCACGACCACCGCCTCGCTGTCCGGGTCGATGACGAGCAGGGTCGGCCAGGCGTCGATGGGGAACCTCTCCACGAACGGCAGGTTCTTCGGATTCTCCGTGTCGATGCTGAGCCAGACGAACCGTCCGGCGAGCTTCACGAGGCGCGGGTCCGGGAGGACGTACGCCCGCATGAAGCGGCAGGTGGGTCACCAGGGGGCCCAGACGTCCACGACGATCGGGACCGAGCGCTCCTTCGCGAGCGCCAGGGCACCCGGCCAGTCGTCCTCGACCGTCGTCCTGCCGGAAGCGGTGGACGCGCCGGGAGCGGCAACCGTCAGCGCGAGCGCAACGGTCCAGGTTGCCAGGGGGCGTGCCATTCGCGTCTCCTTCACCTCACGGCCGCCACCTCGGGGGTCGCCGCCTTCGCGGCCTCCGTCGCGGTGGCCTTGTTCTTGAGCGAGAGGCCCAGCGTGAAGCGGGCCACCGGCTCGTCCCCGTACCTCGAGGGCACCTTCGCCACGATCTGGATGGGCAGCGTCACCCGCTCGCCGGTGGCGACCGCCTTCTCCATGGCCGCCGCGACCTCGAAGCCTTGGCGCGACTCGAACACCACGTCCCCGTCGGCGCGCTTCAGGAAGTCCGCCTTGAGGTCGGCGAAGACGAGCTTCACGTCGGGGTACCTCGAGCGAATGAGCCTGTACGCGTGGACGCCCGATGCGAGGTCGGCGCCGGCGCACATCACCCCGACGTACATCGAGCCGAGGTGGTTCTTCGTGCGCCATCCGAGCGGGATGCGCACGGCGCACGCCTCGTCGTCGAGCCGCTCGACGACCGGCGAGCAGAAGGCGATGGCAGGGATCTTGAGCCCCAGCAGCCGGACCAGGACGGTTTCCTTGAGGAGCATGGCCTCTCCTAGCCTAGCCCACGACGGGCGCGGGCGCCTCGCGGGGCGGGGTCCACACACGGTAGCGGCGGGCGATCTCCCGGAAGGCCACCGCGGCGAGCAGCATGAGGACCGCATACAGCCAGAAGTGCGACGCACCCGACAGGCGCACCAGCTTGGCCAGCGTGGCGGTGATGCCGTTGCCCGCGGCGACGGTGAGGAACCAGAAGGACATGACGGTGCTGCGCATCGAGCGCGGCGCCTGAGTGTAGCTGAACTCGAGCCCGGTGACCGAGACCAGGATCTCACCCACCGTGAGAAGCACGTACTGCGGCAGCTGCCAGAGGATGCTGGGCGACTGGCCCGCGTCGAGGACGGTCTGCAGCACCGCCGCGGCCACGAACGAGCAGGCGGTCAGGAACATGCCAGCGGTCATCTTCCTGAGGGGCGTGAGCGAGAAGCCCCGGCGCTCCATCGCCGGGAACACCACCAGCGAGAGGAGCGGGATGAGCACCATGATGAGGACCGGGTTGAAGATCTGGAACGCCGCCGGCGACGGCTCCGCCCCGAGGATCATCCGGTCCATGACCTTGCCCTGCATCACCCAGGTCGAGGACTTCTGGTCGAAGAGCGCCCAGAAGAACGAGACCGCGGCGTAGACCCCCACGAGCCGGAAGACCGCCTTCGCCCCCTCAACCGCCTCCTCGGGATGGCGATCGCGGGCGGCGTCGAGCCAGTGGTCCCCCGGCTTGCCGAGGCCGAACCGCTCCAGCGCACGCCGGACCACCCTCGGGAATCCGTGCGGGTCGGGCCCCGACGGCGGCGACCGGACGTAGGTGGTGGTGCCGGCCCAGAACGCCGCCAGCGCGATGGCCATGAGGAGCCCGGGCACCGCGAAGGCGACCGCGGGGCCCCGCGTCTTGAGGAGCCAGGGGATGAGCAGGTACGACGACGCCGAGCCCAGGTTGATGGACCAGTAGAACCAGCCGTACACCCTCTGCATCAGGGTCTCCTGGCCGGGACCGAACTGGTCGCCCACGAACGCCGACGCGCAGGGCTTGATGCCGCCCGCGCCGAGGGCGATGAGCGCGCACCCCGCGAGCAGGCCCTCCCGCGTGGTCCACAGCGCGAGCGTGGCGTGGCCGGCGAGGTAGGCGGTCGAGATCCAGAGGATGGTCCGGTAGCGGCCCCAGTAGCGGTCCGCGATCCACCCGCCCACGAGCGGGGTCACGTAGTTCGCGCCGACGAAGGCGTGGAACCAGGCCGTCGCGTCGGGCACGCCCATGAGCAGGTCCTGGGTCATGTAGAGCACGAGGATCGAGCGCATCCCGTAGAACGAGAAGCGCTCGCAGGCCTCGTTGCCGACGATGTACTTGACCTGCGGTGGATAGCGGAGCCGCTCGCCCATCCTCGCCGTCTCTCAGGCCGCGGCCGGCTCGGCGGCCGCCGTTCGCTCCGGGTACCAGCGGGCGAGCAGCGCGAAGGCCACCGCCGCGACGAGCTGCAGCGCCGCGAAGAAGACGAAGTACGCCACGCCCTGGAAGCGGTTCAGCGCCGAGACCCAGCCGGTGAGCAGGCTCCCGGCGAAGAACGTCAGGAACCAGAGGCCCATGATGGCGCTCTTCATCTGCGACGGCGCCTGGGTGTAGGCGAACTCGAGGGCCGTCACCGAGACGAGCACCTCGGCCACGGCGAGGAGGAGGTACTGCGGCACCTGCCAGGCCACGTGCACGGCCGCGCCGCCCTGCAGCGCCGACTCCACGACGGCGGTGGCGACGAAGGCCGGCACCATGACGAACATGCCGAACGCCATCCGGCGCAGCGCCGGGAAGCGGTATCCGCGCCGCTCCAGGGCCGGGAAGATCGCCAGGGCGAACACCGGGACCAGCGCGAGGACGAACAGGCCGTCCAGCGTCTGCAGCTGGCCGGCCGGCACCACGTAGCGGTACCCGCCCAGCGCGATCTCGCGCTGCATGCGGTTCGCCTGCAGCGTCCACGACGAGCCGTACTGGAAGAAGAGGGACCAGAAGACGCTCACGGCCGCGAACACCGCGGCGATGCGGAGGACCGCCTTCACGCCCTCCACCGCCCACTCCGGGTGGTCGGCCCGGGCCGCCTCCAGGCCCCGGCGGCGCAGTGCCGAGCCGACCACTGCGAGGAAGCCGTGCGGGGACGGACCGGCGGGAGGCAGCTTCAGGTACGTCCTCCGGCCGGCGATGAAGACGACCAGGGCGAGCGCCATCGCCGCGGCCGGCGTGGCGAAGGCCACGCGCGGCCCGTAGTTCTCGTAGAGCCACGGCACGGCGATCTGCGATCCCACCGACCCGAGGTTGATCATCCAGTACCAGAGGTCGTAGAGCCGCTCGAGCAGCGCTTTCTGGCCCTTCGGGATCTGGTCGCCGGCGAAGGCCGAGCAGTTGGGCTTGATTCCGCCCGAGCCGATGGCGATGAGGGTGCAGCCGACCAGGATGCCCGTGGCGCTCTCCCAGAAGGCGATGGTGAGGTGCCCGGCCACGTAGCCGAACGAGAGCCAGAGGATGGTCGGGTAGCGGCCCCACCAGCGGTCCGCCAGCACCCCGCCGACGAGCGGCATGAGGTACACCGCGGCCACGAAGTACGAGTACCAGGCGATGGCCTCGTTCTCCGCCTGGCCCAGGTGCTGCACGAGGTGCAGGGTCAGGATCGAGGTCATCCCGTAGTACGAGAAGCGCTCGGCGGCCTCGTTCCAGCTGAGGTACCAGACGGCGGAGGGGAAGCGCTCGCGCGGGGGGGCGTTCGCGGACATGTCGCGGCATGCTGCCAGAAGTTCCCCCGTGGATCACGGACCGACTGATCCGCCCCGGACCGCCGCCCAGGCGAGCACGATCCAGCCGGCGATGAACGCCACCCCGCCGAGCGGCGTGACCGCGCCGAGCGCGCGCACGCCGGTGAGGGCGAGCGCGTAGAGGCTGCCGGAGAAGAGCACCGTCCCGGCGAGGAGGAGCCAGCCCGCCCAGGCGACCGCGCTGCCCGGGAGGCGTGCGGACGCCCAGGCCACCGCGAGGAGGCCCAGCGCGTGGACGAGGTGGTAGCGGACGCCGGTCTCGAACGCGGCGAGGAGCTCCGGCGAGAGACGGGCCCGGAGCCCGTGCGCGCCGAACGCGCCGGCGGCGACGGCGACGGCGGCCGACGCGGAGCCGAGGGCGAGGAAGAGGCGGTCGGGAGGCATGGCGGGCAGTGTCCGGTGCCGGACCGCCGCGGACAAGCGGCGATCGCGCCCCGGCGGGGCCCGGGTCCTCCGGCGCCCGGGGCGGATGTGTCATCCTCGATCACGCATCGTGGAGTTCCGGATGGCCTTGCTCGTCCTCCTCGCGCTCCTCTCCGCCCCGGCGGCGCGCGACCGGCTGCCGTACGTGAAGGCGCGCGTCGATCGCGTGAAGGACGGCGACACGTTCGAGGCCCGCCTCGAGCGGACCAACCGGGGCGGGGGGCCGGCCATCCAGCACGCCACCGTGCGCATCCACGGGATCGACGCTCCCGAGCGCGGGCAGGCGTACGGGGAGCAGGCGAAGGCCGCGCTCGCCGCGCTCGTGGACGGGCGCGACGTCGAGCTCCTCGAGACGGACCGCGACCGGGAGGGGCGGCTCGTCGCGGTGGTGATGCTCGAGGGTCGCGACGTCGGGGCGGTCCTCATCCGCTCCGGGCATGCCTGGGCGTTCCGGGAGTACCTGGGCGGCGTGGAGGGCGACGACGACTACTGCGCCCTCGAGTACGAGGCGCGCGCCGCGCGGCGCGGCCTGTGGGCCGGAGCTCACCCGAGGGCGCCGTGGCTGGAGCGCGAGGCGCGCCGGGGCAAGCGGGCGGCGCGGTCCTTCGACGAGTCGTCGGCCTTCGACTGCGTCGGCCATTTCCGCGGGGCGTCGGGCCACAAATAGGCTTGCGCGGCCGCCGGGCCGCGAGCACTTCCTCGCGCCATGGACTACGCGAACAGGAGCTGTTTCCCCTGCGAGGCCGGCACGCCGAGGCTGTCCGCCGAGACCGTGGCCCTGGCGCTCCGCTCCCTCGACGGCTGGGACGCCCGGCTGGACTCCACCCGGATCCACAAGCACCACCGGTTCGAGGACTTCGCGGCGGCGATGCGCTTCGTGAACGCGCTCGCGGCGGTGGCGGAGGCCGAGGGCCACCACCCGGACTTCACCGTGCACTCCTGGAACCAGGTCGAGGTCACCCTGTGGACGCACGTCACGGGCGGCCTCTCCGAGAACGACCTCATCCTCGCCGCGAAGCTCGACCGAATGCCCGAGTCGCGCGGCTGACGCCCGGATCGCTGCGCGGGGCACTCGACGGCGCTATGTAGCGCCTCCGTGCCCCGCATCCTCTCCTTCGTCGTCTTCCTCGCCATCGCCCTGACCATCCTGGGCGCCATGCACGGCTACATCTGGGTCCGCCTCGTGCGCGATCCGGGGATCGCCGAGCCCTGGCGCCGCATCTCCAGCGCGGTCCTCGTCCTCCTCCTGCTCTCGTTTCCGGCGGCGATGTTCCTGCGGCGGAGCGGATCGGCCTTCGGGCAGATCTTCCCCACCCTCGCCTTCGGCTGGCTCGGCGTGGCGTTCCTCCTGCTGATCGTCCTTCTCGCCGTGGACGGCGTCCGCCTCCTCCTCGCCGGCTGGGACCTCGCGGCTGGCTGGCTGCGCGTGCGGCAGGCGGAGTCGCCGCCGGACCCGGCGCGACGCATCCTCGTGGCGCAGGCGGTGGCGGGAGCGGCGCTCGCGGTGACGGGCGCCACGACCGCGTTCGCGGTGCGGCGCGCCGGCGGGCCCGCCCGGATCGACGAGGTCCCCGTCCCGATCGCGCGGCTGCCCCGGGAGCTCTCCGGCCTCACCATCGCGCAGATCACCGACCTCCACGTGGGGCCGACCATCCGCGAGAAGGAGGTCCGGCGCGTTGTCGAGCAGACGAACGGCCTCCGGCCCGACGTCATCGCCGTCACCGGCGATCTCGTGGACGGCAGCGTGCGCGACCTCGGCCCGATCGTCGCACAGATGGCCGGGCTGAAGGCGCGCCTCGGCGTCTTCTTCGTGACCGGCAACCACGAGTACTACGCGGGCTTCGAGGAGTGGGATCCCTTCCTCCGCTCGCTCGGCATGAAGGTGCTCCACAACGAGCGCACCACGATCGGCGACGCCGCCGCGGGCGGCGCGACCGTGGACCTCGCCGGCGTGGACGACTACGGCCACTCGATGGACCTCCGCCGCGCGCTCGACGGGCGCGACGGCGACCGGGCGCTCGTCCTTCTCGCCCACCAGCCGCGGGGCATCGAGTCCGCGGTGCGCTCAGGCGTGGACCTCCAGCTCTCCGGCCACACGCACGGCGGCCAGATCGTCCCGTTCAACTACGTCGTCGGGCTCACCCAGCCGTTCGTTCGCGGCCTGCACCGCGTCGAGGAGCCGTCCGCGAGCCGCTCGGGCCACATCTACGTCTCGCGCGGGACCGGCTACTGGGGCCCTCCCATGCGCCTCGGCTCGCCGCCGGAGATCGCGAAGATCGTCCTCGTGGCGGGCTGAGGGCCGAGACGGCGACGCGCGCACCCGCCCGGGGCGCTCACGCCGGAGGGCCGCGCGGCTAGCCTCGCGGGCGGAGAACTCCATGCGTGTTCGTGCCTCGACCCTCGTCGCCGGCGTCTTCCTCGCCGCGGCCGCCGTGTCAACCTTCGTCGTGTCACAGGTGGTGAACTCCAGGCGCGAGGCCGGCGCCGGCGCACCCTACGCGCCGAAGGGGGCGCCGCAGGTCCTCGACCCCGGCGCCGCCGCCGACCGGGGCGCCGCAGGCGTGGGCTGGCTCTCCGGGCGGGTGAGTTCCGAGATCGGGAAGCTCCCGCCCGGGACCTCGGTGTTCGCCCAGCGCTCGGGCGGCTCGCGGGAGGAGCCGGCTCGCGCCCTGGCGAACGATCGCGGCGCCTACCGGCTCGAGCTTCCCGAGGGCGACTACCGGGTATGGGCGGCCACCGCGGGTGGCGCCGACGTCCGGGCCCGCCCCGCCTTCGCGCGCGTGGAGCGAGGGCGCACCCTCACGATCGACCTCGCGGCCGCCTCGCCGCTCGCCGGCCCGGTCATCGAGGTGCTCGAGCCGGGCGGTGCGGCCTCCGCCGAGGCGA
>Ga0335085_10010327_pt1 | contig 13971 bp, 12 predicted proteins | sample Lox_Sample_45_FD_206712 | JGI IMG/M metagenome (GOLD analysis project Ga0335085, IMG submission 206712) | Soil microbial communities from Loxahatchee National Wildlife Refuge, Florida, United States - Lox_Sample_4.5 | ecosystem: Environmental > Terrestrial > Soil > Wetlands | place: USA...
AGAACACGCCGGCGAGCAACACGGTCAGAGGGATGAAAAACGAGCCGGGACCTGAATTGCCCAAATAAGAGCTGCGTTCAATCTCGCCAAACGAGAGGTTGACGTCCGCCTGGAGCGCCAGCACCATCGCCGTGAAAAACGTCTTACGGATGTCGCCGCTGAGCAGCGCCACGACGCCGAGCAGCAGACCTCCGCACCCGTAAACAATCCACTTCACGGCTGCGTCAGCCCGCCGCTCTGCTGCAGCCACCAGAGCGACCGATCCACGAGCCACCACGAATCGAGAGCACCGGACACAAGCCGTTTGAACATCCACAGACCCTCTCCGCCCTCGACCTTGATGCGCGGAAGGCTGTACGGCTCGGCATTCGCGGAGATCGCGCCGTGCTGACTGGTGAAACCGAATCGGAAACCGGCTTTGGTGAGCAGCGCTGTCGTGGTTGGGTTGAAGTCCTTCCATGTCCCGAACGGGTAGGCAAATGCCGTAACGGGCCGGCCCAGGAGCGCCTCCAAATCAGCCTTGGACTTCCGAATCTGACGGCCTGCTTCTTCGGCTGTCATCCTGCCCAGCGAGCGGTGCTGCCACGAGTGCGAACCGACCTCGACCGAGCCAGCAGGCAGAGACGACAGCTCTGACGGCGAGAGCCGGGCGTCGCAGTCCTGATCCGACGACCGGTCTTCCACGGGTCCTTCGGTCGTCATGTCGGCGCTCGACACAAATGCGACCGCCGGAATCGAGTACCGCCGAAGAATCGGCAGCGCGCTCGACCAGATCTCCCGATAGCCATCGTCGATGGTCACCAGAACCGCGCCGTCTCGAATCTGGCGCCGACCGGCGAGGAATTCGTCGAGATCTGCGAGCGAGATCGCCAACCTTTGTTCGGCCAACCAGCACATCTGCCGCTCGAACTGCTCGATGTCAACGCTGAACGGATCGTGTCTGCTCGTGCGGAAGCGGTGGTACGTGAGGACCCTGACTCTGGGTTTCTTGGTTGGCCGGCGGCCAAACCACAATGATGCGGGCACTGCTGCGGACACCACGAGGGCGTAGCGAGCCGCCTTCTTGAGGTGCCAGCGCAACGCGATCATGAAGTTCACGATCTAAGACCGAGAGTCGGCTCGCGTTCCGAAGACCATCCGGTAGAGAAAGAGAGGGTTGCCCAACAGATACCTTCTCCACTTGTGAGGCTGCTGCAGCAGAATCTGCACCCACTCGCACCCCGCGAACCGGACCCAAGGGTGGGCACGACGCAAGTCGCCGGCGAGGTGATCGATCAAGCCGCCGACTCCCACCGCAAGCCCCGCCTGAAGTCGCCCAAGGTTGCGGTCGATCCATTTCTCCTGGATCGGGTTACCCATCGCGACAAGCACCAAGTGCGGTCGGACGGCATTGATCTCGCGAACAACTCTCTCGTCGTCAAGCGGTCCGACATAACCGTGGTGGTGCCCGACGATCCGAAGACCTGGAAACCGCCGCCCGAGAGCGTCAACCGCGCGCTCGACCACGCCCGGCTTTCCCCCAAGGACGAAGACACGCATACCCCACTTCACCCCGTCGTCACACAGAAGCGGGACCAGATCGGTGCCCACAAAATTGTGAGCCAGTTGCTGCCCTTGCCAGCGGGCCGCCCAGCGGACTCCGGTTCCGTCGTTGAGCACGAGATGTCCGCGGTTGATAAGAGCCCGATAGGAGGCGTCCTCGTAGCACAGGTTTGCGGTGGCCGCGTTAACGATGAAGAGGCTGTGCGGCTGATCGTCCTGCATGAGTCGCACGAGGCAGCTCTTCGCGTCTGCCAGCGTCATGCGCATGATTCTCACGCCGAGCACGTTGACCGATGGGACGGCGTGTCTCGCCTGCTCTTGCGTTTCGTCCAGCGTGTCTAACCGTTGCGCAGACAGCCGCGTCACCAGCTCGTCCCCGCTGTCTCTTGGCCCAGGCGATGCAGCCTGGCCGCAACGACCCGTTGCAGCTCAGGGAGAAACACCTGAGCGACCTTGTCCACACCAGTCGGTGAGTAGTGCAGGTCATCGACAAAGTAGCGGTCCTCTGTCACGGCGTTCGCAACATCAACGAGGCCGTCGCCGAATTCCGCTGCGACCTTCTTGTTGATGTCGTTGTAGAGCTGATACGACTTGAGTTGCTTGACGGCGGGATTCTTCGTCGGCTGCGTGGCAAACACGACGTCGACATTGTTCGCCGCCGCCAGCGCCGCCAGGCTCCGGAGGTTTCGCTCGAAGAACGCCGCGCCGGCCAGATAATCTGCGTCCGGGGCGCGATCGTAGACGTAGCCGGCTGCGTTCCCGCGATAGTAGAGAAACCTGAAGAGCCTGGACTGCCGCAACAGATACGACGCAGCGCCGCTCTTGTGCGGATACGCCAGGAAATAGTCCGACATGTACTTGTTGGCGTAGTCGGGAAGTGTTTCCGCGCCGAAGTAGTTCGCGGTCAAGTCGTTGAGGTTGTGGTCAACCACAATGACGTCCGGCTTGATGTCAGGCGTGAGAATCTGGAGCGAGAAGTTGACGAGCGCGTGGGCCGATCCGAACCCGTTGCCGGCGGCGTTCATCACGCGCACCGGAGACCCCTGATATTCGTGTTTGAGCAGGCCTTCGAGAACGCGCGGATACGCTTTTCCGTCGCCGTTCTGGCTCAACGCCGTGGATCCGCCGAGACAGACGACCACAACGGATCGGTGGGCCTCCTCCGCCGTCAGACGGCCACCGTCCTTGAACTCATACACTGCGCCGTTCTTGTACGGAGCCGGCCAATCCTCTGTCGTGAAAAACGGACTGCTGAACGCCTTGGGATCGTCTGCGAATCCCCGACCCTGATAGAACGTGTACAGTCTCGTGGCACATTCCAGCGACGCCAAAGTCAGTGCGACGCCGACGATGCTGGACACCAGACTACGCCTGGTCGTGACACGGGTGCCCGAAGAATGGGATCTCGCCGCACGTGACAGGCCTCGAGAAACGCTTGGTATCTGAATCGGTGCTTCAGTCAGCATGCGTGGCTGTGCGCTTGGGCTCAAAACTGAAAGTAGATGAACGGTGTCGTGTTGAGCACCGCGAAGAGAAAGACGCCCACGAGCCACATCGTCAGAACAAGGGATCCCGCAAAGCCGGGTAACGGAAGGAGGACGTAAAGTCCCGCCGCCTTACTTGGCTTGATCGCGAAGGGGCTGTTAAATGGCGCGTAAAATCGCTCCGCCCATCCCGGCGCCGACACTCGCCGAGGAGTAGCGCCGGGAACGCGCGCCCGTTGAGCCGCGACCTTCCCGAGCACGTGCGCCAGCACAATCACCGGCAGCAGGACGAAGAGCGGCGCGTAGACCAGTTCGGTGCCGCCGCTGCTCAGACCGGCCAACTTGCGCACGATCACCATCGCGGTCCCGAAGTCCGGCGCTCTGAAGAAGACCCAGGTCACGCAAACGAACGCATACGTGACCAGCCAGCCGACCACCCCGTGAAACGGCGACGGCCTGTCGACGGCTTTATTGCGCCACAACTTGTGCACTATCAGACCCACGCCGTGCAGCAAGCCCCAGAAGACGAACGTCCAGCTCGCACCGTGCCACAGGCCACCCAGAAGCATCGTGGCGAGAAGATTCACGTACGACCGCCACTTCCCTTTTCGATTTCCGCCAAGCGGTATGTAGAGGTAATCGCGGAGCCACTGCGACAACGTGATGTGCCATCGGTGCCAGAACTCGGTGATTGAGGTCGCCGAGTACGGCATGTTGAAGTTCTCGGGCAAATCGAAGCCGATGATCTTCGAGACGCCGATGGCGATATCCGAGTAGCCCGAAAAATCGCAGTAGATCTGCAGAGAGTACGCGACCACCGCACTGGCGACCGTCAACGGCGAATAGGTGTTCGGTCTGGCAAACACCGCGTCGGCGAATATCGAAAGGCGATCCGCGATCACCAGCTTCTTCGTGACTCCAAGAAGCACCACCTGCAGCCCAACCATCGTGCGGGGCCAGGATGGCGTCAGCGAGCGCCCGAGTTGAGGCAGAAACACCGAGGCTCTCACAATCGGCCCTGCGACGAGCTCCGGGAAGTAGGCAACGAACATCGCGTACTGCCACAGGCTTCGGCAGGTCTTGATCTCCCGGCGATAGACATCGATCGTGTAGCTCAATGTCTTGAACGTGAAGAACGAAATCCCTACCGGCAGCGTGATGTCGAGGTGCCTCGGCTGGACGCCGAGCAGTGCCGAAACGCTTCCGATAAAGAAATTTGTGTACTTGAAGTACGCAAGCAGGCCAAGGTTGGTGACGAGGCTGACGACCAGCCACCGCCGGCGCACCATCGCGTTGTCAGTGTCTTCGATCCTGATAGCACAGACGTAGTCGATCAGACTGGGCGCGGCCAGCAGCAGCAGGTAGCCCGGCTTCCAGTAGGCATAGAAGTACGCGCTCGCAACGAGGATCACCAGCTGTCGATACGCGCGCGAAGGCGCCAGCGTGAGCCCGGCGAGGACCACGAGGAAGAACCTGAAGAACGCCCAGCTTGTGAAGACCACCGAGATTTGCGTCTGTGACTACGGTCCGTCAGACGTCAGTCGAGGGCGTAGAGCGTCCGCCAGTCGACGGCGTCCTGCAGCGGCGGCTGACACGACTTCTCGAGCAAGCAATTGCCGAGGACCAGGTTGTCCAATTCGGTCCTCATGAAGCACAGGTACGCGTCCTTGGGATCGCAGACAATCGGTTCCCCGCGAACGTTGAAACTCGTATTGACCAGTACGGGGCACCCGGTGAAGCGATCGAAGGCTGTCAGCAGATCGTAGTAAGCCGGATTCCTATCGCGAGTGACGGTTTGCACTCGGGCCGAGTAGTCCACATGGGTAACGGCGGGAATGTCCGAACGCGGAACATTGAGCTTGTCGATTCCGAAGAGCCCCTGCTGCTCGCTCGTCATGGGAAGCTGACGATCCTCGCGGACGGGGGCGACCAGGAGCATGTACGGTGAATCAGAATCCATCTCGAAGTAGTCAGAGACGCGATGGCGAAGGACGCTGGGGGCAAATGGACGGAAACTCTCGCGGAACTTGACCTTCAGGTTCATGATCGACTGCATCCGTCGCGACCGTGGGTCACCGAGGATGCTTCGGGCCCCGAGCGCGCGCGGTCCGAATTCCATTCGTCCCTGGAACCAGCCGATCACTTTCTCCTCGGCGAGAAGCCTCGCCGTCCGGCAAATCATCTCGTCGCGCGCCAGAACCGTGTAGACCGCCCCAACCGAGTCCAGGTACTCTTGAATCTCCGTGTCCGAATACTCCGGGCCGAGAAAGCTTCCGCGCATGCTGTCTGTTTCCACCGGCACGCGCGGGCCGTCGGCCACGCGGTGATGGATGGCGAGAGCCACGCCCAGCGCGCCGCCCGCGTCACCGGCGGCCGGCTGAATCCAGATGTTCTTGTACGGGCCTTCCCGCAGGAGCCGACCGTTTGCCACGCAGTTGAGGGCGACGCCTCCGGCCAGACACAGGTTTTCGAGGCCCGTTTCGCGGTGGACCTGACGAGCCATCCGCAGAACGATCTCTTCTGTCACTTTCTGCACCGACGCCGCGAGGTCCATCTCGCGCTGCGTCAGCTTCGATTCCGGCTTCCGCGCCGGCCCACCAAAGAGCCGATCGAAGCCGCCGTTGGTCATCGTCAGCCCGTGCAGGTAATTGAAGTAGGAGGTGTTCAACTTGAACGAGCCGTCCTCCTTCAAGTCGAGGAGGTGGGTCAGGATGGCCTGCGCATATTTCGGCTCCCCGTAAGGAGCCAGGCCCATCACTTTGTACTCCCCGGAGTTGACCTTGAACCCCGTGTAGTAGGTGAAGGCCGAATAGAGCATGCCAAGCGAGTGCGGGTATCGCAGTTCGGCGAGGAGATCGATCTGCGTACCACGGCCCACGCCGTACGACGAGGTCGCCCATTCGCCCACGCCGTCCAGGGTGAGGATGGCGGCCTCATCGAAGGGCGACGGGTAAAAAGCACTGGCGGCGTGAGATTCGTGGTGCTCGGCGAAAAGGATCGGCTTCTCGTAGCCGGGTAGCTCTCGAGCAATTTCGTCGCGGGTGAAGAGTTTCTCCTTCACCCAGACGGGCAGCGCCGTCATGAACGAGCGCCAGCCGAGCGGAGCCACGCCCAGATAGTTCTCGAGGATCCGTTCGAATTTCAGCAGCGGCTTGTCGTAAAAGCCGACGTAATCGAGATCGGCGGCCGTGAGGCCGCCTGCCGCGAGACAGTACTTGACGGCCCGCGCGGGAAAGTCGGAGTCGTGGCGCTTGCGGGTGAATCGCTCTTCCTGCGCCGCGGCCACGATTTCACCATCGACGACCAGACACGCTGCCGAATCGTGGTAGAACGCCGAAAGTCCGAGGATCCTGGTAGCCATCCGTTCCTGCTCCTGCACTGAACCTAGAATTGCCGCTGATAACTCTTTCGATCGAATGGCGTCACGGGACGCCTGTTCCAGTAACTGGCGCGCACTTCAGATAGTTCTCGATCGAGCGGATCGTGGAAGAACCGCAACAGGACGCCGGCGGGCGTGACGACGATATAGAAAAGCACCGTCAATATGATTCGGGTATTGATCCACCCGAGAGCGGTACCCACTTTCATCCAGACACGCTCGACCGGCGCCAGTGCCATGGGCGCGACGAGCGCGAGCACGCCATTCGGCGCCGCGAGCGCCCACAGCAAGATCGGCGCGACCTCGTGATGACGCCACCGGCTCACGGCACCGATGACCGTGAACCCAATGGCGAGCGTCAAACCGAACTTCCGCAGATGCCGAGGGGTCTTTGGTTCGCTGGCAGTCGACATACCGTCTCCGTAGTGCTCGGGGTTCAGAAAATGGTGTAGATGAACGGCGCCACGGCCGAACCCTGCGTGAAGAACACAAGCGCGCCGAGGAGGATGATCATCAGGACAATCGGCGCAAGCCACCACTTCTTGCGGACGCTCATGAAGTCCCAGAACTCACTCAGAATGCTTAATGTTGCGTTGCTCATGCTGTCTCTCCTTTGGGTCGGCAATCAGTCCGCGTTTGCGACGACCGCCTCAAGCCGCACCCGATCCCCTGAGGACCGCTGGAACGGTCTTCAGCAAGATCTTGAGGTCCAGCCAGAACGACCATTTGTCGATGTACTCCATGTCGAGTTCCATCCAGCGTTCGAACGGCAGCCGGCTCCTTCCGTTCACCTGCCATAAGCAGGTGATGCCCGGCCGCACACTGAATCGACGACGGTGCCAGTCCTGGTCGAATCCGTTGTAATCGCGAACGGGAAGAGGACGCGGGCCAACGAGGCTCATGTCGCCCTTGAGCACGTTGATCAGCTGCGGCAGTTCATCGATGCTCGTCTTTCTCAGAAAACGTCCAAAAGAAGTGATGCGCGGATCCTTCGCAATCTTGAAGACCGGGCCGGTCGCCTCATTGAAGGTTTCGAGCGACCGCTGTCGGGCTTCTGCATCGACGACCATCGTGCGAAATTTGAGAACACGAAAACGACGCTTGCTGATGCCGACCCGTTCCTGCACGAAGAAGACAGGCCCGCTCGAGGTGCACTTGACCGCGATGGCCGCCAGCAGCAGCACCGGCGAGAGCAGCGTCAACAGACACGCCGATCCGACAATGTCGAACACGCGCTTCGCGACGAATGGCCATCCGTCCATCTGGCCCGTGTAGACGGAAACGACCGTTTCGTTCTCGAATGTCTCGACCATCGACTGCGCGACGCGCAGGTCGAAGATCCGGCCGAGCAGACGGACGATGATCCCCTGGCTCTCGCAGACCTCGACGATCTCTTGAATGCGCTCGTATTTCGATTTGAGCGGCAGACAGATGAACACTTCGTCGACGACCGTTTCCCTCAGAAATTGCGAAAGGTGCGGGAGGTCGCTCATGACGGGGAACCCCAGCGCCTTGACACCGCCCAGGCCCGACCACGGATCGTCGGCGAAACCGATGACTCGATATCCAAGCTCCGGCTTGCGCTCGACCTTCACCGCCATCTGCCTGGCGCGCCAGTTCGTGCCGACGATCAACACCTGGCGAAGATTCCGGCCGCGCCGGCGCAATTGCGCCAGGCCCGCGCGCAGCAGCATTCGGCTGGCGATCAGCAACCCGGCCGACGTCACCCAGAAACTCACGAAGAACGAACGCGCGTTGAACACTTCGGTCTTGAACACCACTGCTCCGCCGCCGAGAACCATCAGGCACAGCGTGATCGAGGTCAGGATGTCGCGGACTTCCGCGCCCTTCGTCGAGAGCCGCCTCGACTCGTACAGGCCGTGCGACCGGAGGATGACGTGAAAGGTCACGAGCAACGCCACGACGATGACGAAGTTCGACACCTTGAGGCGAAGTGCCAGCGCCTCTCGAATGTCGAAGTTCATGCGCTCCATGTATGCGAGCGCACCCATCAGGATGGCGGTGCTGAGCACCGCGAGATCGAACAGCTGAAGACAATTCAGCAAGACTCGTCGGCGGTCGAGGTGCATAGGTGAGTCCGTGTTGGACGTCTGTAAATGAGAGCTGATTAGCGCGCGCGCGGGCCGTAGTACCCGGACGACTGCGCACCCGACGCGGCCCGCTCGGTGACGCGGTTCAGCACCACGCCGAGCAGCCGGCCCGGCTCGAAGGTTTCGGCGACGCCAAGGATCTCGTCGCTCGTCGTTCTGTCGGCCTCTACGACGAGCAGTGCGCCGTCGGTCATCGGGGCCAGCAGACGAGCGTCCGGGGTGATCCCGAGCGGTGGCGTGTCGATCACGATCCAGTCGAATCGCGTTCTCCACTCCTGAACCAGGGTCCACAGACGGTCGGACGTCAGAATCTTGATCGGATCGTCCTGATAGTCACTGGCTGGCAGCAGCGACAGGTACGGGCTCACGCCGACGATCGACGGCGCGCGTTCACGATCGAGCAGTTCGCCCAGCCCTCGCGAATTGGCCAGGCCAAACGGCTCATGAACCGCCGGCTTCCGCAGGTCCGCGTCGAGCAGCAGCACGCGCCGCTGAAACGCCTCGCTCAACGTCAGCGCGAGGTTGACCGCCGTCAGCGTCTTGCCTTCGGCCGCTCCGGCGCTGACGACCATCACGACTCTCACGTCGCGTTCCGTCTGCGCGTGATGCAGCGCCGCCGCGAGCTTGCTGTACTGCGCGCGAACCAGCAACGAGACGGACGGCGACGTGACGAGCTTCTCGGCGCTCTCCCCCGCGGGAACTCCGACGTATTCGTCGTCGACTGCCGGCAGGTCCGCCTCAGTCGCCGCCGACGTGGTCTCCGCGCGGTTGAACGGCCGCAACGATTGACCGGCGTCCATCGCTTGAGGCGGCTCCTCTTCGATTTCCCACGGGGAAACCACGGCCGGCTGCCCAGGCGCAAAGAACTGGATCGCGTCCTCGACCCGGGTGCCTCCTCCGTCGGAGCCGACTGACGAACCGGTGCGGGATCGTCTCAACGCGTCAGCGATTCGAGTCATGTTTTCGACAACCGTCTGGCAACGAGCTATGAACGGAAGAACGGCCTCGGAAACCGCAGGCCGAAACGTCGCGCAGTCTTCACGGGCGCGTCCGGGCGCGCCGATTCGGGAACGGCGGCCGCGACAGCGACCGGCGCCATGACTGGCGTCCGGCGTGGCGGTTCCGCCGCCGTCAGATCGAGATCCAGACAGACATCCCGAACTGTGCCTGCGCCGACAGGCCGTTCGTCGGCGGCGAACCCGCTGACCAGCGCGTTGTCGCAGATCACGCTGATCGTGCGCGGCAGTCCATGCGCGTACGCATGAATGAGCTCGACCGCTTCCTGCGTGAACAGCTGCGCCGCATCGCCGCCCGCCACACGGATGCGACCTGCGATGTAGGCCGCTGTCTCTCTGATCTTCAACACGCCAAGCGAACACCGGAGGGCGATGCGTTGTTTCAGCTGACGCAGCGACGGTTCGTTGAGGCGATCGCCGAGCTCCGGCTGGCCCGCCAGCACGACCGGGAGCAGTTTCACGTCGTCGGTCTCGATGTTGGCGAGCAGCCGAATCTCTTCGAGAATCTCGTACGGTAGCGCGTGCGCCTCATCGACAATGAGCGCCACATGAGTTCCGGCCTCGGCGCTGGCTTCGAGCGTGGCCCTCAGGGCGCCGAGGAACCGGGTCTTTGACGACATGTCCGCTTCACTCAGGCCGAAACCCTCGCCCACGTGCTGGAAGAACTCGGCTCTCGAAAGCAGCGGATTGTTCACGAGCACGAACCGGCCGCTTGCCTGCGACGCAATCGCCGCGCGAATGACCGTCGTCTTTCCAGTGCCTGCTTCACCCACGAGCATGATGATGCCGAGCCGATTGCTGATGCCGTACTGCAGCGTGCTCAGACACTCGGCGTGCCTCGACGTCAGCATCAGGTAGCGCGGATTCGACGTCAGGTTGAATGGCCGCTCGCGCAGCCCGTAATACCGTTCGTACATCGCGGATAGGCCAGCTAGATGCGGAACTTCAGCCACACGAGGGCGGCGCAGCCAGCGAAGACAGTCAGCAGCGCCAGCGACGCTCCCGCCCGTCGCCACAGGATTCGCCGGCGCTCTCGGGCGGTCACGATGACCGGAATCATCGAAAGCATCGGCAGGTCGATGACGGCTCGCAGGTCGGCTTCGATCTTCACGCGCTTGTCGAAGAACTCGATGAACGCGGCCAGCACCACGCCGAACAGCAGCCCGCCGAGCGCGCCCCCAAGGTCAATCAACCGCCGGTTGGGGCTGAATGGCCGCTCCGGCAGGTGCGGCGGGTCGAGGATCTTGAACTGCTCGATCACCTGCCGCTGTTCGAGATGCTCGGCGATCGTGGAATCCTCTTTCTTCGCCAGGAGCGATCGGTAGATGCCCTGCAGCGTGTCGTAGTCGCGGGTAATCGCGACCAATTCCGACTCGCGCGTCGGCACCGATTCCACGCGCTCCTGGTACATGTTGAGCGACGCGCGCTGCTCGCTCTCTTCCTCGACTTTCTCGGCTACCTGGTGGTCGAGACTCTCGATCTCGGCCTCGAGCTCTTTCTGCTTGTTTCGCTTCGCGATTTCGGCGGCGCTCGGCGGCCTCGTCCGTGCCTCCTCGCTCGACGTCGCGGCCTCCGCTCTCACTCGCGCCTCGAGATCGGCCACCTGCTGGCGGGCGCGGAGCAAGTCGGGGTGCTTCGGAGTCAATCGGAGCTCGAGCGCGCCGAGTTCTGCCCGAGCGGTATCGAGTTGCGCTGCGGTCGATGTCCCCGGCACGCCCAGAGCCACTCCGGAGTCGGCCGCACCCTGTTCGGACGTCAAATCGGCCAATTGACGCGCGACGAGCAGCCGGCGATCGCGGTCGCGATTGATGCCTTCGTTGAGGGCCTGAATTCTGGCCTCCGTCGTTTGGATCACTTGCAGGTTCGACTGAAGCTGCGTTGGCAGTTCCGGGCCGTACTTCAAACGGTAGGCTTCGAGACGCTTCTCCTGCTCGACCAGTCGCTTCCGCGCGTCTTCGAGCTGGCTGGCCAGAAACGCGCTGGTCTGAGCCGCGAGCGCCGTGCGATCCTTCGAGTTTTCCTCGATGAAGAGCCCTGCGAGCTCTTCGGTCACCTTCATTGCCACGACGGGGCTCGCCGCCTCATACGTCACCCGAAACGCCTCCGAGCCCTCGATCGTCTTGATCTCGATCTTGTCCCGCATCTGCTCGACCGCCGCCTCCATAGGCTTGGTCTGCCGCAGGTCGGCGTAGAGATCCAGGCTCTCGATGATTTTCTCCAGCCGCGGTCGGCTCAAGATCTGCTGACTGATCGACGGCAGGCGATCCTTCGTCGTCGTGTCGCTGGCGACTGTGTTGCGGACGTAGCTCTCGGACATGCTCTGGCCGGCTGCGAGAATGAGGGTCTCGGCTCGGAAGCGATCCGGCAGCTGTCCGGCTACCAGAACCGCCGCAGTCGTGACGATCGCGGTCGACACCAGGACGATCCATTTGCGGCTCCACGCCATGCGCAGGAAATCGTTCGCGGTGTATTCACGTCCGGGAATCATGATCGCCCTCGGTTGAGCGGCGCCCAGAGCATGATGCCGACGCGTAGGCCTCGCCGATTCACCTGGGGCAGCAGGCCTTCAGGCAACAGCTCGAAGGCGGACTTGTATTCGTAGCGGTAGTAGAAATATTGAGCCTGTACGGCCGCGCGCGATCCGAGCGCAATCTGCAATTTCGTCGAGCCAAACAAGGTCGTGTTGCGATTCAGCAGCGAACCGAGGTTGAGATCGCCGTCTGTATAGCCCGCCGCCAGCGTGGCGCCAACCCGGCGCGAAAACCACCCGTGAACGTCAATCCCCCAGGCGTTGGAGTAGAGCACCGCATCGCTCACGCCAGAGCCGCGGCGATACCATGCCTGCGCGCTCACCGTCGACGTGATGTCGTGGATGACCGTGGCGGTGCCGACGAATTGGGACAGCCCGTACGACACTTGTTGCTGGGTGAAGATTGGTTCCACGGGCGCGTCGCTGTCGTCGGAAGGGTCCACCAGGATGGCGACGGACGTTGTGAGATTCTGCCGTTGAAGCGACGGTCCTCCGCTTACGCTGACGAAGGTGCGTCGGAACTTCGAGTGATGCCACGTGCGTTCGACGCTCAGCTGAGCTTCCTCGCTCCACAGTGCGTTGCGCGAATCGGGAATCGTCTCGAACCCTTTGGTGAAGGTGTACAGGACTCTGATTAGAGAGTCGCGGCCCAGGTTCCGGCTGAATTGCGCAGTCACGCCCCCCCGGCTGCTGCGCGCTTCCAGCGTGGGTCGCTCGGTCATCCCCGCTCCGACGGTGACGCCGAAACTGGAGGCTCTGCCGACCGCTCGGTCGAGCGTCACGCTCGCGCCATAGGTCGTCCTCGTCCAGTCGAGCAGCGTATTTGCGACGCTGGCCGATGCAAGGACGGCGTCGCCTGGTGACGTCGTCACCGGAGCCGGTTGGACGAGCGTGTCAAACGCGAAATTCGAGACGTAGCTGCCTGCGACGTTGGCGCGCAGAAAGGTGCGGCGATTCAACTCCACAGACAGGTTCGCCCCACCGGACGCGTTCGAGGCCGCCAACTGACTGAATCCGGGCATGTGCCGCGCGGTGCCCGCCGCATCGGCGGTGACGTGGACCCGTCGACCGGTTTCGACGAACGACAGCGCGCCGTCGAGGTCTTGATAGGAGCCGCTCACCGGCGTCTGCAGCGGCGAGCCCACCCCGGAGTCGGCAAAGAGATCGGTGTCAAGTCCGGCCGTTACCGCCGTGGTCAAATCCAATGATCGGCGCGCCGTGTTGTTCAAGAGATCGTCGCCGAACAGCGGGCCGTGTGCCGCATCGACGGTTTGCGCAACCACCCGCCGGCTCGCACACACGACTAGCGTGGAACCCACGAGAAGGAGGCGCAGAATGGTGGTGATAGACACGCGATATCGGACGTCAGGGGACGATGACCGTGTCCCCCGTCTTCAGCTCGACGGTCTGCGCGTTCTTCGAGAACTTCGTCACTGCTTCGTAATCGAACGGCACACTGACGATCTGCCCGTGTTCGATTCGTACGATGCGGATGTCTCGCGGCTTCGCGTAGTCTCCCAGACCGCCGGCGGTCGCGATCAACTGCAGGACGTTCATGGAGGGCGTGAGCGGATACTGGCCGGGCCGCACGACCTGCCCCGTGATGTAGACCTTGCGGCTGTTGATCTGCTTGACGACGACCGCTACCACCGGCTCGCTCATGTACTGCCGTGCCTGAGCCACCAGCTTGTCGCGCAGTTGATGCGGCGTCAGTCCCGCCGCCACCACGTCGTCCAGCAGCGGCAAGGAAATCTTGCCGTCAGGACGCACGAGCACGTCGCCGGATAACTGCTGGTCGCGCCAGAACACCACGGACAGCAGATCTTCGGCGCCGATGACGTAGTCCCCTGACGCGGTGTCCGGAGCCGTGACCGTTGATTCGGTCGCCGAGGCGTTCTTCCCGCGGTCG
>Ga0335085_10010328_pt1 | contig 13970 bp, 10 predicted proteins | sample Lox_Sample_45_FD_206712 | JGI IMG/M metagenome (GOLD analysis project Ga0335085, IMG submission 206712) | Soil microbial communities from Loxahatchee National Wildlife Refuge, Florida, United States - Lox_Sample_4.5 | ecosystem: Environmental > Terrestrial > Soil > Wetlands | place: USA...
CATCTCGACCGACATCACCAGCCTCAAGCAGGCGCAGACCGCGCTCGAGCAGAGCGAGGAGAGCCACCGGCTGCTGGCCGAACATTCGATCGACATGATCTTGCGCATCGATCCCTGGGGCGTGCTCACGTATGTGTCGCCGGCCAGCCTGAGCATGCTGGGCTATCGTCCCGATGAGGTCCTGGGCCGGCGCGTCCCCGATTTTGTCCACCCGCAGGATCGGGAGGAAGCCGCCCGGCTGTATGGCGAGGTCGTGCGCCTGAAGACCTTCCACGTCTTCACCTGCCGGCTGCGCAACCATAGCGGCGGCTGGGTCTGGGTGGAAACCTCGTTTCGCGCGATCCCGGACCCGGACACCGGCCGCACGGCGCAGGTCATCGCCGTGTCTCGCAACGTGGACGAGCGCATGCAGGCCGCCGAAGCGCTCAATCGCTTCAAGCAGATCCTGGACAACACGATCGACATGATCTTCATGTTCGATACCGACACGCTGCGCTACAGCTACGTCAACCGGGGCGCGGCCGACACGCTGGGCTATCCCAGAGAGAAGCTGCTCGGCATGGCGCCGTGGGAGCTGCGCGGCAACATCACGGAAGCCGAGTATCGCAAGACGATCGAGGCGTTCCTCCGCGGCGAGATCCAGTCTCGCCAATTCGAGACGGTGCACCGGCGCGCCGACGGCGAGGTGATCCCGGTGGACGTCAGCATGCAGATCATCCGCCGCCCGGGCGAGACCGGCATGTTCCTCTCGGTGACCCGGGACGCGACCGAGCGCAAGAAGATCGAGCGCATGAAGAACGAGTTCGTGTCCACCGTCAGCCATGAGCTGCGTACTCCGCTCACCGCGATCCTCGGTTCCTTGGGATTGATCGCAGGCGGCGTGGCCGGCGAGCTATCCGAGCAAGCGAAGAAGCTGATCGAGATCGCGCGGAAGAACGGGGAACGTCTGGTTCGCCTGATCAACGACATCCTGGACATGGACAAGATCGAGTCGGGCAAGATGCGCTTCGACTTCCAGCCTCACCGCATCCGGCCGCTGCTCGAGCAGGCCGTGGAGGCCAACCGTGCGTATGGCGATAGCCTGGGGGTCCAGTTCGAGCTTCGGGGCGAGATTCCGGATCGAGTGGTTGCACTGGATAGCGATCGGTTCATGCAGGTGATGGCGAACCTGCTTTCCAACGCAGCCAAGTTCTCGCCAAGCGGCGGTACCGTCGCGATCACATCGGAGGTCAGGCCCGGCGGCGTGCGAATCAACGTCACCGACCAGGGTCCGGGCATTCCGGAGCATTTCCGCGACAAGGTCTTCGGGAAGTTCTGCCAAGCCGACGCCAGCGACAGTCGCCAAAAGGGGGGCACCGGGCTGGGCTTGAGTATCGTGAAAGCGATCATGGAGAAGCACGGCGGCGAAGTCGGCTTCGACACCGAGATCGGCCGCGGAACCACGTTCCACGTCACCTTCCCCGAGGCGTCCCGAGGCGCAGTGGCCGGTGTTCCAGCTGCGGTCGTGCATCAAACGCCTGGCCCGGTATGCACGGAAGACGCGTGAGCCGGCTTCTGCGCGGAGCTGACCGGAGATGGCGCAGATGAGCGCAGCGGCGCTGACTCGCATCCTGTATGTGGATGACGATCCCGATATCCGTCAGGTGGCGAAGCTCGCCCTGGGCGTTGTGGGCGGCTTCACGCTGGAATGCTGCAGTTGTGCGGACGAGGCGCTGCGCGCCCTGCCGCAGTTCCGGCCGGACCTGATCCTGTTGGATGTGATGATGCCCGGCATGGACGGCCCCACCACGCTCGCCAAGCTGCGCGAGCTGCCGGAAGCGAGCGGCATACCGGCGATGTTCATGACAGCCAAGGTGCAGCCGCAGGAGATCGCCGGCCTCGAGCATGCCGGGGTGCTGGGGGTCATCGCGAAGCCCTTCGACCCGATGACTTTGGCGCAGACCGTGCGCAAGCTCTGGTCGGCCGGGACGGCGCAAGCTGTCCCGCGCAACGACGCTTCGCCGAAGGCGCCTCCGGCAGGCAACGCAAACGCGCTCGAGCAGATCACCGAGGAGTTCGTGCGGGCGCTGCCCGGGAAGCTCGAGGAGATCGCCTCGCTCTGGCGTTCGGTGAACGAGGAGGGCCCGGCGCCGGACCTGCTCGATACGCTGCATCGGAAGGTGCACAGCTTGGTCGGCTCGGCCGGCACGTTCGGCTTGGGGCGCGTAGCCGAAGCGGCCCGCGCGCTGGAACGGGAACTCAAGCGCACGTCCGCCACGGGGCCAGACACGAACCTCGGCGACTCATCGCAACTGGGCGGCTTGGTGCACGCGCTCATGTGCTCCGTAGGACAGTCTCGTCCCTCGGCAAGCTCGGCGCCCGCCCTGGCACCGTCGATTTCCCCGGCCGCGGACAGCGCCGACGAGAACAAGGCGATCTACCTCTTTGCCGACCATGCGGAATGGGCCGATCGCCTGTCCGAACAGCTCGAGAACTACGGCTTCCAGGTGCGCAGCCTGCGCAGCCCGGAAGAGCTGGCGCAAGCGTGCGCGCGACGGGTGCCTGCGGCCGTGATGACGCAGTTGGGATCGCAGCGGCTGTACAGGGTGAGCACGCAGGCCGCGTCCCGGTCGCGCGAAAACCTGCCGGCGCCTCCTCCGGTGATCTTCATCTCGGACCGCGACGATCTGGATTCCCGTCTGCAGGCGGCCCAGGCCGGAGGCGTGGCCTACTTCACCCTTCCCGTGAAGGTGAGCAGCCTGGTGGACCGGCTCGACCAGCTCTGCGTGCGCAGGGAGACGGAGCCGTATCGTGTCATGATCGTCGAGGACGCCGAGGAGCAGTCGGCCTTCTACTCCGCTGTGCTCACCCAGGCGGGCATGCTCACTTGTGTAGTGAGCGATCCGCGCCGGCTGCTGGAGCAGCTCGAGGAGTTCCACCCCGAGTTCGTGCTCATGGACATGTACCTTCCCCAGTGCTCGGGAGACGACCTGGCGCGAGTGATCCGCCAGATGGACGCGTTCGTCAGCCTGCCCATCGTGTTCCTATCGGTGGAAACCGATTTCGACCGACAGCTCTCCGCGATGGAGCTGGGCGGCGACGAGTTCCTCACCAAACCCATCCTTCCCGCGCAGCTCGTCTCTGTGGTTGCGAGCCGGGTGAAGCGCTACCGCACCCTGCGTGCGCTCATGATCCAGGACAGCCTGACCGGCCTCGCGAATCACTCGCGGCTGCACCAGCTCCTGGAGACGGAGGTGGCGCGTGCGCTGCGCCAGAATCGGCCGCTATCGCTGGCGATGATCGACGTCGACCATTTCAAGCAGGTCAACGACCGGCACGGTCATCCTACGGGAGACCGCATCCTGCAAGAGCTCGCTCGGTTCCTTCGCCAGCGCCTGCGTCAGGCAGACGTGGTCGCGCGCTACGGCGGCGAAGAATTCGCTGTCGTCATGTCGAACACCGAGGGCGCGAACGCGCTGATGGTCATGGACCGGCTGCGCAATCAGTTCGCCACCCTGACTCATGAGAGCGACAAGGGAGAGTCGTTCCCGGTGACATTCAGCGCCGGCGTTGCGGAACTGAGCGGACTCGCCTCCGCACGAGAGCTGGTGCTGGCCGCGGACCGCGCCTTGTACCAAGCTAAGGATCGAGGCCGCAACTGTGCGGTCCTGCGCTCCGCCGAGCCCGCTGCGGACAAGGCGGTCGAGGCGGGACCGCGGAGCGCTAGGGATCGTGGAGCGTGAGGCCTGTTTGCAGCTACGAAGCTGCGACGGGCGCCCGCGCCAAGGGACCGCGCAGCAGTTGACCGGGGAGCGCGCCGGTGTGCTTGCCGTCGCGTAACAGAACCTCGCCGTTGACGACGGTAGCTGCGATGCCACGCGAGCGCTGCACCAGACGTCGTGCGCCCGCGGGGAGGTCGTCGACGACTTCCGGCATCTGGGCGCCGATCGTTTCCGGGTCGAACACGACCAGGTCGGCCGCCATCCCCTCGCGGATCAAGCCGCGGTCCGCGAAGCCCCACAGGGTGGCGGGTACGAACGTGATCATCCGCACCGCCTGCTCCAGCGTGAAGGCGTGCTTCGCGCGGACCCAGTGCGAGAGCAGATGGGTCTGGAGCGAGGAATCCATCAGCTGCGAAACATGCGCACCGGAATCCGAGAACGTGGTGACGGTGCGCGGGTGGCGCATCAGCTCCAGCGCGTAGTCCTGGTCTTCGTTCGCGAGCGGCTGCAAGAAAAAGCGATCCAGGTCCTTCTCCAGCGCGAGATCGATCAGCGTCTCGCAGGGGTGCTGACGGCGTTCTTTCGCGACCTTCGCCACGGTCGGGTGGGGTCCCTCGACGGCGTCGAAGAGCAGCAGCCAGTCGTAGTCGGCGGGCCGGGCCTCCGTGCCCACTGCCTTCCGCGTGTCCGGCTGTTCTGAGGCCTCCACCAGGCGGCGGCGCAGCCCGGGGTCGCGCAGGCGGCGGCGTTGCTCTGCGAGCGGCAGTGCGCGCAGCTCGTTCCAGACCGGCAGCCGATCGAACGGAAGCTGGGTGCGGAACGAAAGCAGCGCACTCAGCGAGCGGCTGTGAACTTGCCCGAACATGCGGCCCCCCGCGGACGCCGTCTCGTCGAGCAGCGCCAGGTACTTGCGCCAGACGTTGGGCACGTCGCGCCGGCTGAACACGCCGAACGTGATCGGCCGTCCGCTTTCGACCGCGAGCTGGCGCAGACGCGCGTGGTAGTCGTCCAGGCCCGGGTCGCCGGGAGCGCGGTCCACGCCTTCCCCAGCCAGCTCGAGGATGCCAGCGTCGAGATCGCCCATGACGCCGGCAAGGCGGCGCACCTCGTCCCACTTCGCCACGCGGCTTGCCACCGGCCGCCCGTCCGGGGTCTCGTGGCTGGGCGAGCGCGATGTGCTGAAGCCGATGGCGCCGGCGCGGATCGCGTCGCGTAGCTCGCGCTCCATCGCCACGAGGTCCGCCTCGTTCGCCGACTGATCGAACGCACGCTCGCCCATCACGTAGGTGCGCAGTGCCGAGTGACCGATGTACGCCGCATAGTTGATGCCCTTGGGCAGCGACTCCACGCGATCCAGGAACTCGGGGAAAGTCGTCCAGCGCCACTCGATGCCCGCTTCCATCGCCTCGGGCGGGATGTCCTCGGCCCGCTGCAGGTTACGGATAACGAGCTGCTTGCTCGACGCGGGGCAGGGCGCCAGCGTGAAGCCGCAGTTCCCCATGACCGCGGTGGTGATTCCGTGGTAGCAGGAGGAGGTCCCGAGCGGATCCCAGAAGACCTGCGCATCCATGTGCGTGTGGCCGTCCACGAAGCCCGGCGCCACCACATGTCCCTCGGCATCGACGACCTCGCGCGAGCGCTCGCGGATGTGCCCGATGGCGGCGATGCGTCCATGGCGCACGCCCACGTCGGCACGGTAGCGAGGCAGGCCAGAGCCGTCGATCACGGTCCCGTTCTTGATCACCAGGTCGTAGAGCATCGTCCGCTCCTCCTTGCGGCCCGAGGTGCTGCAGTCGCCTCGAGTGGCCGTATCGTACTCACATCGTGGCATCGGCGCCAGCGGTCCGGCCGTGTCAGGCTGGTTGACGCCTGGCGAGGCGGAGCCATCTGGCGGATCTCGGGCTGCGGCGTCGGCCTGGGGGTCGCGCGCTGCGTTCGGCTGGCAGCTCCGTGCGCTTGAGCAGCTTGCAGATGAGAGCCATTTTCTGGTCGGGTCCAGGAGGCGCACTCGTTAGTCCTTGAGTCGGCCCAACCCGAGAAGCACTTCGTCGCCGACGCTTTGGAGCAGGGCGAAGTCGGCACGGCCGGCGCCGGCGATGCGCGAAGCGACAGGAAAAGGCGTCGCGGTCGATCTGCACGAGCAGACCGGAACGGGGCTGGGCAGACAGCTGCAAGGCCCGTTGTCCCGTTATGCAGTTATGCAGGCCTGACCCCCAGCGGAAATCGAGATCGTGCCGCACTCCGCGGGCGAACACCGATCGGTCCCGAGCCTCGTGCTGTGTGGCCGAGCGGCTACTCGGGCACCACCGCGGTGACTTCGATCTCCACTTTGGCGCGCTCCTCGAGCAGCGCAGCGACCTGCACGACGCTCATCGCGGGATAGTGGTTGCCGACGATCTCGCGATAGGCTTCACCGACGGCCCGTGCGGCGGAAAGGTACTCGCGCTTGTCGGTCACATACCATGTCATGCGCGCGATGTGCTCAGGGCGGGCGGCGGCTTGCGCGAGCACCGCGACCACGTTCTTGAGCGCTTGGCGCACCTGCCCGGCGAGATCGTCGGTCTGGAAGCGATATTGCTCGTCCCACCCGATCTGACCGGCGACGAATACGAGCCGCCCGCGCGCGGCAACGCCGTTGGCATAGCCGCGCGGTCTAGGCCATCCTGGAGGTTGAAGGGTCTGCACCGGTGTGTGTCTCCACTAGGTTGGGATGCGAGGCCTCTTCGCGCAGCTTGAACCTCTGCAGCTTGCCGGTCTCCGTGCGCGGGAGCGCGGGCCGAAACTCGATGGCGCGTGGATACTTGTACGGCGCGATGGTCTGCTTGACGAATTCCTGCAGCGTCCGCGCCATCTCCGCGTCCGCCGCCATGCCTTCCTTCAGCACCACGTACGCCTTGACGATCTGGCCGCGCTCCTCGTCTGGAGCCCCCACCACGCCGCACTCGGATACCGCAGGATGCATCAGAAGGGCGGACTCCACCTCGGGGCCGGCGATGTTGTAACCGGACGAGATGATCATGTCATCGGTGCGCGCCTGGTACCAGAAGTAACCGTCCGCGTCCATCAGGTATGCGTCGCCGGTCAAGTTCCAGCCGCCCTGCACATAGTTCTTCTGCCGCTCGTCGGCGAGGTAGCGACAGCCGGTGGGGCCCTTCACGCCGAGCCGGCCCACCACACCGGGCGGCAGCGGCTGGCCTTGATCGTCGAGTACGCACGCGCGATAGCCCGGGATCGGCTTGCCGGTAGCGCCGGGGCGGATGTCGTCTCCGGCGGCGGAGATGAAGATGTGCAGCATCTCGGTGGCGCCGATGCCGTCGATCAATCTCACGCCGGTTTCCTTTTCCCACAGCTCGCGCGAGGCGGGCGGCAGCGCTTCGCCGGCCGATACGCACTTCGCGAGGCTGGAGATGTCGTAGTCGAAGGCCACTCCCGCCATCTGGCGGTAGAAGGTGGGCGCGGTGAAGCAGATCGTTGCGCGGTAGTGCTCGATGGCGCTCAGCAAGCCCGTCGGGGTGAGCTTCTCCAGGAGCACGGTGGAGGCGCCGAAGCGCAGCGGGAAAAGCAGCAGGCCGCCCAGCCCGAAGGTGAACGCGAGCGGAGGAGTGCCGCAGAAGATGTCCTCGGGCCGCGGCTGGAGACAGGAGCGCGGAAAGCAGTCGCAGATCGCCATGACGTCCCGATGGAAGTGCATCGTGCCCTTCGGGACGCCCGTCGTGCCGGAGGTGAACGCGATGATGCACACATCGTCCGCCGCCGTATCTGCCGCCAGGGTCTCCGCAGGCTTGCTCCGCGCTAGCGCTTCCAGCGCATCGGGTGCATCGGTGTTGAAGTAGAGGGCAGGCCCGAGATCCGGGCACTGGGCGCGGGTAAGCTCCATCTCCTCCCGCAGGTTGATATCGCACAGCGCGGCATTGCAGCGGGCCTTGTCGATGATCGGCTTGAGCTCCCGGGCGCGCAGCAGCGGCATCGTGGCCACGGCGATGCAGCCCGATCGGACCACCGCGAGCCAGCATGCCGCCATCGCCGGATTGTTCGGCCCGCGCAGCAGCACGCGGCTGCCGGGCACCAGCCCCAGGTCCTCGCGCAGGACGCGGGAATAGCGGTTCGTGAGCGCCAGCAGCTCTTGATACGTGAGCGTTGCGCCTGCGGAGCGGATCGCCACGCGCCCCCCGTGTCCCGACGCGACCATCTTGTCCAATAGCTCCACGACGCAGTTGAGCCGCGCGGGGTAGTTCACCTCCGGGATGTCGAAGAGCAACTCGGGCCAGAGTGCGCGCGGCGGCAGATTGTCGCGCGCGAAGCTGTCGACGTGCCCCGAATGGGCTTGGTTTCTCGCGTTCATCCGCTACTTCCTCAGCACCTCGCGCGCGATGATCAGCTTCTGCACTTCGCTCGCGCCTTCATAGATGCGCAGCGGACGGATCTCGCGGTAGAGCCGCTCGGCGATCTGCCCGCTACGCACGCCGAGCCCACCGAACATCTGCACCGCCCGGTCGATTACCTGCTGCGCTCCCTCGGTCGCAGCGAGCTTGGCCATTGCTGCCTCGCGTGTGGTGCGCGCGCCTTTCGCGTCTCGGAGCCAGGCTGCACGGTAGGTGAGCAATGCCGACGAGTCGATGGTCGTGGCCATGTCGGCGATCGCGGCTTGAGTGATCTGGAACTCGCTCAACGTCTGTCCGAACATCTTGCGTTCGCGCGCGTGCGTGAGCGCCTCGTCCAGCGCGCGCCGTGCAAAACCGAGCGCCGCCGCAGCGACCGAGGCGCGGAAGATGTCGAGCGTCTCCATCGCGACTTTGAACCCGCCGCCCGGCTCGCCCAGCCGGTTGTGCTTCAGGACGCGGCAGTCGCGAAAGCGCAAGGTGGCGAGAGGATGCGGCGCGGTGACATCGATGCGATCCGCGATTTCCAGGCCGGGCGCGTCTGCATCGACCACGAAAGCACTCAGTCCTTTCGCGCCGGGCGCCTCGCCGGTGCGCGCGACGACCGTGTAGAACCGGGCGATACCGCCGTTCGAGATCCACGTCTTGGTGCCGTTGAGCACGTAGTGGTCGCCGTCCGGCGTCGCGCTGGTGGCGATCGCGGCCACGTCGGATCCCGCCTCGGGCTCGGACAGCGCGAAGGCTGCGATCCACTCGCCGCTGGCAACACGCGGGAGGTAGCGCCGTTTCAGTTCTTCGCTGCCGTGCAGCCCGATCGCGCCGCTGCCCAGACCCTGCATAGCGAACGCGAAGTCCGCGAGGCCCGCGTGCCATGCCAGCGTCTCGCGGATCAGGCACAGCGCACGAGACTCGAGGCGGTCGAGCGCGCCGCCGTAAGCACCCGGCACGGCGTAGCGTAGCCAGCCTGCGCGGCCGAGTCGCTCGACCAAGTCGCGGCATGCAACGTCGGGGTCGGACACGGAATGCACGTCGCTCAGGTTGCTGGCGGCCCAGCGCTCCAGCCGCTGCGCGAGATCGCGGTGCGCGGGATCGAAGAAGGGCCAATCCAGGTGAGCGTTGTCTCGCATGGTCGGTGTCGACGCTGCTACCTCACACGCGACTCTCTTCGCCGGTGGGCAGCGGAGCGAGCGCGACGCGCAGCCGGTCCACCAACTGACCGATGAACGCCTCGTCGTGATACACCCCGAACCCGATTCGCAACCGGTCGCGCCGGCGATCGACGCGCACACGATGCGCCGTGAGCGCGGTCTCGGCTTGCGTGGCCCAGGGCAGCGCGAAGGTCAGAAAGTTTCCCCGTGGCATCGCGGACGGCGGCACCAGCCGCGCCAGCGGCAACGCGCGCAAAGGCGCTCCATTAAGTGCGTCGACGAAGCGTGCTTGCAGTTGCTGGACATGCGCATGCACCGCCGCAAAGTCCATGCCCAGCTCTTCGAGCCACCGCATCACCGCGTTGAAGCGGTACAGGCCGGAGGGGTCGAAGGTGGCGCCGAAGAAGCGCATGCCAGCATCGCCGTAGCCTACCGGGCCGGCCTGCACGCCGCCCAGTCCGGCGAAGTCGGCGAACCATCCCGTTGCGAGCGGACGCAGCTCGGTGCCGGGCGGGATCGCGAGAAAGCAGGCGCCCTCTCCGGCCATCGCATACTTGTAGCCGCCGGCCAGGTAGAACGCACGGCCGGCAATGTTGGAGAGGTCCACCGGCAAGGCCGCGAACGCGTGGTAGCCGTCGATGACGACCAGCGCGGTCGCAGGACACGCGCGCACGATGCGCCCGAGATCGGTCACCTGGAAACCGGAGTCGAAGAACACGTGCGAGAGCCAGACCAAGTCATACGGCTGGGCGAGCTGTGCGCAGAATCGGTCGGCGAAGCTCTCGTAGGGCTCGGCCGGCACCCGGGTCGCGTGCAGGCGTCCCGTTTCCTCCAGCCGGCGCGTCTGGCGCTCGAAGCTGTGGAACTCATGCGCGGTGGTGAGCACGCGCTGCGGGCGGGTCCAGTCGAGGCAGGAGTACAGCCGCACGACGAACTCGTGCGTGTTGGGTGCGAACGCGATCGCATCCGCGTGGGGCAGTCGCAGGTGCCGGGCGAGATGTCCTTGCGCTTCGGGGATCACCTCGCCGAACACCTTGTCCCACTTCGCGTCGGTGAGGCGAGCCGAGTCCTCCCAATAGGCGAGATGCGCGGCCCGCGTTGCATCCGGCCACGGATGATGGCTGTGCGCGGTGCAGTGCAGCCAATCGCCCGCGGAGCGGAGGAACTCGCCGAAGTGCGCCTTAAGCTCCACGCCAGTGGAACCCCAGTTGGCGCTGCAGCTCCTCGGGCAGCCGCGGGAGCATGGAGCGCGGCACGAGATAGGTCGACAGGTCGAAGTAGTCGGTGAAGATACGGTGCGCTTCCACCGTGCGCCTCAGGTAGTCCTGCCCCGAGGAGCCGCCGGTGCCGATCTTGCTGCCGATCATCCGGTTCACCATCAGCGCGTGGCGATAACGCCACAGCGTCAGGCTCTCGTCGATGGCGACGATCTCGGTGAGGATCCGGAACGGGGTATGGAACATCGGCTCGTCGCGGTACAGATGGATCATCAGCGCCGAGACGAAGGCCGCATACGACAAGCGCCGCTGCCCGCTGTCGATGAGCGCCTGGTAGCGGGCGGCGTCGAACACGGTGCCGAAGTTCTCCGCGGTCTTGTCCAGCTCGCTCAGCTGGATCGCCTTCGCGTCGTCGGACAGCAGGTCGTTGTGCTCGATCGCGGCTCGGTCTTTGGCGAGCATCGCCTGCACGTTCTCGCTGTAGACGCGCCAGAAATCGTACTCGCGGAAGCGCAAGAATGGCATGCGCGCCAGCCACTGCTCGAGCAGAGCGAACAAGTTGCGCCCGCTTTCGGTCGCGCGCACCTGGCGCTGCGAAGCGGAGGGCAGCGCCGACTCGTAGGGCATCGCGTTGTACGTCAGCCGCTGGGTGCGTCTGAGCCCGAGCTTGTTCTCGATGTGGCGGAACTGCACGCTCTGAAAGCCGGAGGAGGGCGCCAGCAGATCGCGGAAATCGAGGAAGTCCAACGGCGTCATCGTCTCCAGCACGCCGATCTGGTCGATCAGCACTTTCTGGATCGCGAGCGTGCGCTCCAGGTAGCGCAGCACCTGGCCCAGCTCCCGCTCGGGCACCACGGGCTGCCCCATGATCGCGAGCACCGCATCGAGCTCGTGCAGGATCTGCTTGAACCACAGCTCGTAGGTCTGATGCGTGACGATGAACAGCATTTCGTCGTGCGCGGGTTTGCCGGCCTTCGCGCTTTCCAGCCGCTGGCAGTCGAGCAGCGTGTCCAGATCCAGATAGCTGCTGTAGGTGAGCGCGGTGCGGCGCGACGCGGCCCGTACCATGGCTCAGTCTCCTTCGAAGACGGGCTTCTGCTTGCCCGCGAAGGCATGGTATGCGCGCTTGAAATCCTCTGTCTGCATGCAAATGGCCTGCGCCTGCGCTTCGGCCTCGATCGCCTCGTCGATGCCCATGTTCCACTCCTGGTGCAGGCAGCGCTTGGTCATCGCGTGGGCGAAGGTAGGCCCGCCGGCCAGCTCCGCCGCCAGCGCCTGCGCCTCGGCGAGCAGCGCTTCGGGCGCGCACTCGCGGTTGAAGAAGCCCCAGCGTAGCGCCTCCTCTCCGCTCATCGAGCGGCCCATGAACAGAAGTTCGGCCGCGCGTCCCTGCCCGATCACGCGCGGCAGCAGCGCACAGGCGCCCATATCGGCGCCCGCTAGCCCCACGCGCACGAACAGGAACGCCGTCTTGCTGCGCGCCGTCCCGAGACGCAGATCGGAAGCCAGCACGAGGATCGCTCCGGCGCCGGCGCACACGCCGTCCACGGCCGCGACGATCGGTTGCGGGCAGGCGCGCATGGCCTTGACGACATCGCCGGTCATGCGGGTGAAGGCGAGCAGTCCCGGCATATCGAGCTGCGTGAGCGGACCGATGATCTCGTGCACGTCGCCGCCGGAGCAGAAGTTCTCGCCCGCGCCGCTCAGCACCACGGCCTTCACGTCGCTCGCGTATTGCAGCCGGCGGAACAAGTCGCGCAACTCCGCGTACGAGTCGAAGGTAAGCGGGTTCTTCTTCTCGGGCCGGTTGAGCGTGAGGGTCGCGACGCGCCCGCTGACCGACCACAAGAAATGCCGCGCGCGATATCCCGCCAGAGTTTCGATGTTGCCGGCCGCCAGCGCCGGATGCATGGTCTTGCTCATGTCGATCTCTCCTTTCGGCTCAGGCCCTGTTCTTGGCCGCGGCGCCTCGCGTGCCCGTGCCGGCCAGGTGCAGCTTGAGCTTCGCCAGCAGCCGGTGGATCTGGGTCTTCTCGCTCGAGGTGAGTCCGGAGAACATCTCGATGACCCACTGCTCGTGCACCGCCGCCATGCGCGCAAACAGCGCACGTCCGGCCGGCGTGAGCTTGACCGTATAGGCGCGCCGGTCCCCCGGGTCGTCGGCACGCGTGACCAGCCCTTCTTTCTCGAGCTGGTCGGTGAGTCCGGTCACGTTGCCTCCGCTCACCATCAGACGCTGCGACAGCTCGTTCATCTTCAGCCCGGCGGGGTTGCGCTCGAGCTGCGCCATGAGATCGAAGCGCGGCAGCGTGATGCCGAACGCCGTTCTGAGCCGGCTACGGATCCCGGCTTCGACCATATTGGTGCAGGAGAGCAGCCGCAGCCAGAGCTTGAGCGCCTGGTGATGCTCGTCGGTCAGGCGCGTTTCCAGGTCGACCGCCCTGGCGGCCTTGGCCGCCGTGGCATTCGGCTTCTGCGCTTTCACAGGATCTCGCCCCCGGCCACGGCGATCGCCTGGCCCGTGATCGCCTCGGCGCCGGGCAGGCACAGCCACGCCACCGCGTTGGCTACTTCCTCCGGACGCACCATACGCTGCTGCGGGTTGCGGGCGGTGAGCGCGGCTCGCGCCTCGCTTTCCGTTTTGCCAGTCCTGCGCACGATGTTGGCGACCGCCTCCGCCACCATGGCGGTATCCGTGTATCCGGGGCAGACCGCATTGACGGTGACGTTGCTGCGCGCGGTCTCGAGCGCGAGCGCGCGGGTGAGTCCCACCACCCCATGCTTGGCGGCGCAATAAGCTGTGACGTAGGCATAGCCGGTCAGGCCGGCAGTGCTCGCGATGTTCACGACGCGGCCGAAGCCGCGCTCCAGCATGCCGGGCATCACATGCCGGCAACACAGGTAGGTGCCGGTGAGATTCACCTCGAGCATTCGCGTCCATAGCGCGAGATCGGTGCGCCCGAAAGGCACGCTCGCCGCGGCGCCGGCATTGTTGATGAGGATGTGCACCGGGCCTGCGTCGCCCTCGGCACGCAAGAATGCCGCTTGCACCGATTCAGCATTCGCCACGTCGACAGGCACCGCGCGCACTTCGCTGCGCGCTGCCAGCGTGTGCGCCTGCGCATCCAGACGCGCTTGATCGCGGCCCATCAGCGTGAGCGTAGCTCCGTGCTCGGCGAGCGCCGCAGCGACGGCCGCGCCGATGCCGCGACCGCCGCCCGTGACTACCGCGTGCTTTCCGGCGAGCGGGCTAGACATGGACGGGGATCTGCGCGGCCCGTGCGAGATTGCGCTCGAGCTGGGCCTTGCCGGTGAGATACTGCTTGGGCCACTCGACATCCGCATAGCCCAGCTCCGCTGCGGCATGCAGAGTCCAGAACGGATCGGCCAGATGCGGACGTGCCAGTGCACAGAGGTCCGCGCGGCCGGCGGCGATAATGCTGTTGACGTGGTCGGCTTCGAAGATGTTTCCCACCGCCATCGTCGCGATGCCCGCTTCGTTGCGGATGCGGTCTGAAAACGGCG
>Ga0335085_10010329_pt1 | contig 13970 bp, 13 predicted proteins | sample Lox_Sample_45_FD_206712 | JGI IMG/M metagenome (GOLD analysis project Ga0335085, IMG submission 206712) | Soil microbial communities from Loxahatchee National Wildlife Refuge, Florida, United States - Lox_Sample_4.5 | ecosystem: Environmental > Terrestrial > Soil > Wetlands | place: USA...
CTCCTCCAGGAGTTCGGCGAGTGGCGGGTGCGCGACACGCCGATCGCCGAGGAGGCGATCGCGGGGGTCGCGGTCGGCGCCGCCTTCGTCGGCATGCGCCCGATCGCGGAGATGATGACCTTCAACTTCTCGATCCTGGCCCTCGACCAGATCGTGAACCACGCCGCCAAGTACCGCTACATGTCCGGGGGCCAGATCCGCTGCCCCATGGTGATGCGCGGCCCGTCCGGGGCAGCGGCCCAGGTGGCGGCCCAGCACTCGCAGGCCTTCGAGAGCTGGTACGTGCACGTGCCCGGCCTCGTGGTGGTCATGCCGTCGACCCCGAAAGACGCGAAGGGGCTACTGAAGAGCGCCATCCGGGACGACAACCCGGTCGTCTTCATGGAGAACGAGGTGCTCTACAACCTCAAGGGCGAGGTGCCCGACGAGGAGTTCACGATCCCCATCGGCCTGGGCGAGGTGAAGCGGGCGGGCCAGGACGTCACGATCGTGGCCTGGAGCCGCTCCGTGCAGTTCGCGCTCCAGGCGGCGGAGCTCCTCGCCAAGGACGGCGTCGAGGCCGAGGTGGTGGACCCCCGGACCCTCCGGCCCCTCGACGAAGAGATCATCTTCGACTCCGTGCGGCGGACGAACCGCTGCGTGGTGGTCGAGGAGGGGTGGCGGTGCGCGGGCTTCGGAGCCGAGGTGGCCGATCGCGTCCAGCGCGAGTGCTTCGACGACCTCGACGCCCCGGTCATCCGGGTGACTGCCGCCGACGTGCCCATGCCGTACTCGAAGATGCTCGAGAAAGCTTACCTGCCCCAGCCGGAGAGGGTGGTCGCGGCCGCTCACGAGGTGCTCTACCGATGATCACGAGGGTGGTCCTCGCCAAGCTCTCCCCCACGATGGAGGAGGGCACGATCGTCAAGTGGAGCAAGACGGAGGGCGAGGCCGTCAAGGTCGGCGACGTGCTCGCCGAGATCGAGACCGACAAGGCCAACATGGAGATGGAGGCGCTCGCCCCCGGCATCCTGCGCAAGGTCCTCGTCCCCGCGGGGGGCAAGGCCCCGGTCGGAGCGCTCATCGGAGTGATCGCCGATGCGGGGGAAGACATCGCACCCCTTCTGGCCGAGGCCGCCAGCACTCCGGCCGTCGCCGCGCCGGCCGTGGCACCCCCTCCGCCGCCGACCGTGGCACCCGCGCCCTCTCCGGCAGCAGCGCCGGCTCTCCCGGCGCCATTGGCGGAGGCCGCGGCCGCCTCCGGCGCGCGCATCAAGGCCAGCCCCCTCGCGCGGGCGATCGCCGCCCGGAAGAACGTCCCTCTCGCGCTGGTGGCCGGCAGCGGCCCCGGGGGCCGCATCGTCAAGCGGGACGTCGAAGGCTACGTCGCCGCTCCTCCCGCCGCGGCGGCACCGGCTCGCGGTGCGGGGGCCGCACGGCCGCCCATCCCCGTCCCCTCGGTCAGGCCCGGCACCGCCATACCGCTGACGAGCATGCGCCGCACGATCGCGAAGCGCCTGGCCGAGAGCCTGTACACGGCGCCGCACTTCTACGTGACCGTCGAGATCGACATGGACGCGGCGGTCTCTCTCCGCGAGCAGCTGGTCCGGGCCGAGGACGTCAAGGTCTCCTACAACGACCTGGTGCTCAAGGCGTGCGCGAAGGCCCTCACCCGCTTCCCTACCGTGAACGCCTCCTGGACGGGAGAGACCATCCAGACCCACGCCGACGTGCACCTGGGCGTCGCGGTCTCGCTCCCCGAGGGCCTCATCACCCCCGTGGTGCGGAACGCCGACCGCAAGCACGTGGTCGAGATCTCCCGCGAGGTGAAGGAGCTCGCCGCCCGGGCGCGCGAGAAGAAGCTCAAGCCGGAGGAGTTCACGGGCTCGACCTTCACCGTCTCGAACCTGGGGATGTTCGACGTCACCGAGTTCACGGCCATCATCAACCCCCCCGAGAGCGGCATCCTCGCGGTGGGCGCGGTCCGGAAGGTGCCGGTCGTGAAGGACGACCAGCTGGCGGTCGGCCACCGGATGAAGGTGACCCTCAGCTCCGACCACCGCGTGGTGGACGGCGCCCTCGCCGCCCAGTTCCTGGCCGAGGTCCGCCGCCTCCTCGAGAGCCCGGCCAGCCTGCTGCTCTAACCGCGGCGCCCCCACGACCTCTTCCCGGCCGATGTGGGCTAGTGTCCACATCGAGATAGCTATAGACTCATTGCATGAGAACCGTGCAGATGACTCTCGACGAGCGGCTCGTCGAGCGTGTGGACCGCGCCGCACGCCGGGTCGGGAAGACTCGCTCCGCTTTCACGCGGGACGCCCTGCGGGATGCCCTCTCGCGCCTGGCCACCCTCCAGAAGGAGCGCCAGCACCGCCGCGGCTACGCAGCGAGGCCCGTTCGGCCCGCCGAGTTCGACGAGTGGTCGAAAGAACAAGTGTGGCCCGATTGAGGCGCGGCGAGGTACGATGGTACGAGTTTCCGCGACCGGACAAGAAGCGCCCCGTCGTGATCCTCACCCGGGACTCGGTCCTCGAGTACCTCGGAGAAGCGACCGTGGCCCCGATCACGAGGACGGTGCGCGGCATCCCGTCCGAGGTCCCGCTCGGCCCGGAGGACGGGATGCCACACCCCTGCGCCGCCAACCTCGATCACGTGCAGACGGTCGCCCGAAGCCGCCTCGGTGCGCTCGTGACCACACTCTCCACGCCGCGCATGACCGAGATCCGAGAAGCTCTCCTCTTCGCCCTGGACTTCTAGCGGGCCGCCCGGGGGGCTCGCGGCGGCGCGAGCGGCGCCACCAGGGCCGGCTACGATGCTTCGTCGAGCGGACGCATCGAGAGGAAGAGATCCGCGGCCTCCTCACGCGTGAGTGAACGGCCCACGAGCGAGTAGCTCACGCCGCCTTCCTCCGATCGCAGGGCGGATCTCTCGCTAGGGTGCTGGAACCAAGTTCCCGGCCCGTGGACCTTTGGCAAAGGCGGCGCAGGGTCCGGGTCCCACACGACGGTCTGTCCGGCGAGCGACATCTCCTCCGTCCTCAGCCCGGGGCTCTCCATGACGAACTTGCCGTCTGGTGTCGTTCGACTGACGGAGCGTCCATAGGCCACGGACCACCCCTCGCCGACTGGGAACGCCGACAGGAAGATCTCGTTCGCTCCGGACCCGAAGAAGATCAGGGCGATGCCACCCGGCGCCAGGAACGCGTGGTCGAACCGGACCGGCTCGTCGCGGTGGAGGCCCGTCGGGATCTGGAGCCTCGTCGTGGCGACGCGGAGCTCGTCGAGAGAGGAGACACGACGCACGGTGGCCCGTTCCCCCGGCGGCACCCCGCCTCCAGAGCCGCCGTAGGGCGTGCCCAGGTACCAGCTCTCGCCATTCGCGAGCCGCTGCCGGTGCTCATGGAGAATGGCCGCGACGTCGGCCTCCGTCTGCGGCGCCCGCTGCAGGATCTGCGGGTCGTCTCCAGCCCGCACCCTGTCGATCATTCTAGCCACCGGCTCGACGAGAGCGGCCAGGGAGCGTGGCGCGACGACGGCCAGCAGCACCACGACCGCCAGCACTGCGAGCTCCGTCGCGAGGAGGGGTCGTCGAAGCGCCCACGGCCGGCGGACATTCGGCTCCGCCGCCCGCGCCCGGCGCTCCTCCATCGCCTGATGCAGCTGCGCGCGGAGGGACTCGCGAACGCGGCTCTCGACCGCGGGCTCGAGCGCCACGAGCCGCTCCACGACCCGCACCCGCCCGAGCAGATCCTCGTCCCGTTCCCCCGTGGATTCCAGCCCGTTCGACACGGCCGAGCCGATCGCGCTCTCGAGGCGCATGGCTGCCTGCTTCTCACGCACGGGGCACCTCCCCTGCTTCCAGCCGGCCGCGCAGCCGGCCGACGGCCCGATAGACGATCACGGCCACGTGGCTCTCGCCGAGGCCCTTCACGCGCGATATGGCGCGGTTCGTGAGGCCGGCCCCGGACTTGAGTCCCAGGACGTCGCGCTCGCGATTCGACAGGCCCGCGAGAGCATCGAGGAGCTGCTGGTCCATCTCGGCGCGGATCACCCCCTGTTCGGGGTTGGGCTCCGGGGCAGCACGCTCTGCCAGCTCGAGCGGAGCCAGCCCCAGCGGCGCCGGGCGCGAAGGTGGTCCCGCACCACGCTGCGCGCGATGCCGAGAATCATCGCCTCAGTGCCTGCATCATCTGCATGCGGGTCACGACGCAGCCCTCGGCTGTTGCGCCGAGCTTCGGACCGCCTCGCGGCGTGCTGGACTGGTCCGATGGGGCCTATCCCAGGGCAACGTCCAATCGGTTCGATCCGTCTGAGCAGCTCGATCGAGCTCGTCCTCGCACCTGCCTGCAGCGAGGGCCGAGGCTCCTGCAGCCGACGGGGAAGCCCTAGGCTTCAGTCGCCCGACTGCCGGGCCAGATAGTCGAGGACGATCTGCTCGATGCGCCGCCGCGTCTCCTCGGCGAGGGACCGGAAGGCCACGCCGAAGCCGGGCGGAAGGCTGTGGACGGGGTGATCCTGCTGCGGGTTCGTCCACGCCACCACGCCGTCCACCGCGATCTCGCGCTCGTTGTCCGGCACGTTGAAGCGGAACACCAGCGCCCGACCGAGGGGGGGCATGGCGTCGAGGGCGACGTAGGCGCCGAGCACGTTGATGTTCACGATGAACGCGCTGTCCGTCCTGCCACCCGGGAAGTCGAGCTGGCACCGCCGCACGAACGGCACGCGGATGGCGCCGCCCGCCCGCCGCTTCTCCTGGTTGCTCGAGACTTTCATGACGGACCGATTCTACAGCACGACGCGGTCGTTTCCCGCGCGCCTCGTGACCTTCTCGCGGTCCAGGTACTCGAGGAGCGGGATCACGTGCTTCCGGGAGAGGCCGACCAGCTCCTTGAAGGCGGAGACCTCGATCCTCGATCCCGCCGGCCACCGCTCCCGCACCTGGCTCCGGAGGGCGGCGAGGTGATCGGAGTGCACCAGGAGGCCCTCCCCGACGCGGCCGAGAGCGCGCTCGGCGACGAGCACCCGGGCCACCCGGTCGAGCAGCCTGGGGTCGCGGCTCGACCGAGCGGCCAGGGCCGGGATCTCGACTCCGGCCAGGCCCGCCGTCCGGGCCTCGCCCACGAGCAGAACGCGCGCCGCCTCCTCGGCCGCGGAGAAACGCACCTCGTGTCCGGCTGCCGCGACCACCTCAGGGGCGAGGCGGACCCGTCCCGCCGCGGCCAGGTCGGCGAGCACCCGCTCGAACGTGGGCCCCGGCGCCCGGCCGAAGACACGGGTCCGCAGCTCTTCCCGGGGCATGCCTGCTTTGAGAGGCTCCTCCAGGTGGAAGGCCTCGATCACGCCGAGCGCCGCCTGACCCAGGCGGAGCAGCGCGCTGCGGGACACGACGACGGCCGGATCCTGCCCCAGCTCCGCCACCGCGGTGCTCGCGGGAAGCTCCGCCTCGATACGGGCGAGCGGCACGGTCAGGCGCGCGGCGAGGAGGGAGGCCTCGATCCCGGCCGGGCCCGCTTCCTCGACCAGGGCCTCCGCGGCCGCCAGGAGCCCCGGCGCGTCGCGCAGCCTCTCGACCGCCGCCCGGTCGGCGGCCCGCCGCCGGGGCGGGAGCGGGTCCACGACGAGAGCGCCGCCGCTCGTCTCCGCCGGCGAGTACGAGCGCAGGACCAGCCGGTCCCCGCGCCCGACGACTCCCGGGCTCTCGAGCCGCAGCTGGGCGAGGGCCCTCCCCCCGGGCTCGAGCGAGGTGGCCCCGAGGAGCCTCACCCGGGCGAGCACCTCGGCGCTCGCGGCGTGCACCCGGACCCGCGCCCCGTCCTCGAGGGGCCGGGCTCCCGGAAGGAGCTGGAGCTCGGCGTCGATCATCGACGTCGCCCGCAGCGTTCCCGGACGGGCCAGCACTTCGCCCCGGGCGAGCGCATCGACGTCGCCGGCCAGGTTGACCGCGGTGCGCGTTCCCGCGGTCACGCGTTCGACCGCCTCGCCGTGGACCTGGAGGCCGCGCACGCGTGCCCGCCGGCCCGCGGGCAGGACCTCGACCTCCTCGCTCGTCGCGAGGTCCCCGGCCACGAGGGTCCCCGTGACCACGGTGCCGAAGCCCTTCATCGAGAAGACCCGGTCGATGGGAAGCCGGAGAAGGCCGTCCGTGGGCCGGGGCCCCGTCTCGCGGGCGAGGAGGAGGAGGGCCTCGCGGAGGGCCGGCATTCCCTCGCCGGTCCGGGCCGAGACCCGGACCACGGGACGGCCCTCGAGGAAGGAACCGGCCGTGAGCTCGCGCGCCTCGAGCTCGGCGATCGCCTGCGTCTCCGCATCGGCGACGTCGCACTTCGTGAGGGCCACGAGGCCGCGGGGCACGCCGAGGAGGCGGCAGATGTGGAAGTGCTCCCGGGTCTGGGGCATGACCGACTCGTCGGCGGCCACCACCAGCGCCACCGCGTCGATGCCGTGGGCGCCGGCGAGCATGTGCCGCACGAACCGCTCGTGGCCGGGGACGTCCACGAAGGAGGCCACGATCCCCTCCCCCAGCGCCACGTGGGCGAAGCCGAGGTCGATGGTGATGCCCCGCTCCTTCTCCTCCTTCAGGCGGTCGGGGTCGGTGCCGGTGAGCGCGAGCACGAGGGCGCTCTTGCCGTGGTCGATGTGGCCGGCGGTCCCGACGATGAAGGAACGCAGGGAGGCGTCAGTCCTCGCGGGTGGTCACTCCGAAGACCGACTCCGCGGTCTTGTGCAGCTTGGCGGCGAGGGCGAGGCGGGCCTCCTTCTCGGCGCGGGCGATGAAGGAGTAGTTCTCGCGGGCGACCTTGATGAGGAAGAGCAGCTCGTCGCGGGTGAGGTTCAGCACCACCCGGCCCCGCTCCTGGTCGAACGCGGCTTCGACGAGCTTGTCCCGCAGGCGCAGCCGCGCCAGCTGCTCGTCTTCGGTGATGAAGTGGTACTCCTGGCGGGTCACCTTCTGGAGGAACACGAGCTCCTTCGCAGAGAGGTTGAGCGCCACCATGCGGGCTTCGCTGCTGCGTGCAGGGGGTTTCGAGGCTCCAGTGCTCACTGTGGGCTCCCGTCCATTCGGTTCGATGCGCTCTGTCATTCTAGACCGGCCACGGCCCCGCGCCTACTGTCGCTTTCGGCCGGTGTGACGCCGCGCACGTTCCGGCGCCCTCCGAGGATGGCGCCCGGGAGCGCGCTTCGGCCGCTCCCGGGCGGAGGCGAGGCCGAAGTCGACCTGCCGGCGCGCCGCATCCACCCTGGCGACCTGCACCCCCACGCGGTCGCCGAGCCGGTAGACCGTCCCGGTGTTCTCCCCCTTCAGGAGGTGCGCCCTCTCGTCGAGGCGGTAGTAGTCGTCGCTCATCGACGACACGTGGACCAGGCCCTGCACGTAGATCTCGTCGAGCTCCACGAAGAGGCCGAACGCCTGCACCCCGGTGACGTAGCCGGAGAACGTCTCCCCGACCTTCCCGGCCATGAAGCGGACCTTCTTCCACTCGACGAGCTCGCGCTCGGCCTCGGACGCGCGGCGCTCCCTCTCGGAGAGGTGAAGGCCCATCTCGGGCAGCTTCCCGCGGAGCCACTCCTCCCGCGCCGCCTCCCTCCCCCGCCGCAGCGCGCGCAGGGCGCGGTGCACGACGAGGTCGGGGTAGCGCCGGATCGGGCTCGTGAAGTGCGCGTACATGTCGGTGGCGAGGCCGAAGTGGCCGAGGTTCTCTTCGTGGTAGCGGGCGAGCTTCATCGTACGCAGGAGGAGATAGGAGACGAGCTTCTCCTCCGGCTGGCCCTCGATCTGCCGCAGCACGCGCTGGAAGTCCTCGGGCCGAACCTCCCCCGCCGTCGTCGGCACCCGATAGCCGAGCGAAGAGACCAGCTCCACGAACTCCTCGACCCGTTCGGGATCCGGCTGCTCGTGGACCCGATAGAGGGCGCCCGCGCCCGCACGGTGGAGCTTCTCCGCCACCGCCTCGTTGGCGGCAAGCATGAACTCCTCGACCAGCCGCATGCTGTCGAGACGCTCGTGGCGCACGATGCCGGTCATCTCGCCGGCGGCGTCGAGGACCAGCTTCGGCTCGGGCAGGTCGAAGTCGAGCGAGCCGCGCTCGTAGCGTCGCTTTCGCATCAGCTTCGCGAGCTCGTCCATGGCGAGGAGAGGCTCCACGAGGGCCGCGTGGCGTCCCCGGGCGTCGAGGTCGCCCTCCACGATCGCCTGGGCCTCGGTGTACGAGAGCCGGGCGGCGCTGCGGATGACGCCGTCGTGGAAGGCCGTCTTCTCCACCCGCCCCCGGGCGTCGAGGTCGATCACCACCGACTGGGTCAACCGGTCGCGGCCCTCCACGAGGCTGCACACGTCGCTCGAGAGCGCGTGCGGCAGCATGGGCAGCACCCGGTCCGGGAAGTACACGGAGGTCCCGCGGAGATACGCCTCCTGGTCGAGAGGGCCGCCTTCGCGGACGTAATGGGCGACGTCGGCGATGTGCACGGCCAGCCGGTACCCGCCGCCGGGAAGGCGTTCGATTCCAATCGCGTCGTCGTGGTCGCGCGCGGTCTCGGGATCGATCGTGACGGTCAGCCAGCCTCGGAAGTCGGTGCGGCCGGCGGCCTCGTCGGCCCCCACCGGACGCGCGACGCGGAGGGCCTCCTCCTCGACCTCCGGAGGGAAGGCGTCGGGCAGGGCGTACCTGGCGACGACGACCTTCAGGTCGACGCCCGGATCGCCGAGCCGCCCCAGCACCTCGACGACGCGCCCGGCCGGGTTGCGGGACGCCGTCGGCGGCCGCGTGATCTCGACCGCCACCATCTGTCCCGGCCCCGCGCCCGCCTCCTCGCCCGCGGGCACGAAGACCTCGTGCAGGACGCGGAGGTCGAACGGCACGACGTGCCCGCCGAAGCGCCCGTCGTCCTCGTAGCGGCCGACCACCCGCTGGTTGGCCCGCTCGAGGACGCGGATGATGCGGCCCTCGGGTCCCTTCGCGCCGTGTCGCTCCACCCGCGCCACCACCCGATCACCGTGGAGCGCCTCGCGGATGCTCGCGGCGGCGACGAAGAGGTCGCCCTGGCCCTCGCGCCGGACCTCCGGAACGACGAACCCGTGGCCGGACGGGCTGCAGGAGAGGCGGCCCACCACGAGGTTCATGCGGTCCGGCAGGCCGACCCGGGCCCCGCGGATTTCGACGAGCACTCCGTCGGCGATGAGGCGCCGCAGGACCGACTTCAGCTCGCGCCGGGCGGGAGGGTCGAGGGAAAGCGCGCGCACGAGGTCGCGGACGGAGACCGGCTTGCCGAGGCGCGACACGTGGTCGAGCACCCGCCGGTCGAGGCTTCTTGCGTTGTCTATGGGGATTCCGTTATGGCTACGGTGCCGGAGGGGGCCTTGAACGGGCAAACGGCCTCCAGAACATCTGACTCCATCAGTCTATCACTGAAGGCGAAGGCACTTCCACCGCCCGCCTTGGACCCTTGGACGGCGACGGCCAGCGGCTACCGCGGCCTCGAGTCCACTGCTTTGCACCGCCGGTCGTACAAGGAGTCCTTATCGCCTGTACCATCAGAGGGGCATCGACTGCCCGCTCCCGGAGGCGACGAGCTTGCAGACAACCGACGCTGGAGTGGCGGCGACGATCGAAGGTCCGAGTGGGCTGCGCTACGAAGAGGACGGGGGCTTCCTCCAGGAGCTCCGCGCGCGGGTGCGGACGAGTCTCGCGTCGAGCGGCCGGCCCGCCCGCGGCCTGCGGGCCATGTACGGGAAGACGGCCTTGATGTTCCTGTGGCTGGGGACGTCGTACGTCCTGCTCGTCTTCGGGGGACCGGCGGCATGGCAGGCGCTCCCGCTCGCGGTCTCTCTCGGTCTGGCGATCGCCGGCATCGGCTTCAACGTGATGCACGACGGGTCCCACGGGTCCTACTCGACGCGGCCATGGCTCAACCGGCTGATGGCGAGGAGCCTGGACCTCCTCGGCGGGAGCTCCTTCGTCTGGCAGCGCAAGCACAACGTGCTGCATCACACCTGGCCGAACGTCGAGGGCGTCGACGACGACCTCGACACCGGCGCGCTCGCCCGGCTGTCGACCGGACAAACGCGCCGCTCCTACCACCGGCTCCAGCACCTCTACATGTGGCCGCTCTACGCCTTCCTCGCCGTCAAGTGGCAGCTCTTCGACGACTTCACCACGATCGCGGCGGGCCGCATGAGCGGGCGGCCCTTCCCGCGGCCGCGCGGCGTCGAGCTGGTCACCTTCGTCGGCGGGAAGCTCGTCTTCTTCTCGCTGGCCTTCGGCCTGCCGCTCCTGTTCCACTCCGTCGGGACGGTCCTCGGGGCGTACCTGCTCGTGTCTGCGGTGGCCGGGCTCACCCTGAGCGTCGTCTTCCAGCTGGCGCACTGCGTCCCCGAGGCCGAGGCCGGCCGCGAGCTCGGCTCGTGGGCCGCGCGCCAGGTCCGATCGTCGGTGGACTTCGCGCACCAGAACCGGCTGCTGGGCTGGTACGTGGGCGGGCTGAACATGCAGATCGAGCACCACCTCTTCCCGCAGATCTGCCACCTCCACTACCCGGCGCTCGCGCCCATCGTCGAAGGCACCTGCCGCGAGTTCGGCGTGCGCTACACCGTCCACCGCACGTTCCGCTCCGCGGTCGCCGCGCACTACCGCCACCTGCGCGCGCTGGGGCGCGCGGACTGACGTCACCTTGTCCTGCCGTTCGGGTGACGCCCCTGAGCTACTGGGCGCCCTCGATCGGCTTGGGCGGACCCCAACCCAGAACACCCAAGAGGAGGACGACACCTGCGGCACCCAGGACGATGCCTGCGCTCAGAAGCGATGGGATTCTCCCTGCTCTGATGCGATCCCAGTTGTTGAAACGTAGCCGAACATCCGACTCCGTGACCGGCCTCGCTCCCGTGTCACCCAGCACTTGTAGTCGACCGGCCCTCACGTGCTCTGCCAAAGGGACGTCGCGAACGTACACTTCCACTCGATCTGACGTCTCGGCCAACGGCAACGCCAGCGTCTTGGGCGTCCACCAGACATCGGCTGGCTGAACGAAGTGCCTGACGAGTTGAAGCGCCGACATCAGGAAGAAGATCCCGCCGAACATGAGCAAGAAGGTTCGCATTCGCGCCATTCGTGCCACCCCCCTCCCCGACAAGTCGCCCAACACCGGCGATCCGCGGCAAACTATCCCTTGACAGGAGGAGCCCAGATACCCTTTGTTCACCGACGCCGGTTTCGCCTGACCTGGAGCGCCGCAGCCCAATGCTCAGGCCCGAGGCCGTTCTCCGTCGGCCGCCTTGGTCAGAGACCTGATGATCCAGACCAGCAGCACCAGCCCTCCGATGAGGAACACGATCCACCACCCAAGCATGTAGCCACTCTCCCACGGGTTGAATGTCGGCGGTGGGGCAAGGAAATTGTGGCCCTCAACGTAGATGCCCTTCGCGCCATACCAGATGGCTCCCGCAGCGAACACGACGAGGAGCATCCAGCTGCGCACCGCCCGGCCTCGCTCTAGCATGGGGTACCTCCCGAGGGGCTAGGAACGTCCGCACTCTATGCAGCGAGTACGGCGGTTACTTTGCTTCTGGACGCGACTGTCCCGTGGCCCGAAAGTACTTCACGAGCGCTACCCACAGGACCGCGGCAGCGTCGAAACAGCGAAGGACCGTTTCCTGACGAGGGAGCCAATCCAGCAGCCAGCGGAGCATGGACCCACTCTAGAGCAGAGTCGCGATGAAGTCACCCGCAACCTGAGAGGTACCTTGTACCCCAGAGGGACGTTGACGCGGTTGCTGAGAGAAGACCCTCCGTTGCGCCGTGGCGTCATCGCCAAGGACGCAGGAATCCCAGAACGTGATGTCGAGATACGCGAGCGGCTCTATCAGTCGGAGGCCTCCAGGGCCCGCCGCGTCGACGCGGGACGGAACTCCGCGATATTCGCGAGTGTGACGACCGCCCCCTTGACGCTCCGACGCGGAAGTGGCGGGAAGCCTGAGATCGATGGCGCCAGCACGGTGCCTGCCTACAAGAGCAAGAATCGCCGGAGCACCCTTCGCGCCTTGCTCGACGTCAATCAGGCGGTTCGTGTCGAGCGTGACTGCGTGCATCTTCGATTGTCGGCCCAACACTCGCGATCAGCTGCGAGGGGCGCACGACCCCACCCCGGAGCTTGGTGGCAGCGGCACCGTGGCGACAAACCCCCACCATGCTACGCCCCGCCTGCGCCCGTCCCTCGTCAGGTTCATCGCGTTGTCGGGCGGCTGGTGGGCTGGGACGCCTAGGAGTACGCGGCAGCCCGGCTCTGGCGTCCCCACACGGCCTCCAAGAACAAGGCCACCGCAGCAACAATGAGACCGCTCCGGTCCGTACGCGGCCGTCTTCCGAAGAGCCATGCCACGGCCACGCCCAAGAGGTACAAGACGATGATCGGAATCGCCAGCATGGTCTGGTTAACCACATCGGTGGAAGGCGTGATCACAGCCGACACGATGAAGGATGCAAGCACCGCGAACTTCAGGTTGCGGAGCAAGAATCGCGGCGTGACGACTCCCAACCGAGCCAGCACCAGAATGAGCACTGGCAGCTGAAACACGACACCCAGCCCAATGACGAACCAGAAGTAGAAGGAGAAGTACTCGGACACGCTTGGGAAGTAGTGAATGTCTCCCGTGGTGTATTGCCCGAGAAACCTGAACGTGGCGGGAAACAGAGCCCAATGCCCGAAGGCACCGCCGAGCACGAAGAAGATGGACCCGAGCCCAACAAAGGGCACAACCCACCGCTTCTCGTGAGCGTACAGGCCGGGCGAGATGAACGCCCAACCCTGGTAGAGCACGAGCGGGGCGGCGAGGAAAACGGCAGCGAAGAAGGCGGCCTTCATGTGCAGCGAGAAGCCCTCGGTTGGACCCGTCGTGATAAACGTCGCGGCCGGAAAGGCCGCCCTCAACGGCTGGAGCATGAAGTGAAGGATCTCCGCACTCCAGTTCCAGCACACTCCCAAGGCAGCCACGATCGCAACCACCGATCGCAGCAACCGAATACGCAGCTCGTCCAAGTGCTCCAGAAACGTCATCTTGTCGGTGTCACGTCTCGTGCCGTGTACCATGATCCCCGTTCCCGCCGCCCCGAGAATACTCCGGATTGTCCGCCCAACACTCGCGATAAGACCGTATGGAGCGACCGGCTCACGATCGTGGATCGCGGGTTAGTGCCTCTCGCACGGCGGCACCAGAGCCGCATACGAAAGGAGCCGGTCATGGAGAAAGGTATCACCTTCGTGGGGCTGGACGTACACAAGGAAGCGATCGACGTGGCGATGCTCCAGCCGGGGGAGACTCGTCCGGTGGAGTGGCAGGCGAGCAACGACCCGGCGGCGGTGCGCCGGCTGGTGAGGAAGCTGCAGCATTCGGCGGTCGGGGAACTACGCCTGTGCTACGAGGCGGGTCCCTGTGGCTACGCGGTGCAGCGCACGATTCGAGCGCTGGGAGTGTCGTGGGTCGTGGTGGCGCCGCCGCTGATCCCGCGCAAGCCGGGCGAGCGGGTCAAGACGGACCGCCGCGACGCCCGCAAGCTCGCGGAGCTGCTCCGCGCGGGGCTCCTGAGCGAAGTTCACCCGCCCACCGAGGCGGACGAGGCGGTTCGGGACCTGTGCCGTGCCCGAGAGGACGCCCACGGGGATCTCGTCCGAGGCCGCCACCGGGTGAGCAAGCTACTCCTGCGCCACGGCTGGACCTGGACAGGGGGCAAGAAGATGTGGGGCCAGGGGCACCGGCTCTGGCTGCGCAGCCTGCGCTTCGAGCACAAGGAAGACCAGTGGGTCCTCGAGGACTACCTGCTCGCCCTCGAGCACCTCGAAGAGCGCCTTCGGGCCCTCGACGCCCAGCTCGAGCAGACGAGCCTCGATCCCCGATACACCAGCGTCGTCGCCGCCCTGCGCTGCTTCCGCGGCATCGACACCCTCACCGCCATCTGCCTCGTCGCCGAGTTGCACGACTTCATGCGCTTCGACTCCGCCCGCGGT
>Ga0335085_10010330_pt1 | contig 13969 bp, 10 predicted proteins | sample Lox_Sample_45_FD_206712 | JGI IMG/M metagenome (GOLD analysis project Ga0335085, IMG submission 206712) | Soil microbial communities from Loxahatchee National Wildlife Refuge, Florida, United States - Lox_Sample_4.5 | ecosystem: Environmental > Terrestrial > Soil > Wetlands | place: USA...
GTCCTCTTCCCGCTCGTCGAGGCCTCGGAGAAGGTCGACCTGCAGGACGCGACGCGCGGCGCGGAGGAGCTCCAGGCCGCTTTCCCCGGCTGGAGCGTGCGGCTGCTCCATGGCCGCATGGCCCCGGCGGAGAAGGACGCGGCCATGGAGGCCTTCCGCCGGGGCGAGGTCCACGTCCTGGTGTGCACCACCGTCGTCGAGGTGGGCGTGGACGTCCCCAACGCGACGGTGATGGTCGTGGAATCGGCGGAGCGCTTCGGGCTGTCGCAGCTCCATCAGCTGCGGGGGCGGGTGGGCCGGGGCACCGAGGCCGGACACTGCTTCCTCGTCGCCTCCATGGCCGGGGGCCGGGAGGCGCTCGGACGGCTGCGCGTCCTGGAGGAGACGTCCGACGGCTTCCGCGTCGCGGAGAGGGACCTCGAGCTCCGGGGCCCGGGCGAGTTCCTCGGGACCCGCCAGAGCGGCATGCCCGAGCTGGCGGTGGCCAACCTGGCCCGCGACCAGGCCCTCTCCGCCGTGGCTGCGGAGGAGGCCCGGGCCATCGCCGAAGCGGACCCGCGCCTCGCCCGGAGCGAGCACGCGCCGCTGGTCCGGGCCCTGGCGGAGCGGTGGGAGGGCCGCCTGGCGCTGGCCGGGGTGGGGTAGCTGGTAGACTCCCGGGCACGATGCGCGTCTGCCCGGTGTGCGAGGCCGCGATGGCAGGCTGGGAGTGCGAGGTGTGCGGGCATGCCCTGGCACGGCCTCCCCAGGCGGGCGCCGCGGTGGAGCCGCTGAGCGAGCTCGAGGCTCGGCCTCCGCCCACCCCGCGTCCTCCGCCGGCCGCTCTTCCCGAGCTCGAGCCGACGCGGTTCGCGCCCACCCCCGCGGTGTCCGCCGCGCCGGAGCCGGGCTGGGAACCGAGCACCGCGCCATCCGGCCCCGACGTCCCGGCCGGAGGGATGAACGAGCTCGACCGGGGGCGCGAGCCGGAGGGCGAACCGTCGCCCGTGCCCGAGGGTCCCGTCACCTGCCGCTACTGCCGCAACGTGCAGGCCTCCGGCCTGCTCTGCGAGCGGTGCGGAATGCGGCTTCCGTGGAGCCCTCGCCCGAGGCTGGCCGAGGCTCCGGCCCCTGCCGACGCCGGCGAGCTGGTCCGGTGTACGCGCTGCGGCGAGCGGACCTACGCCGGCGCGCGGTGCGGGAGCTGTGGCGCGATGCTGGCTGCCCCGGCCTGAAGGGCATCTCCCCCCAAGACGCCCGAGCTGGAGTAGGGTGCGCGCCCGCCGTGCCCCCCGTCGACTCCCCCGACCTCTCCGAGCCGGAGCGTGAGCTGGCCCGCCTCCGCGCGCAGCTCGCCTCGCGGAAGAGCACCGTCCACTTCGCCCACACCGGCGTCGCCCTGGTGATGGCGCTGATCGTCACCGGGGCCGCGGCCAAGCTGTTCTGGGACTCGATTCGCTTCTCGCGGCTCGGCCTGGTCGCGGTGCTGGCCGCCATCGGCCTTGTGGCCTATGCCGTGGCCCGCTACCGCCGGGGCAAGCAGGAGCTGGAGCGCGAGCTGGCCCTCTACCAGTCCCTCAAGGACGTCCGTCAGGCGCTCCGGCTCGACGACCCGGCGTCGCTGCTCCCGCGATGAGCCGGCGCGGTTGCCTCGTCGTCCTGGAGGGGCTGGACGGGGCGGGGACCACCACCCAGGCGGCTCGCCTGGCCGCGGCACTGAGGCGGGCCGGCATCCGGGTGACGCTCACCCGGGAGCCCTCGGACGGCCCCATCGGCCGGCTCCTCCGGGAGGCGCTGCGCCGGGGCGTACCCGGCCGCGGAGAGGGGCTGTCCGACGCCGCGCTGGCGCTGCTCTTCGCCGCGGACCGGCTCGACCATCTGGCCTCCACCCTCGAGCCGGCGCTCGCCGCCGGAAGGGTGGTGGTGTGCGACCGCTACCTGCTCAGCTCCTTCGCCTACCAGGGGCGCGTGCTCGGGTGGCGGTGGGTGGAGGCGCTCAACGCCCGGGCTCCGGCCCCGGACCTGACGCTCTTCCTCCAGGTCCGTCCCGGCGTGGCCGCGGCGCGGAGGGACGGGCGGGGCGGGCGCCGGGAGCGCTTCGAGAGCGCCCGGATCCAGCGCCAGGTGGCCCGCGCCTATGCCGCGATGGTCGGGCGCCATGCAAGGGACCACCGCATCCGGACGGTGGACGGGGAGAGGAGCGTGCGCGAGGTGGGAGCCGAAGTCGAGGCCTGGGTGGCGGTGCTCCTCGCACGCCGCCGCGGCCGCCGTGGGCTAGGCTGACCTGCTCGCGGAAGGGTCATGGAACCGAGTGGCGCGGCAGCGGTGATCATCGGCAACGAGGTGCTCAACGCCCAGGTGCCCGACGAGAACGGCGCCCACCTCATGCGCCGGGTTCGCGAGCGGGGGATTGCCCTGCGCTCGCTGGTGGTGGTGCCCGACGAGGTGGACGCCATCGTCGACGCCGTGGTCCGCGCCCGCACCCGCGCCCGGTGGGTGATCACCAGCGGGGGCATCGGACCGACGCACGACGACGTCACGGTGCGCGGTGTGGCCCTGGCCCTCGGGCGCCGGGTGGTGCAGCTCCCGGAAATGCTCCTCCTCTTGCAGGCGCATGCCCCCGGCCCGGCCACGCCGGAGGCGCTGCGCCTGGCCGAGGCTCCGGAGGGGACGCGGCTCATCCCTCAGGAGGGCTCCTGGTACCCGATCCTCGCCTGCGACGAGGTGTTCCTCCTCCCCGGTGTCCCGCCCCTCTTCCAGCGCCAGCTGGAGACGGTCCTGGGGATGCTTCCCGGAGAGCCGCTCTTCGTGCGGGCGCTCTACCTGGCGCAGGGTGAGGCGGAGATCGCCGCGGCGCTGGACCGGGTGGCCCTCCAGACGCCGGGGGTGGGCATCGGCAGCTATCCGCAGTACCGCCCGGAGATGGACCACCGGGTGAGGGTCACCGTCGAAGGGCGGGAGCGCGGCGCGGTCGACGCGGCGGTGGCGCGGCTCGAGGCCGAGCTTCCGCCCGGCGCGGTGCTGCGCATCGAGTGAGCCGCCGCGCGGGGCCTCAGGGGATGCGCTCCGGCAGCGCCAGGCCCACCTTTCGCCGCAGGGCGAAGAACGGCTCGGAGACGGCGAAGGCGAGCAGGGCGCGCAGGTCGAGGCGCTCGCGCACCGCCTCCAGGATGGGCTCGGGGCTCTCCGGATGGGCGCCGGCGAATTTCGGGTCCTCGCGCAGGACCAGCTCCAGGGCCTGCCCCGGGTCCGCGGCCATGAGCATCCCCGCCCGGTTGGCGGCGGCGGTGAGCGCGTCCAGCGTCGCGGGGAGCTCGACCGGCGGTCCGGCGGCGAGGGCCCGGGCGGCGGGGGCGAGCGCCCGCTGGCCGCGCCGGGAGAGCTGCTTTCGGAGCGGGCGGACCATCTCCTCGGGCGCGCTTCCCAGGCCGGAGAAGGCGGGAACCACCAGCCGCACCGCGGCCCCCAGCAGCCCGGCCGCCTCCTCGGGCCCGAGCCGGGAGAAGAGGGCGGTCTTGTTGAGCAGCCCGAGCACCGACCGGCCGAAGAGGAACTTCTGCTCGCGCACGTTGAACTTGCGCACCACGTCCTGGCCGACGCAGAGAACCTGTGGCCGCCCCGGCTCGAGCACCACCAGCCCCCGGCGGGCCTGGTAGACCTCGAAGCCGGACACGCCGAAGGTCTCGGCCACCAGCCGGATGGCCCGCTGGACGGGGTGGTCGGCGCGGAGGCGGTCCGAGCGGCGGTCCACCCCCAGGCTCTCGAAGGAAGAGGGCAGGTCCTGCCCCAGCTCGTCCCCCACCGCGCGCAGCACCTCCACCAGCGGGCCGCTGCCCTCCGGCCCGTGGAGCAGCGCCAGCTCGTTCGGGCCGAGCCGGTCGGTGCCGTCCTGGGGGAGGCGGCCGCGCCAGTCCATGTGGAGGTTGGTCGCCCGGTCCGGTGCGGAGCGCAGGAAGACGAGCACCGAGGCGGCGCAGAAGGCCCGATCCAGCTGGCGCTCCTTCTCCCAGAGGCGGAACAGGGCCCGGAGCCCGTCCAGGTTCGCGGGGTCGATGCGCGCCACCGCCCGGTGTGCCTCCACCGCCTCCTCCAGCGAGCCCGGATCGCGTTCCAAGAGGGCGGCCAGGGCGGCATGCACCTCCGCCGAGCTCGGCTCCAGCTCGGCGGCCAGGCGGTAGTTGAAGATGGCGCGCGTCTCGTCTCCCACCACCCGGTCGCACAGCTCGCCGAGCTTGCGGCGCAGCCGAGCGGCGCGGGCGGGCGGGGCGGCGGCGGCCTGGACCTCGAGAACGCGGAGGAGGGCAGGGACCTCGCCCTCCCGTTCGTGGATCTCGGCCAGACGGTCGAGCACCGCCGGCTCGTCGGCCCCGAGCTCGAGCGCCCGCCGGTAGAGGTCCCCGGCGCGCACCAGGTCGCCGAAGCCCTCGTCCATCACCCGGGCCAGGGCGAGCATGTGCCGGCCACGCACGGTGGAGTCGGTGTCCAGGTCGAGCAGGCGCTTGAGGGAGTCCGAGGCGCCGGTCCAGTTCTCGGAGTTGACGTAGAGGGCGACCAGCCGCTCCAGCGCCTCGGCCAGCCCTGGGTTGCCGGCCAGCGCCGCTTGGAAGTGGGCCACCGCCCGGTTCGGGTCTCCGAGCCATTCCTGGAAGAGCACCCCGAGGCGAAGGTGGAGCGCGGAAAGCACGTCCGGGGCGCCGCCCAGCCGCACCCGGGCGGTGAAGGCCTCGGCGGCATCCGCCCAGCGCTGCTGCTCCAGCGCCAGCTCGCCCTTGGCGAGCAGGGCGCCGGCGTGGGTGGGGTCGGCGTCGAGCACCCGCTCGAGCGCGGCCAGCGACCGGGCCAGGTCACGCACCGTCCGGCGCCAGATCTCCGCCGCCCGGTGGAAGACGGTGGCCGCCGCGGCCCGGTCCCCGGCGGTGAGCCTGGCCTCGCCCTGGCGCTCGTGGAGGGCGGCCAGCTGCGCCGGATCTCCGGAGTCGACGAGGAGGAGCTCGACCTCGGCCGACGCCTCGGCGTTGAGCGGGTCCTTCTCCAGCGCGTGCCGGTAGGAGGCCAGCGCGCGCTCCCGGTCGGCGAGCCGCTCCCGCGCCAGCCGTCCGGCGGCGCACCAGGCCTCCACCGACCCGCGGGTGTCGTGCGAGGCCTCGGCCTCCGCCTCGCGCGCCGAGAGCGCGGTGGCCCAGTCCGCCAGCCGCTCGGCGACGCGCCGGATGCCCTGCAACGCGGGGAGGAACGCGGGCCGGAGCGCCAGCGCGGAGCGGTACGCCTCCAGGGCCGCCCCCGGCGGTGCGGCGCCCGCCTCGGCCGTCTCCGCCACCCGCATCAGCAGGGAGAGGCGCTCGGCCTCGTCGGTGGCCACCTCCAGCCGGCGCATGTAGAGCCGGTGGAGGGGGCCCGGATCGGCCTCGCCCCGGAGAGCCTGCTCCAGGGCAAAGGCCACCCGGGCGTCCCTCGGGTCGGCGTCGAAGGCGGCCTGCAGCTCGCGGGTCCGGTCCTGGAGGTCGACCTCTTCGCGGTCCAGCGAGGCCATCAGCCGGAGGGCGGCGGCGAAGCCGGGGTCGGTCACCCGCTCGGCCACCCGGGTCTTGAGCTCGGCGCGCCGCGAGCGGTCCGCCGCCCGGACCCGCTCCAGGACGAGGAGGGCGTGCAGATTGCGCGGCTCGATGGCCAGGGCCTCCTCGGCCATCTGTGCCGCGCGCGCCGGCTCGTCGAGCCGGTCGAGGTAGAGCCGGGTGAGCTTGAGGTAGGCCGCCACCCGGGCCTCGGGGGCGTGGGCCGTCTGGGCGGTCCGCTCCACGGCGGCGAGCAGGGCGCGGGTGTCACCCCGGGCCGAGGCCAGCCGCTCCAGCGCCCGGAGCGCCCCGCTGTGCGCCGGGGAGAGCTGGAGCACCTCCTCGAATGTCTCGGTGGCCGCCTCCACCTCCCCGAGCGGATGCTCGCGGAGCGAGGCCGCCTCGAAGAGCACGTCGGCCCGGTCGCGGGGGTCGGTGCGGGACTCCGCCTCGCGCAGGAGGACGGCCACCAGGGGCTTCCACTCGCCGCGCGCGCGGTGAAGACGTCCCAGCGCGGCCAGGGCCTGGAGGTCACGCGGGGTCCGCTCCAGCACCTGGCCGTAGGTGGCCAGGGCTCCCTCCACGTCGCCGAGCCGCCTCTCCTGGAGGTCGCCCACCTTGAGCAAGAGCTGCGAGGCGCGCTCGGGCGCGGCCACCGCCGCCTCGGTTCGGTAGAGCGAGGCGAGATCCTTCCACCGCCCGCCCTGGGCGTAGAGCCTTCCGAGGGCGGTGAGGGCGGGGAGGTAAGCGGGTGAAACGGCGAGGAGCTTCTCGTAGGCGGCCACCGCCGCCGCCGGGTCGGCCAGCTGGTCGTCGAGCACCTCGGCCGCCCGGTGCCGGAGGGCGACCACCTGCTTGGTGTCCGTCACCAGGCTCGCCTCCCGCTCGAGGAGCTCCACCAGGTCGCGCCACCGGCCGAGGCGCTCGGCCAGCCGCTGGGCGTGGCGGAGGGAGGGGAGGTGCTCGGCCACCAGGTCCAGCGCCCGGCGGAGGCACTCCAGGGCACGCTCCGGGTCGGCCAGCCGGCTCTCGTAGACGGAGGCCAGCGTGCCGAGCCGTACCACCGCCTCCGCCGGCCCCTCGGCCTGGAGGACGTCCTGCTCGAGCATGGCGGCGAAGTCCGCCCAGCGCCCGAGCCGCTCGAAGAGCCGCCCCAGCGCCTGCTGGGCGGGAAGGTAGCCGGGGGCGAGGAGCAGGGCCTGCTGGTAGCGCGTCACCGCGGCATCGGTGTCGTGCAACCGGTTCTCGCAGATCTCCCCCGCCCGGTAGTGGATGGTGGCCTTGGCGGTGGTGTCGCCGGTCACGGCGAGCTCGGCGTCGTACACCCCGAGCAGGCCGGCCCAGTCCCGCCGCCGCGCGTGGAGGCGCCCCAGGGCGGCCAGCGCGGCCGAGTTCCCGGGGACGCGCTGGAGGATGGCCCGGTAGCTCTGCACCGCCTGCTCGTCGCGGTGCAGGGTGTCCTCGTAGAGCGCGGCCAGGCGCAGGTGGAGGGCCACCGCCTGCTCCTCGTCGTGCACCGTCTCGGCCCAGGCGGTGAGCACCTCGGCCAGCTCCTCGGCGCGGCCCCTCGCCCCGAGCAGGGTGGCCAGCGCCGCGAGCACCAGCGGGTCCCGCGGCTGGAGCCGGCGCCCGGCCTGGAGCGCGGCCAGCCCGTCCTCCGGACGTCCGAGGCGCTCGTAGACCCGGGCCAGCTCGAGGTAGGCGGCCCCTCCCTGGGGCCCGAGGTTCTCCGCCTCGGCGGCCAGGACCCGGAGCAGCTCGTCGTCGCGCTTCTCGCGGGCGGCGACACGGGACAGGGCGGCGAGCAGCACCGGATCGTGCCGGTCCTTGGCGAAGGCCTCCCGGTAGGCCTCGGCCGCGGCGCGGTCGTCGTGCAGCCGCTCCTCGAGGAGGAGCCCGGCGGAGAGGAAGGCCTGGGCGGCGACGCGGGGGTCCTCGACGGCGCGGGCCAGGAGCTGCAGCGTCTCGGCCAGCGCGCGGGGGTCGCCCCGGGCCGCCCAGGTGGTGGCCAGCTGGGAGAGGAGCCCCACGTCGCCCGGCTGGGCGGTGACCACGTCGCGGAAGGCGGCCGCCGCCTCCTCCCGCCGGCCGAGCCGCTCGTCGAGCACCAGCGCGCGCTCGTAGAGCAAGGCCGCTCGCGTCCGTCCGGCCTCGGTGGCCTCCAGCTCGGCGTCGAGCAGCTGGAGGACCATCGGCCAGTTGCCGACCTCGGAGAAGATGCGCCGCGCGGCGCGCAGGTTCTCGATGAAGCGGGGCGCCAGCCGGTAGGCGGCCTGGAAGGCCGACGCCGCGTTGCGCGGGTTTCCGAGCGGATGCTCCCAGAGCAGCCCCATCTCGTGGAAGAGCAGCGCCGCCTGGGGGACGCTGCCCAGCGCCCGCGCCTCCCGCTCCAGCGAGGCGATGCGAGCGCGGGCCTCCTCCACGCCCGGCTGGCCGGAGCGCGCGGCCTCGCCCGCGGCGGGTGCCTCGGTGAAGGCGCTGCCTCCCGGCTCGGGGCGATCGCTCATGGCGCTGGGCGGCAAGGCCCCATCCTCGGACTCACGCAGTCGCGGCGCGCACCGCTTCGAGCAGCTCGCCGGAATCGATCAGCCCCGCCACCACCGCCACGTCGCGGTGGACCTCGCGATCGCGGTCCAGGGTCGAGACGTGGGCCCGGACCAGCCGGTGCGCGGCGTGCACCCCGCGCCCGGGGCGGAGCGGGGCGCGCAGGTCGAGCGCCTGGGCGGCGACCAGGATCTCGATGGCCAGGCAGCTCCGGGTGAACTCCGCCACCTGGGCCGCCTTGAGGGCGGCGGTCATCCCCATGCTCACGTGGTCCTCGCGCCCCGCCGAGGAAGGGATGGAATCCACCGAGGCCGGATGGGCGAGGATGCGCGACTCGGCGACCAGCGCCGCGGAGGTGACCTGGGCGATCATGAAGCCGGAGTTCAGGCCGGAGTCGCGGGCCAGGAAGGGCGGCAGCTCGCTCAGCGCCGGGTTGACCAGCTGCTCCACCCGGCGCTCGCTGACGCTGGAGAGCTGGGTGAGCGCCATGGCCAGCACGTCGAGAACGAGGGAGACCGGCTGGCCGTGGAAGTTTCCCCCGCTGACGATCAGCTCCTGCTCGGGGAAGACGAGCGGGTTGTCGGTGGCGCTGTTCACCTCCACCTCGAGCACGCGGCGGCAGAAGGCCAGCCCCTCCCGCGCGGCCCCGTGGACCTGGGGCATGCACCGCAGCGAGTAGGGGTCCTGGACCTTGCTGCAGTTGACGTGGCTCTGGACGATCTCGCTCGACGCGAGCAGCGCCCGGAGGTGAGCGGCGCAGGCCTCCTGGCCGGGATGGGGTCGGACGCGCTGGATCTCTGCCAGGAAGGGCCGGTGGCTGCCGAGGAGGCCCTCCAGCGTCATCGCCCCGGCCAGGTCGGCGGTCTCGGCCAGCTGCTCGGCGCGCAGCAGGGCCAGGCCGCCCACCGCGGTCATGGCCTGGGTTCCGTTCACCAGCGCCAGGCCCTCCTTGGGCTCGAGCACCACCGGGCCGAGCCCGGCCCGGGACAGGGCCTCCCGGCCGGGGAGGCGCTGGCCCTCGAAGAAGGCCTCGCCCTCGCCGATGAGCACCAGGGCCAGGTGAGCCAGGGGGGCCAGGTCTCCCGAGGCGCCCACGCTCCCTCGCGCGGGGACGACCGGGATCACGTCCCGCGCGAGCATGTCCAGGGCGAGCCGGAGGGTGACCGGCCGGATGCCGGAGTGCCCCTTGGCGAGGACGTTGCAGCGCAAGAGGAGCAGGGCGCGGGCCTCGGGCAGGGAGAGGGGCTCTCCCACGCCGGCGGCGTGGGAGACGAGCAGGTTGCGCTGCAGGGCGGCCAGGTCCTTCCGGTCGATGCGGACCTCGGAGAGCTTTCCGAACCCGGTGTTGATGCCGTAGATGGGAGCCTCGCCGTGGGCGAGCCGGTCCACCACCGCCCGCGCGCGCTCCACCTTGGCCAGCGCCTGGGGCGCCAGGCTCACCGTCGCCCGGCGGTGGGCGACCTCGGCAATCGCCTCGAGGGGCAGGGTGTCCCCGTCGAGGAGGATGTTTCGCGGCGGCGCCATTTTCTGTAAGAGCCTGCCCTCCTTACCCCAAACCGCGCATGACCTGCATCGTCCAGAAGTTCGGCGGAACCTCGGTGGGGGACGTGGAGCTCATCCGCAACGTGGCCCGGCGCGCCCTGAGGGCCCGTGCCGCCGGGCACGACGTGGTGCTCGTCGTCTCGGCCATGGCCGGCGAGACGAACCGCCTCCTCGCCCTGGTCCGCTCGGTGACCGCGACGCCCAGCGAGCGCGAGCAGGACGTGGTCCTGGCCACCGGTGAGCAGGTGGCGGTGGGCCTCTTGGCCCTGGCCATCCAGGCCGAGGGCGGCGAGGCGACCAGCTTCCTCGGCCACCAGATCCGAATCGTCACCGACGCCGTGCACGGAAAGGCGCGTATCCAGCACATCGATGCCGGCGCCCTCGACCAGACCCTGCGGGCCGGGCGGGTGGCGGTGGTGGCCGGCTTCCAGGGGACGGACGAGGCGGGCAACATCACCACCCTCGGCCGGGGCGGGTCGGACACCACGGCGGTGGCGCTGGCGGCCGCGCTGCACGCCGACGCCTGCGAGATCTACACCGACGTGCTCGGGGTCTACACCGCGGATCCCAACCTCTGCCCGGCGGCCCGGAAGCTGGATCGCATCTCCTACGAGGAAATGCTGGAGCTGGCCAGCCTGGGAGCCAAGGTGCTCCAGATCCGCTCCGTGGAATTCGCCATGAAGTACCGCGTCCCCCTCTGGGTGAGGTCGTCCTTCACCGATGATCCGGGAACGCTCGTCTGTGCGGAGGACGCAGCCATGGAGCAGGTGGTGGTCAGCGGCATCGCCCACGATCGCAACGAGGCGCGGCTCACGCTGCGCGAGGTGCCGGACCGCCCGGGCGTGGCGGCCCGCATCTTCGGCGTCCTGGCCGAGAAGCACATCGTGGTGGACATCATCGTCCAGACCGCGGCCCGGGCCGGCCGGAGCGACCTCAGCTTCACGGTCACCAAGGCCGACTTCGCCGCTGCCCGCGAGGCGATGGCCCAGGTGGCGGCCGAGCTGGGCATCACCGCGGTGGAGAGCGACGATCAGATCGCCAAGGTGTCCATCGTCGGCGTGGGGATGCGCAACCACGCCGGCGTCGCGGCGCGGATGTTTCAGGTCCTCGCCGCGGAGGGGGTGAACATCCAGATGATCTCCACCTCCGAGATCAAGGTGAGCTGCGTGATCCACGAGAAGTACACCGAGCTGGCGGTGCGCAGCCTCCACAGCGCCTTCGGGCTCGACGCCGCGGCCAGCGTCGGCGTCCGGGCCTGACCTCCGGCGCCTCGGCGCTGCACTTGCAGCCGCGCCCAGGGGTGGTGGACCGGAGCCCGGGCGAGCGCGCGACACCGCCGAGCACGGGTCTCCCGGGTCGGACGGAGGCGCCCCGCCGAACGGGCGGACGCCCGGCATTGACCCGCACCGGAGCCCTGGCCCTGCTCCTCCTCGCCTCGGCCGTGGTGGGCGTTCTCCGGATGCAGCGCTGGCCCGACGCGGCGCCGGCGCTCGACTGCCCGGCCGAGGCCCTCGGCTGGGTGGACGGGGGAGCGTCGCCCTGGGTCGCCTGCGGAGCGGGCGGGGCCTTGCCCCCCGACGTGGCTCGCGGCGCCGGCCGGATGCTGGACCTGAACCGGGCCCCGGAGGATGCGCTGGCCCGCCTTCCCGGAGTCGGGGCGCGGGTTGCCCACCAGCTGATCATCGCCCGGGCCCGGGCTGCCTTCCGCAGCTGGGAGGACGTCGACGCCGTCCCGGGTGTCGGGCCGGCCCGCCTGGCCGCGCTCCGGCGCTACACCGTGCTCGAGCCCTGAGCCGTGATATGGCCAGGGGTCGTGCAGATCGGCTGCCCTCAGTGCAAGACGCACTACGCACTCGATGACCGCCTGGTGCCTCCTGGCGGCTACCCCGTCCAGTGCACGCGCTGCGGCCACATCTTCACCGCCTATCGTCCGGGCGACCCGGCGGTCGCCGCCCGTCCCGGCCCGCAGCCCCCTTCGCCTCCGGCCCCGCCGCCGACCGGCGCTCAGACGCAGGTCTTCGGAGGCTCTCCGGCCCCGCGGCCGAGCCCGCCCGGTGCAGCGCCCACGCCGTCCTTCGGCACCACCGGTCCGGCGACGGCTCCGGGAAGCGGGACCCAGGTCTTCGGCAGCGGGCCGGCGGCCCCTCCCGCCCCGGCCGCTCCAGCCGGGCAGACGCAGGTCTTCGGCGCGTCGGGAAGCCCAGGCGCGCCCGCTCCCCGCGCACCCGCTCCGGCGGGCAGCACACAGGTGTTCGGCGCGCATCCGGCCGCGCCCGGCCCGGCGGCTCCTCCCGCCGACGCCGCGGCGCGGACGCAGGTCTTCGGAGGCGCGGGCGCCGCCCCGCCGCCTTCTCCCGCCCCTGCCGCGAGCAACAGCACCCGCATCTTCGGTGCCTCGCCAGGCGCGGCTCCGCCTGCCCCCCGCGCGCCAATCCCTCAGGGGAGCACGCAGGTCTTCGGGGCCGTGGGAGGCTCCCCGGCCCCATCTCCGGCCACCCCGGCCGCTGCGGGCAGCACCCAGGTCTTCGGGGCCGCGGGAGGCCCCTCGGCGCCTCCTCCCGCCCCTGCCGCGAGCAGCAGCACCCGGGTCTTCGGCGCGTCACCCGCGTCTCAGGAGCCCGCGCCGCGTGCTCCCGTCCCGGCGAGCAGCGGGCCGGTCGTCGGGGGAGCCAGAGCCGCGGCCCCGCCTCCTGCCGCCAGACCCCCTCAGGGGAGCACGCAGGTCTTCGGCGCGTCACCGGCGTCTCCTCCGGGCCCCGTCGCCCCCTCCCCGCCTCCAGCCGGCGGACAGACCCAGGTCTTCGGCGCGGCCCCGGCGGCGCGTGCTCCTGCCGTCGACCCGTCGATGGCCCAGACGCTGGCCTTCGGGGGCGGAGGCCGAGACCCGGAAGCGGAGGCGGCGCTGGCCCAGACGGTCTCCGCTCCCGCCGCCGCGCCGACGGCCCCGGCGGTCCGGGCCCGCTCCGGAGGCGTGTCGCTCCCCCCGGAAGACCCGGGCCTCAATGCGCCCCCGCTGCCGGGACTGGCCATGCCGCGCCGCGAGAGCAGGACGCTCTCCCGGCCGGACGCGGCCGAGCTGGCCCTCCGCCGGCAATACGAGCGCCGCAACCGGCTGGCGCTGGGGGTGCTGCTCGCCCTCCTGGTCGCCGTGGGCGCGGTGGCCGCGGTGCGGTCGCTGCTCTCCGGCAGGCGGACGGCGCCGGCCGAGGCGGTGGTGGAGCAGGAAGCGGCCTTCGCGCTCCTGCGAAAGGACGACGCCACGGCCCGAGCGCAGGCGCTGGCCCGGCTCCAGACGCTGGTTGCCGCCTACCCGCGTTACGTCGAGGGGCGGGCGGCCCTGGCGCTGGGTCTCCTCCTGGAGCTGGACGACCGCCGGGCGGCCATCCAGCGCTACACGAGGCAAGCGGAGGCGCTGGCCACCCAGCGGGCCCGGCTGGAGGCCGAGCGGCCGGGGCCCGACTGGCGGGTCATGGCCAACCGCCTGGTGGACCGCATCGCAGAGCTCAAGACGAAGAGCGACCCGCTCATCGAGGACGCCAAGGGGGTGCAGACGCAGACCAGCGCCGCCTACAGCGCCCTGATGAAGCTCGCAGCCGAGCAGCCCGCCGAGCGGCTGGCGCGCACCCGCACCGAGGCCATGTTCAACGCCATCGACGGGCGAGACCAGGCCATCGCCCTGGCCGAGCGCTACCGGCAGCTGGGAGGCCAGGATGGCTGGGCCGACGTGGCCTTCGCCGAGTACGCGCTGAACACCCGTGTCCCCCCGGAGACGGCCAACCAGGCGCTCGACGCCCTGCGTGCCCTGGAGCAGCGAGACACCACCTTCCTCCGCGCCTACGTTCTCGGGGGCCGCCTCGCCCTGCAGAGCAAGCGCTGGGACCTCGCGACCGGGCAGCTCGAGGCGGCGCTGGCCCTCAATCCGAGGCACGCGCTGGCGCAGGCCCTGTCCGACGACGCGCGCGCTGCCGAGCACTGAGCCGGAGGCTCGGTCAGATCGACCCGTCGGCCGGCTGGGGTGCCAGCACCGGCAGCGCGGAGGGTTGCGCGGCGGGGCCGGCGGCGGGCAGCACCGCCCCGAAGGTGGCGAAGAGCTGACCGGTGAGCACCGGGCGCGCGTTTCCGGACGAGCCTCGCAGGTAGTCGTTGAGGGGGCGCCCGGAGCGTGGGTCGGCGCGGAGCTCGGGGTGGCGGAGATTCATCCGGTAGCGCATCACCCCGCGGCGAACCCGGTGGATGATGAGCACCGTCCCGTCGTCCTCCACCGCCTCCACCAGCGCGACGTGGGTCAATCCATCGTCCACCAGCCCGTCGCCGTTCTGATCGTAGGTGTCATGGAAGAAGACCAGGTCCCC
>Ga0335085_10010331_pt1 | contig 13969 bp, 12 predicted proteins | sample Lox_Sample_45_FD_206712 | JGI IMG/M metagenome (GOLD analysis project Ga0335085, IMG submission 206712) | Soil microbial communities from Loxahatchee National Wildlife Refuge, Florida, United States - Lox_Sample_4.5 | ecosystem: Environmental > Terrestrial > Soil > Wetlands | place: USA...
CGGGATAAACTCCGGCGGCTTTCCAGTCGGTAAGCGCGGTGCGGCCGGTACTGAGCTGCGCGGTCATGCGGGCGCGGCGCCGCGGATCGCGCGTAATTGGTTTCTGAATCCGCCCCGAACCCTGCAGCGCTCCCTCAACCAGCGCGAGATAGATTTTTTCCACCGTGCGCCCGTGGAACTGCGCGGCCAGATCGCGGTGCGCGGCATCGGTCTTCGCCACCAGGAGCACGCCGCTGGTGAACCGGTCCAGCCGATGCACGATGCCGGGGCGCAGGTCCCCGCCGACGGTTGAGAGTGACTGGAACCGGTGCAGCAGCGCATTGACGACGGTGCCTTCATGCACCCCGGCGCCCGCATGCACCACCATGCCGGCAGGTTTGTCGATAGCCACCACGCTGCCATCCTCATAGAGGACCTTCAGGGGGATGTCTTCGGCGACCGCTTTCAGCGGCGCCAGTTGAGCCGGTTCGACGGCGATCTCTTCCGAGCCGCGAAGCACCATCGATCTCTTCCCCGCGGCGCCATTTACCTGAACGCGGGCATCGCGTATCCAGCTCTGCAGCCGCGCACGGCTATATTCAGGCAGGCGTTCGTGCAGAAACGAATCGAGACGTTTACCCCGATCCGCTGCTGTCGCCCTGAGAACCATCATTGGCCATTGTGGCCTGCGGACTCAGTTTGCGCCAATCGCGAAATTGAAAACGGCAGAATGTACAGTGGTAGAGAGGACGGCCCACGAGGATCAGCAGACGGCGGAAGGGGTTGAAACTGCGGCGATCGATCTGGTCCGGCCTGGCCAGAATCGAGAGCCGGCGATTGTGGCAGATCGGGCACTGGGACCAGGGCTGAAACAAGGCGAAGAAAGGGCGGTAGAAATCAGACTTGTCGCCGCACCGCTCGCAGCGATACGAGGCTCTGGAAATGATTCGGCGATAGACTCCCCTCGGATGGCGTATCAGGGGCCCGCCGCATATGCCGCAATCGCTCATGACGCTTCGTTAAGACTCGGCACGCAAGTGCCTTCGAATAATAATTGAACGAATATTTTTGGCAAAAGTTACAGAAATGCTTCAGGAAATAACAGTTTCGGGGGCACGTCAGCATAATCTGAAGAACGTCAGCGTCCGAATTCCCCGGAATTCTCTGACCGTCATCACCGGACTCAGCGGGTCGGGCAAGTCTTCGCTGGCATTCGACACGATCTACGCCGAAGGCCAGCGGCGATACGTAGAGACCTTATCCACCTTTGCGCGCCAGTTTCTGGATCAGATGGAACGGCCGGACGTGGACTCCATCGACGGGCTCAGCCCTTCCATCTCGATCGATCAGAAGACGACCGGGCGCAGCCCCCGAAGCACCGTCGGCACGATCACCGAGATTTACGATTATCTGCGCCTGCTCTATTCGTCGATCGGCGTGCCGCACTGTCCGGTCTGCGGCAGCGAAATTTCGCGTCAGTCGACGGAACAGATCCTGCAACAGGTGATGTCGCTGAAGCACGAGGACCGCATCCAGGTGATGGCGCCGATCGTGCGCGGGCGCAAGGGCGAATTCAAAAAAGATCTGGAAAAACTGGCGCGCCAGGGGTTCGTGAAAGCTCGCATAGATGGCGTGGTGCGGTCGCTCGACGAGGATATCCCTCTCGATAAGCGGCGCAATCACACCATCGAAGTGATTGTCGACCGGCTGCTGGTAAAGCCGGGAATCGATAAGCGCCTGGAAGCGTCGATCGACACTGCGACGCGGCTGGCGAACGGGCTGGTGTTGATTTCGGTGGTCGACGGTGAAGAGCATCTATATTCGCAGAAGCTGGCGTGCGCGGAATGCGGCGCGAGTGTGCCGGAACTGGAGCCGCGGTCGTTTTCCTTCAACAGCCCCTACGGCGCGTGCGAACTGTGCGCGGGAATCGGCAACACGTGGGCGTTCGATCCGGACAAGGTGATCGTCGATGCATCGAAGCCGTTGCTCGAAGGCGCGCTGGGTCCGGGCGCGGGATCGAGCCGCGTCATCAGTCGGGCGCAGGAGGCAGCGAAGGGAATGAAGGCGAAGATCGCCAATCCCTGGGAGAAACTGCCTGCCAGTGCCCGTGAGGCGCTGCTGAAAGTCGTGGTGGCAACGCTCGAAGATGTTTACCGGGAAGGCGGCCCGGGTTATCAGGAATGGCTCGAGGAGTACATGTCCCCGGTGCCGTGTCCGGCGTGCCAGGGAAAGCGGCTGCGGCCGTCGAGCCTGGCTGTGCGGGTGAAGAACGTTTCAATCGCCGAATTCACCGCGATGCCTCTCTCGCGCGCGCTCCTTACTGCGCGCTCGTGGGCGTTGTCGGATCGCGAACAGCAGATCGCGGGACGCGTCGTGGATGAGATTCGGCGGCGGCTGGAATTTCTGGAATCAGTCGGGCTGCATTATCTGAGCCTCGACCGCGCCGCATCGACGCTGTCGGGCGGCGAAGCGCAGCGAATAAGGCTCGCCACGCAGATCGGCTCGAAGCTGCGCGGCGTGCTGTACGTGCTGGACGAACCGTCCATCGGCCTGCATCCGCGGGATAACAACCGTCTGCTCGATACCCTCACCGAACTTCGCGACATGGGTAACACCGTGCTCGTGGTCGAGCATGACGCGGAAACCATCGAGCGCGCCGATTACGTGATCGATCTCGGACCCGGCGCCGGGCGGCTGGGCGGCGAGCTTGTGGCAAGCGGAACGCCGGCGGAGATCGGGAAGAGCGCGATTTCGCTCACAGGTCAGTATCTGGCGGGAACCATGGCGATTCCCGTACCCGCGCTGAGGCGTCCGGGAAGCGGCGAATCGATTGTGATCCATCGGGCGCAGGAGCACAACCTCAAGGGGATTGATGTCGAGTTCCCGCTGGGGAGGCTGATTGTGGTCACCGGTGTTTCCGGCAGCGGGAAATCGACGCTGGTGAACGACATCCTCTATCGCGCGCTGGCGCACGAAATTTACGGGTCGCATGATCAGCCCGGAACGCACGGCGAGATCACCGGCATCGCACATATCGATAAGTGCATCCGCATCGATCAGTCGCCGATCGGCCGGACGCCGCGCTCGAATCCGGCGACGTACACCGGGCTGTTCGCGCCGATTCGCGACTTCTATGCGATGCTCCCGGAGTCGCGCGAACGAGGCTACAAGCCGGGGCGCTTCAGCTTCAACGTCAAAGGCGGCCGCTGCGAGGCCTGCCAGGGCGACGGGCTCAAACGCATCGAAATGAATTTTCTGCCCGACGTTTACGTCACCTGCGACGTCTGCCGCGGCAAGCGCTACAACTACGAAACGCTGCAGGTGAAGTACAAAGGCCATTCGATTTCGGATCTGCTCGGCCTGACGGTGGAAGAAGCGATGCCGGTGCTGGAGACGAATCCGCAGATCCGGCCGAAGCTGCAGACACTGCTCGATGTGGGTCTGGGATACATTCATCTCGGGCAGTCGTCGACGACGCTCTCGGGCGGCGAAGCGCAGCGCATCAAGCTGGCGAAAGAGCTGAGTAAGCGGCAGACCGGGCGCACGTTCTATGTGCTCGATGAGCCGACGACCGGCCTGCACTTCGAAGACGTGCGCAAGCTGCTCGAGGTCCTGCAGCGGCTGGTGGACCTCGGGAACACAGTCGTGGTGATCGAGCACAATCTCGATGTGATCAAGAGCGCGGACTGGGTGATTGATCTTGGCCCCGATGGCGGAGAGGATGGCGGGCGTGTTGTCGCCGCCGGAACGCCGGAACAGGTGATGCGTGCGAAGAAAAGTTTTACCGGAGAGGCGCTGCGCAAGGTGCTGCGGCAGGGGCGTTGACGTCACTCGAAATGGCTGGACGTGGCGATCTGCCGGCAGTCGACCGGCCTGGATTTCATGAGCGATCCGGCGCATGAACTCATCGCGGCGACCAGCATCGTCCATCGCACTCCGCTGCTGACACGCGACAGAATAATCCGGCGGTCGGAAACGGTTCCGCCGGCGCGGGTCTGACGACCTGCCTTGTATAATTGACCTTCGCGCATGGGGACACGGCGGCGACCGTGTCGTCGAGCACCTCCGCGGCATTCTGTGAAAAACCATTACGGCGTTGACCCGATCGATCTTTCCGGATTGAAAACTGTCCCGCTGCGCGAACGCGGCGGCAAAGTGCAGCAGATCGATTTCGCGCGCGCTTACGAGCGCGGATCGGGCATCGCCGGTTTGGTCTACAGCCTGCCGCATATTCTGGCCGGAAACACGCTGCGTTCGGTCGTCGACGCGATGGCAGCAGCGCGCGCCCGGAAGAAGCCGCTGATCTGGGGGATCGGCGGACACGTCATCAAATGCGGGATGGCGCCGGTGCTGATCGATCTGATGCGGCGCGGCTTCGCCACCGCGTTCGCGATGAATGGCTCGGCGGCCATTCATGATTTCGAGATTGCGCTGGCCGGCGCAACCAGCGAGGATGTCGAAGCGGTCCTGCCCGATGGGCGTTTCGGCGCCGCGGAAGAAACCGGGCGCGAGTGGAATGCCGCGCTGAAGTCCGGCATGGGCGCCGGAGAAGCCATTGGATGCGCGCTGGATCGACTGGCGGCGCGCCAGTTCGCCGATGCAAGTTTGCTGCTTCAGGCGTGGCGCGCGAAGGCGCCGGTCACGGTACACGTTGCAGTCGGCACCGATACGCCGCACATGCACCCGGCGGTAAATCCGGAAGCCCTGGGCAGCGCGACACACTACGATTTCCGGCTGTTCTGCAGCCTGGTCGCCATGCTGGACGAAGGCGGCGTCTACATAAACGCGGGTTCGGCGGTCGTGATGCCGGAGGTTTTTCTGAAAGCCGTGTCGTGCGTGCGCAATCTCGGCCACGAGCTGCGCAACTTCACCACCGTCAATCTGGATTTCCTGCAGCACTACCGGCCGCGCGTCAACGTAGTGGAGCGGCCGCACGCGCAGTCGGGCGGACACGGCTACGCGCTTACGGGGCACCATGAGATTCTGATTCCGTTGATCGCCGCGGCACTGATTGAAAAGACCTCATGACTCCGGAAGAAGCCCGTTCGCTGCCCGTTTATCTCGCCGACCCCGATCGCCCATTCTGGGGTTACGCAGAAATACTGATGGTAGTGGCGATTTTCCTGGCGATCGCATTCGTCGGTTTTGCCGCCATGCGCTCCCTCGCCGCCCTGTGGCACTTCGACCCGGATCTGGGTATGCCGCTGCTGGCCGTCGAGTTTGCCGCCTATGCCGTGGTGTTTCTGGTTCTGAAAGGTCTCTTCGCGCGATACCAGCAGCCGTTGTTCGAATCACTGGCATGGGTGGAACACGGGTTCAAACCCGTGCACCTTGTAATGCTGGGGCTTGTGCTGGCATTGCTGGTCGTTTTGCTGAGCAATGTGCTGCGCTTTCCGAACGTTGAGACGCCATTCGACAAACTTCTGAACGACAGAATCAGCCGCATCGCGATTTCCATTTTCGGCGTCACGCTGGGGCCGATCATCGAAGAACTGCTGTTCCGCGGTTTTCTGCAGCCGGTGCTGGTGAATTCGTTCGGAGTGCTGCCCGGGATTCTGGCGACGTCGATCGTCTTCGGCGGAATGCACCTGATGCAGAACGCGAATCTGTGGCAGAGCGGCGTGCTGATCGCGCTCGTGGGATTCGTGCTGGGCGTCGTGCGGCACGTCTCGGGATCGACGAAAGCGTCCGCAATCGTGCACGTCTCTTATAACGCCCTGCCATTCGTTGTGATGATTGCGACCGGAGGGAAATGATCGAAACCGTTTACTGGACGGACGAAGGCGTCGTCATGATCGACCAGACGAAGCTGCCGTCGGAGGAAATCCTCGTTACCTGCCGGACCTATCGCGAGGTGGCCGACGCGATTCGTACCATGATTATCCGCGGGGCGCCGGCGATCGGCGTGGCGGCGGCGATGGGTGTCGCGCTGGGAGTCGCCAAAGCCGATGCGCGGGACCTCGATAAGCAGTTCGAATGCATCTGCAGCGAGCTGGCTTCCACGCGGCCCACGGCGGTCAACCTGTTCTGGGGCATCGAACGCATGAAGCGGCTCTACACGTCGCTGCGCGGCCTCGCGTTTGGGGAGATTCGCGACCGGCTGATTGCCGAGGCCAAGCTTGTGCGCGAAGAGGATATCGAAATCAACCGCGCCATCGGGCGTAACGGCGCCCCGCTGGTGCCCGACGGGTGTACCGTGCTGACGCACTGCAACGCCGGCGCGCTGGCGACTGCGGGATACGGAACGGCGCTGGGCGTTGTGCGCGCGGCGGTTGAGTCGGGCAAGAAGCTCGACGTTTTCGCTGACGAGACGCGGCCATTTCTGCAGGGCGCGCGCCTTACCGTCTGGGAACTGAAGCGCGATGGCATTCCGGCAACGCTGATCACCGACAACATGGCCGGACATTTCCTGCATTCCGGGCGAATCGGGTGCGTCATTGTGGGCGCGGACCGCATCGCGGCCAACGGCGATGTGGCGAACAAGATCGGCACGTACGGGGTGGCGGTGCTGGCGAAGGAAAACGATGTCCCGTTTTACGTGGCCGCGCCTGTCTCGACGCTCGACCTGACGCTGCCGGATGGATCGCACATCCCGATCGAAGAGCGGAAGGCAATCGAAGTGACGCACCTGAATGGCTCCCGCATTGCGCCGGAAGGGATTGAGGCGCGCAATCCCGCGTTCGACGTGACGCCCAACCGCTACGTAACCGCTATCATTACGGAACGGGGCGTCGCTCGCGCTCCTTATACGGAATCATTGAGGAAACTGACGCAATGAAATTGTTTGTTATTGCACTGGCCGCGGTTGGCGCGCTGCTGGCCGCCGGGGAATATTCCAACCGGCGCGCGCCGGGATTTTCGCTGGCAGATTCGAAGTTCGTGCAGCACGATCCGCAGGACTACCGCGGCAAGGTGCTGATTGTGGACTTCATCCAGACCACCTGCGACATCTGCCTCCATCTCACTCAGAACCTCGTCCAGGTGCAGCAGAAGTACGGAGACAAGATCGGCATTCTCTCGATCACGACGCTGCCGGACAACTATCAGAAGGGCGACGCATATTCCAGAGAACACAGTGTTCACTGGCCGATTCTTTTCGATTCCGGCCAGGTGATGATGTCCTATCTGAAGATGACGCCGGCGAATCCCACCGTGCATTTCCCGCATATCTTTTTCATCGACAGGAGCGGGATGATTCGCGACGACTTCGAGGGCAACGTCGGAACGGATGAGATTTCCGCTGAGATTGAGAAGCTGATGAAGTAGGTTCCCGAATATCGGGTTTAGCAATCAGGTATTAGCTATCGGGCGTTGGTTATTGGCTGTTGGCTTTATCGGTGGCTAACTGCCTCAGGACATACGGGAGGATGCCGCCGTTGCGGAAGTATTCGGCTTCCTGCGGCGTGTCCACGCGCGGCACAACTTCGAATTCGATCGAGCTGCCGTCCGCTGACTTTGCTTTCACCTTTGCCCGCTTGCCATTTTCCACCGCTTCCCGCACGCCGGTTATCTGATACTGCTCTTTTCCGGTGAGTTTCAGCGATGCCGCGCTCTCTCCCGCCGCAAACTGCAGCGGCAGAACGCCCATGCCGACCAGATTCGTCCGATGAATGCGTTCGAAGCTTTCGGCGATCACCGCTTTCACGCCGAGCAGCATCACGCCTTTGGCGGCCCAGTCGCGCGAAGAGCCTGAGCCGTATTCCTTGCCCGCGAGGATCAGGAGCGGCACGCCTTCCTTTTTGTATTTCATGGCGGCGTCGTAGATGAACATGACTTCGTCGTCGGGCTGATGCGCAGTCCAGGTGCCTTCTGTCCCGGGCGCAAGCTGGTTGCGCAGCCGCACATTGGCCAGCGTTCCGCGCACCATAACTTCGTGATTGCCGCGGCGCGCGCCGTAGGAGTTGAAGTCCGCCGGCTTGACGCCGAGGCCGATGAGATACTTGCCAGCCGGACTGTTCACCGCAATCGATCCCGCCGGGGAGATGTGGTCGGTCGTGATCGAGTCGCCCAGCAGCGCCAGCACGCGCATATTGTTCATTTCGGCGATCGGTTTTTTGGGATCCACCATATCTTCGAAATAGGGAGGCTTGCGAATGTAAGTGGAGGAATCGTCCCAGTTGAAAGTGCCGCCGCTCGGAACCGGCAGATGCTGCCAGTTGGAATCGCCTTCAAATGCTTTCTCGTATTCCTGCTTGAACATCTGCGCATTCAGGCTGGAACTGACGACCGAATTGACTTCCTGCGGCGTGGGCCAGATATCGCGCAGATAGACCGGTTTGCCGTCCCTGCCGATGCCGAGCGAATCGGTTTCCATATCGAAATCGACGCGGCCCGCGAGCGCATAGGCCACCACCAGCGGCGGCGATGCCAGATAGTTGGCCTTCACCTGGGCGTTGATGCGGCCTTCGAAATTGCGATTGCCGCTGAGCACCGCGGCTACAACGAGGTCGTCGTCTTTGACCGCTTTCGAGACCGCGTCCGGCAGCGGACCGCTGTTGCCGATGCAGGTAGTGCAGCCGTAGCCCACAAGGTTGAACTTCAGCGCTTCGAGATAAGTCGTAAGGCCGGCTTTGTCGAGGTATTCAGTGACGACTTTCGATCCCGGCGCCAGGCTGGTCTTGACCCATGGCTTCGTCGTGAGTCCTTTTTCCACGGCTTTTTTGGCAAGCAGACCCGCGCCGACCATCACCGAAGGATTCGAGGTATTCGTGCAGCTGGTGATCGCCGCAATCACCACCGCGCCGCTCCCGATTTCGGCGGACTGACCATCCATTTCAATGTGGCTATGTTTCGTCGTGGCGTCCCTGAATGAGGTTGCGAAATTGGTTTTGACTTCGGGAAGCGTCAGCCGGTCCTGCGGCCGCTTCGGACCCGCCATTGACGGAACTACCGTACCGAGATCGAGCTCGAGCGTATCCGCGAACTGCGGATCGGGCGTGGCGTCCGTGCGGAAAAGAAGCTGCTCTTTTGAGTAGGCTTCGATCAGGCTGACCAGTTCCGCGTCCCGGTTGGTGGTGCGCAGGTATTCCAGCGTGCCGGCATCAACCGGGAAGAAACCCATGGTCGCACCGTACTCGGGCGCCATGTTGGCAATGGTGGCGCGGTCGGCCACGCTGAGTGCGCTGAGTCCGGCGCCGTAGAATTCGACGAACTTTCCCACCACCCCTTTTTTGCGCAGCATCTGGGTGACAACAAGAACCAGGTCGGTGGCAGTTGCGCCCTCGTGCAGCTTGCCATGAAGCTTGAAACCAACCACAGCAGGCAGCAGCATCGATACAGGCTGGCCGAGCATGCAGGCTTCGGCTTCAATGCCGCCGACGCCCCAGCCGAGAACACCGAGTCCGTTGATCATCGTGGTGTGCGAGTCGGTGCCGACGAGTGAATCCGGATACGCGGTGACGGAGCCGTCCGGGTTCTGACTGCGGAAAACGACCGCCGCGAGGTATTCGAGATTGACCTGATGAACGATGCCGGTGTCGGGCGGCACCACGCGGAAGTTGCGGAAGGCAGTCTGCCCCCACCGCAGCAGCATATAGCGCTCGCGGTTGCGCTGGAATTCAAGCAGCGCGTTGATGCTGAAAGAATCTTTGGTGCCGAACTGATCCACCTGAACGGAATGATCGATGACGAGATCGGCGGGCATCAGGGGATTGGCCTTCGACGGGTCGGCGCCCATACCAGCCAGTGCATCGCGCATGGCTGCAATATCGACCACACATGGAACGCCGGTGAAATCCTGCAGCAGAACTCGCGCGGGCATGAAAGAAATCTCCTTCGCGTCTTCACCCGCTGCGCCTTTGGCAATGATGTCGATGTCCGATGCCTGCACGATGCGGCCATCTTCGCGGCGCAGGAGATTTTCCAGCAAAATGCGATGCGAAAACGGCAGCTGAGAGACTTTCGCAACGCCTTTTTCTTCAAGCGTGGAGAGCCGGAAGTAGTTGTACGTGGTCCCGGACACACGTAGGGTGGAAGCTGCGCCGAAGCTGTTTTTGTTCATGGGTCGTTTTCAATATAGCGAACGAGTTTTGCCGCCCATGACGCACAAACGCGGAGACAGGCTCCGAAAATCGCCGCCGCCGGTGCGCCTCATTAGGGCGCGGCGCGATGAATTTGCGGTGCAGCTTCCGGGCTTGATCGGAGGATGCTCCCGCTTACTTCCGAACGCCGTAAGCTTCCAGTTACTGGCCACTGGCAATGAGCGCTGCGCCCAGGAGCAGAGACGTAGATATGTATAAAAACTTCATGCCACACATCCAAGCCTATCGGGCAATCGCGGGCGCAGTGTAATTTGCGTCACGGCGAAATGCGGGCGGAGGTGCGCGGACAGAGGCGGCGCGCCTACTCTGTCTGGAGGCTCACGATTTCGGTGACGTGAGCAGTGCCATCGAGGACCCCGGGGCGTAATTTGTGCAAAGCCGCTAATGCGCGCAGGTCGGAATCGTCCAGCGAGCTTTCCTGACCGAAATCGTTAAAGAACATTACGGACAGGCTGCTGGGGTTGTGTTGCAGCCCCAAAAGATGGCCGATTTCGTGGACTGCATCACGATACATCTGTTCACTCGTGGAACTGATTGCCGGATTGAATGCAATCCAGCCCTGAAACCCGAGCCTGTCGGGAAGCTGGGCCCGCGCAGCCGCGCATTCGAAACCGCTGCCGGAAGCGAAGAGCTCCGGCGCGCCGTCGACGAGTTGCATCGAGCAGTTTTCAGAGTCGTCCTCGTGCCATGTCATGTCGAGAATTTCGGACCAGAAATTCATGGCCTTCTCGAACTGCTGCGCCAGAACGATGTTGGTTGTCGAGAACCGCACGCCGAGATCCATGTGACGGTGGGTCAAAAGATCATCATGGTTCCTGCACGGGCGGTAGGGACCAATCCAGTTTTGTGCCGGCGAAGCGGCGTGGGCGATTGAAGTTATGAAAAAGACCAGAAGGAATATGGTGAAACGCATTGCGGGGGCAGCTCAGAGGAAATTTGACGACGAATGTAGTTTAGAATACCATCCGTCTTCTTCCGGCTGCCGCCCGATCGAGTTGATGAGCTTAGTGCGATGCGAGACTTTTCACTTCTCTCCCAGCTTTTCCCGGATCTCCGCGATTTGCTTCTTCGACGGATTCCAGTCGGCCTCGCACGTGTTGCAGTGAAAAATCGGTTCGCCGGCTTGCAACGCTGCCTCGAACGATTTCTGCGTAAACGAAATGGTCTGACCGTGATTATTCGGGCAGGAGACTTCAAAGTCGACGGCAGGCATTGTATGGCCGCTCCCGGCGAACGGACGCCGTGCAATCGGGTTGCCACGGCAGTGGTATCGGCTTCGCCGCCGGCGTATCAGACGTTCATGTCTGATGAACGGCGACCGGCGCGGCCTGACCGCCGCGCTGCTGCTCCCGGTCGGCCGCCGCAAGGCCCTGCAGTTCGAATATCTCGACCCCGACCGTCTTGCCTTTGACCACGATACTTCCGAGCGCACGCACACGCCCCGCATCGCCCAGTTCCTCGCGCGTGGAATCGCTGATGATGATGTGCGTTTTCTTCCCCGTCCCGACATTGCCGAAAATCACCTCCGCGGTATTCAGGCCGACGCCGATATCGAGCGGTGGCCTGCCTTCCGATTTCCATCGCGAATTGAGATCGGCCAGCGTGGTCATCATGTCGAGAGCGGCATGCGCGGCAAGCTGCGCGTTCGGACGGTCCGGGGTGAACGCGCCCCAGTGCGCCATTATGCCGTCGCCGATGAACTTGTCTACGATCCCGTCATAGCGAAAGATAATTCGAATCACGAACTGCTGAAAGTGGCGACCGACGTCAGTCCCGCTGACGTGGCGATTCCGGCCGGATTCAAAGAGAAAAAGTAACGGCTTCGCGCCGGAAGATAGCTATGCTGGTTCATCATGGAATCGGCGCTACTCTCCGTCCTTGCGCGCTGGGCGAATTTCTACGTTGTCGTTGGCTCGTCGGCCGGAGCTCTGACCGGCCTGCAGTTTGTCGTGATCGCCCTCATTGCGCAGTCCGGCGGGTCGACCAGCAGACGGGAGATCAGCGCATTCGGCACTCCCACCGTGATTCACTTCTGCGCCGCGCTGCTGATTTCAGTTGTCATGAACGTTCCGTGGGTGGCCGTCTCGCATCTCGCCGGATGTGTGGGCACGCTGGCAACCATTGGCGCGATCTACTCGCTCACCGTGATCGTGCATGCCAGAAAACAGACCGGCTACCATCCTGACGCCGCAGACTGGCTCTGGTATATCGGAGCGCCCCTGACCGGTTACATCGTGCTCGGAACCGCCGCGATTCTCATCTGGCTGCTCGCCGTATGGTCGCTGTTCGTGATCGCGGCGATCAGCGTTCTCTTTCTGTTCCTCGGCATCCGCAACGCGTGGGACACGGTCACGTACATAGCGATTCGCCACGGCCATCGCACCGGCGAGCGCTCATAACGGCCTTCAGACGGCTTGTTTGGTTTTCGCGCTGTTTTCCCTGCGCAGCCTGATGAACAGGAAGCCTCCCAGCGCTAACAATGTAGCCGCCCCGGCGCCGCGCAGCAGGTCCACCGCAAGGAACGTGTACTTCGCGGTGTTCGGATCGAAATGGTAGCAGAAGAGAAGCACCTGATCCACCTTGGTCCCGATTTTGTTGTCCGAAGCCTGAATCAGCCCGAAACGCATATCTTTCGGCGAGTAATCGATCCCGTAAAAGTACTTCGACAGTTTTCCCTCGGGAGTGAGAAGATAAATGGCGCTCGCATGCGCGAACACCGCTGTCTGCGCGTCCCATTTGTATCGGAAACCGACGGCCTGCGACACGCGATCGATGGACTTCTGGTCGCCCGTCAGGAAGTGCCACGCGTTGGCCGTCTCGGGATGACCGTAGTCCTTCATATAGGTTTCCTTCTTCGCCATCGCCTGCTTAGATGTCTCTCTGGCGTCAAAACTGATCGCCAGAATGTCGTAGTCCTTGCCGGGCGTCAGCGTCATCAGTTTGGCCGCACGGGTCATTCCATTCAGAATTTGCGTGCAAAGCATCGGGCACTCGTAATAGACGAGCGCGAGCACAACCGGCCGCTTGCCGAAGTATTTGCCTAGCGGAACGGTCTGCCCGTACTCATCGCGAAACGGAGCATCGAGCGGCAGTTGGGCGTTCAGGTGCTGTTCGATGGTCACATCGGAAAGCGCCTGCGGCCGTGTGACGGTTTTTGTGTTCTGAATGCCGCCGACCGCACCGCCCTGCGGTCCGGTCAATGCGGGTTCCGAATCCTGCCCGGCGCCGGACTGCTGCGCGGGCGCCACCTGTGCCAGAAATGACGATAGAGCCAGAATACAAATTGTGTTTTTCATGTTGGATCTGCGCGGGACCTGAGGCAGGCGCGACTCGAACTATCTTCGGCAGAGGGACCGCTGGAGGAGGGGGCTGCGCGCTTATCAGCTTTCGCTCAGGCACCGCGAATAAAAGGTTAGCACCAGTGCACAAGCGGGTTTGCCAGGCACGACTCTGGAAGAACCTCGCACCCTGTATCGTCTTAGATTGGATGAAGTATGTCGCCGGCAGTGTTTTGATCGCGTGCACTCTGACCGCGCAGACCCCGCCCCGTTTTGAAGCGGCGGATGTGCATCCGAGCGCGCGGGCGATGAATCCCTACACGCTCATCTCAGGCGGGGTGCTGCGCGGCACACGATACGACCTGCACAAGGTCACCATGCTCGATCTGATCGGCATCGCTTATCATGTCGAACCGGAAACCGTGGTGGGCGGACCGAACTGGCTGGAGTTCGACCGGTTCGATATCGCGGCGAAAGCTCCGGCGAACACATCGCCGGAGACGCTGCGGCTGATGCTGCAGTCGTTACTGAAAGAGCGATTCAATCTGGTGCTGCATCGGGACACACGGCCAATGCCGGCTTTTGCGTTGACGAGGGGCAAAGGCAAACCGAAGATGACGGCATCCGGCGGGGATGCGGCCGGGGACTGCCAGTATCAGCAGCTGCCGGCTG
>Ga0335085_10010332_pt1 | contig 13967 bp, 7 predicted proteins | sample Lox_Sample_45_FD_206712 | JGI IMG/M metagenome (GOLD analysis project Ga0335085, IMG submission 206712) | Soil microbial communities from Loxahatchee National Wildlife Refuge, Florida, United States - Lox_Sample_4.5 | ecosystem: Environmental > Terrestrial > Soil > Wetlands | place: USA: Florida...
ATTCCCAGTTCGGAACAGAAATAGGAGGGCGTAACACTACTGTCACACACTATCGTGTAGTTCTTACATGTCAATAGGGCAAGCGACAGCGTATCTGCTCAAGTTGTTGATTATACGATAAATATATTCTTGGCAAAACAGTGAACAAATCGCCCCAAAGTCTGCTATAATTATATTAGAATTGAGATCGAGGAAAGGCCCAGCCATTGGCTGGGCTTTCGTGTTCTGTGCGAAATAACAGCCTCATCTTCCGCTGCGTGCACGGTCGAGCCAGGTTTCCTTTCCCGCTGTCCGGCTGCGGACAGAGACTTGCGCTGCCGGACAACCGCCCCAGTCATCACAACGTAACCCATTGAAATCATAGCCTCTGCCGTGGCCTCCGCCGTGCATTTTATGGCGCGGGAGTGGCCTTCACCGACGGAGGCTTTGGAGATATGCAAGCACAGATTAACGCGGATCTGAATTTGGCCTCTCTCTGGAGGAGAATCCGCCGTTTATCGGTGAGATTCCGTGGTCAGAAGAAGCGCTCCGGGCGAAGTGAGGATGCTTCGGAATCAAACTCGAAACTCAGAACTTGAAACTTGAAATTCAACGCAAAGCTTATGCGCGAAATTCTTGTTGATCTTCGTTACGCGCTCCGCCAACTGGGGAAGGCACCGGGTTTTGCCATAACGGCGGTTCTGACGCTGGCCCTGGGCATCGGCGCCAACACGGCTGTGTTCAGTGTGGTGAACGCCGTCCTGCTGCGGGCGTTGCCCTACCCTGACGCTAACCGCCTTCTCCTGTTGTGGAGTTCGGCGCCGTCACAGGGCCTGCCGATGCTTGGTTCCTCGCCGGCGGACTATCGCGTGTGGCGTAGCGATAACCACTCCTTTGAAGACATGGGCGCCTTCTCCAACGACGGCATCAGCATGTCGCTGGAGGGCCATACTCCTGAACTGCTGATTTCGGCGTCGGTAACAGCCAGTCTGTTTCCCACGATGGGAGTACAGCCGTTCCTGGGCCACGGCTTCACGGAACGAAATGAGCAGTGGGGCGAGCACCGCGTCGCCATCCTTAGCTATGGACTATGGGAGCGCAGCTTCGGCAGCGACCCCAACGTTGTAGGGCGCCAGATACATCTGGGAGGCGAACTCTACACCATCGCCGGCGTCATGCCGAAGGAGTTTCGTTTCTTCCGGCGGCCGGTGGTCATCTGGACGCCGCTGGCATTTGCTCCCAATGACAACATGAACACGCGCAACAACCACTTCATCTGGGTGGTGGGGAGGCTGAAGCCCGGGATAACCGCGCAGCAGGCCGACTCCGACCTGAACGTCATGGCCGGGCGGATTGCCAAGGAGTTTCCGGAGAACGCCGGGCTTGGCGTCCGGCTGCAGAGCATCCGGGACAACCTCGTCGGCAACGTCAGGCCGGCGCTATGGGCGATCTTCGGGGCGGTACTGTTCGTCCTGCTGGTGGCGTGCGTCAACCTCGCCAACCTGTTGCTGACGCGAGCGGCGGCGCGGCAGAAGGAGTTTGCTGTCCGCAGTGCCATGGGCGCGAGCCGTGGCCGTCTGGTGCGCCAGTTCGTCAACGAGAGCATCCTACTGGCAACTCTGGGCGGTGCTGCCGGCGTGTTGCTCGGCGCTGAGTTACTAAAGCTGGTAACGGCGGTACTGCCGGCGACATTCCCGACGATCCACACGCTTCGCCTCGACCCTTATGTGCTCGGCTTCACCGCGCTGCTGGCGATGGGATCAGTCTTGCTGTTCGGAATTGTTCCTGCCGTCGAAGCGTCACGCGCCGATCCGCAGCAGGCGCTGCACGACAGCAGCCGTAACGCGACGCAGAGCCGCCGCACCCGTCGCTTTCGTAGTGGCCTCATCGTCGCCGAGATGGCGCTGGCGGCATCGCTGCTCGCCGGAGCGGGGCTGCTGATCAAGAGTTTTTCGCACTTGCAGCATCAGGACTTCGGCTTTGAGCCGCAGCACCTGCTTACCTTCTCGCTGCCGCTGGATAGCGTGAAGTATCCCAAGGAAGACAAGGCTGTCGTCTTCATCAACGAGGCACTCGGGCGCATTCAACAGCTTCCCGGGGTACAAGCCATCGGCATGGTGGACACGCTGCCCCTGGGTTACGGCATGGGGTGGGGCAAGGACGTCAGCGGAGAAGGCTTCCCGCCGATGCATAGCATGGCCGACGTTCCCAATGTGCAGTTCAACCTGATCAGCCCCGATTACTTCAAGGCGATGGGAGCGCGGCTGCAGGCAGGACGGAGCTTCGCTGACTCCGACACGGCGAAGAGTCAGCCCGTTGCCATTGTGAATGAAGCTTTCGCGCGGCGTTTCTATCCCAACCAGAACGTAATTGGGAAAGTCATACGTCTGGCGCCGCCGCCGGAGTTGGCGCGGCCGGTGCCTCCGGGTGAGCCACCCGCTCCCTACCGCACCATCGTCGGCGTCGTGGCCGACCTGAAAAACACCAGCGCGAATGAGCCTGCCGACGCAGAAGTGTTTGCACCCTTCACGCAGTATGCCGGAGAAGGGTGGGGCAACGGGCCGATGTTCGCGGTGCGCAGCGATCGCGACCCGGCGCTGCTGGCTCCGGCCATTCGCAGCGCAATGGCAAAACTTGACGCGCAGCAACCGGTCGCTTCGGTGTCTCCCATGACGGCGTTGCTGGAGCGCTCGGTGGCGCAAGCGCGCTTCAACGCCCTGCTGCTGGCCATCTTTGCCGGGATGGCGCTGCTGCTGGCGGCCATTGGAATCTACGGAGTGATTTCGTATGGCGTCTCCATCCGCACCCAGGAGATTGGGGTGCGCATGGCGTTGGGCGCTGATCGCCGGTCGGTTGTGTCGATGGTGCTGCGCGAATCCATCAGGCTGGCCGTGTTCGGGCTCGCTGCCGGATTGCTGCTGGCCCTGGCGATGACGCGCCTTATCGCCGGCCTGCTGTTTGGCGTGCGCACGGCGGATCCGGCGGTATACATCATCATCAGCCTAGTGCTGTTTGGAGCGGCCCTGCTGGCAGCGCTGTTGCCCGCGCGCCGCGCGTCAGCGCTGGAGCCGATGCAAGCGCTGCGGGCGGAGTGAGGAGAGTGGTCAGTGGTTTTTTGTGGGGACAAGAGCCAAACCAGACCACCGATCAAGCGGAGGGCGCGATGCTCGAAGCTTATATTCGAAACTTGAAACTTAGAACTCGAACCTAAAACTTGAAGCTCAACACAAACCCTATGCACGACATTCTTCTTGATCTTCGTTACGCGCTTCGCCAGCTGTGGAAGTCGCCGTGCTTCACTCTGGTGGCGGTGCTCACTCTGGCCCTGGGCATCGGCGCCAACACCGCCATCTTTACGCTGCTCGATCAAGCCTTGCTGCGGGCACTGCCGGTCAGCCATCCCGAGCAACTGGTCCGGCTGCGCTACTACGGCTCCAACACCGGACGCATCAGCGCCTTCGGCGGCGATGGGCACGACTACTTCTCCTATCCGATGTATCGCGATCTGCGCGACAAGAACCAGGCCTTCTCCGGCATGCTGGCCAACGTGGAGATGCAGGTTGGCGTGCAGTGGAACAACCAGTCCGATCTGGCTTCCGGCGAGCTGGTCAGCGGCAATTACCTTGACGTCCTGGGTGTAAGGCCCGCGATGGGGCGGTTGCTGTTGCCCTCCGACGACGAGAAGAACAGCAATCCGGTGGTGGTGCTCAGCTTCAGCTACTGGAAGGCACACTTCGGCGCTGATCCCCGTGTTATCAACCAGACGCTGTATATCAACGGCCATCCGTTCACCATCGTCGGGGTTGCCGAGCCACGATTCCACAGCGCAATCGCGGGGTACACGCCGAAGCTGTTTGTCCCCATCGTGAACCGGGCCATCGTCATGCCTGGCCTGAATGACCTGGAGGACCGGCGCTCGTCGTGGGCAAACATCGTGGCTCGTCTCAAGCCGGGGATGAGCCGCGAGCAGGCCGAGGCAGCGATGCTGCCGCTGTGGCGCTCGATTCGCGCCAGCGAGCTTTCGGAGATCAAGCACAAGACCGAGCTCTTCGCCAAGAACTTTGTGGAGGAGTCGAAGCTGCTGCTGCTCGACGAGAGCCGCGGCTTTTCGCCGCTACGCGACCAGATCCAGGCGCCGTTGCTGATTGTGATGGCGATGGTCGGCCTGGTGGTGCTGATGGCCTGCGTCAACGTGTCCAGCCTGTTGCTGGTGCGGGCAGCGGCGCGCGTCCGGGAGATGTCAATCCGCTACGCCATGGGCGCGGGGCGCGGGCAGATCATTCGCCAGTTGCTGGTGGAAGGACTGCTGCTGGGAGTGCTGGGCGGCGCGGTGGGCCTGTTGTTTGCGCCTCTGGTGTCGGCCTTCCTCGCGCGACAAATTGCCGGCGATACTGCCACCGAGCTGCCGTTCTCCTCGCACGTCGATCTGCGTATTCTGGCGTTCAACTTCGGGCTGGCGTTTCTGGTGAGCGTGCTGTTCAGCCTGGCTCCTTCCCTGCGCTTTCTGCATCCCGACCTGGTGAATTCGCTGAAACAGCAGGCGACGACCGGCTCCAGTGGGCATCTGCGCTTCCGGCGCGTCTCTGTCGGGGTGCAGATCGGGCTCAGCCTGTTACTGCTCATCGGCGCAGGACTGTTCGTGCAGACGCTGCACAACCTGCGGTCCCTGAATGTCGGCTTTGCCACCGATCACCTGCTGACCTTCGGCGTCGATCCCACCATGGCGGGTTACGATCCGAAGCAGGCTGTTCCGCTGCAGAAACATCTCCTTGAAGTTCTGGCAGCGCAGCCCGGAGTGCGCGCGGTCGCCGGCACCGACGATCCGGAACTGGCTGGTAACAGCGAGACCAGCAACATTTCCTTTGCCAGCCACGCCCTCAAGCCTGATGAGGACATTCACACCGAGTGGGCGAAGATCACCCCCACTTACTTCTCGACGCTGAACATTCCTCTGCTCGCCGGGCGCACCTTCACCGAACAGGACATGGAGAACAAAGCCAAAGTGGCGATCGTCAACGCCACCCTGGCACGCAAGTTCTTCGGTGAACCGAAGAACGCAGTGGGGCAGTTGATGGCCCGAGGCAGCGGCTCGGATGCGAAGTTCGATGTCGAGATCATCGGCGTCGTGGGCGACGCCCGGCATCGCGATATGCGCACCGAGGCTGGGTTGGCGGTTTACAGCCCCTACTTTCAGGACAACGAGTTTGGCTTCATGCAGTACTACGTGCGCACCTGGCAGACGCCGGAAACAGCCGAGTTGACCATGCGCCGCGCGGTGCAGCAGGTGGATGCGAAGCTGGTGCTGGACACGATGCGCACCATGGACGAGCAGATTGCCGACAACATCTCCAGCGACCGATTGGTGGCGCTGCTGGCGGTGAGCTTCGGTGTGCTGGCCACAGTGCTGGCGGCCATCGGGCTGTACGGCGTGCTGGCCTACGTCACCGCACAACGCACGCGCGAGATCGGCATCCGCATGGCGCTGGGCGCGCAACGCGGCGAGGTGGTGCGCATGGTGTTGCGCGACGTGGTGTGGCTGGCAGGGATCAGCATTGTGGTTACCCTGCCGGTGGCGATTTTGCTGTCTCGCACCCTGCGCAGCCAGTTGTACGGTGTCAGTCCTGCCGATCCTGCAGTGCTGCTCGCAGGGACCCTGCTGGTGGCCGTGGTCGCGCTGATGGCCGCACTGCCGCCGGCGCGGAGGGCGGCCTCGGTGGAGCCGATGCAGGCGCTGAGAAATGAGTGAAGGGCGGAACCACGGATTTCGCGGATGGACGCGGATTTCCTTAAGAGGAAAATCAAATTCTGATCCGCGTTGAGCCGCGTAAATCAGCGACCAAGAGAAACCAAGTAAACCGCGGATGCTCGAAACTTGAAACTCGAAACTGAACTATGGGAAACATTCTTGACGACCTTCGCTACGCGCTGCGGCAACTGCTGAAGTCACCGGGTTTCGCGGTTACGGCGGTGCTGACCTTGGCGCTCGGCATCGGCGCCAACACAGCAATCTTTACCGTGGTAAACGCGGCGCTGCTGCGCGCTCTGCCGCTGCGCGACCCCGGCCGCCTTGTCCATCTGTCGGAGACCCGCACGGCCGGCACGTTCCAGAATATGGAGTTCTCGTTTCCTGATTTCTTTGACTTCCGCGAACAGAACCAGTCGTTCACGGGCGTCGGCGGGTACTACCCCATCAACGCGACCTACAGCACCCGCGAGGGGGCGGAGCGAGTGATGGCGACCGTCGCCAGCGCCAACTTCTTCGACGTACTGGGCGTCCAGCCGATCCTGGGGCGTGTGTTCGCAGCCAACGCCGATGAGGCCGACGGAGAAAAGACCGTTCTACTGACCTATGGAGCTTGGCAGGCACGCTTCGGCGGCGACCCCAACATAGTGGGACAAAGCATCACGCTGAACGACGACCCACGCACCATCGTCGGTGTTTTGCCGGCCAACTTCCAGTTCGGCCCCAGCCGCTCCAGCGACTTCTGGATTCCGCTGGGAGTGCGCGGCTGGCGGCTGCGCCGCAACGCTCACTGGATACTCGGTGTAGGCCGGTTGAAATCCGGGGTCACGCTGCAGCAGGCGCAAGCGGAAGCGTCGGGTATCGCGCTGCAATTGGCGGCTCAATATCCCGACAGCAATCCGGGCGTCGGCATTTACATGACGCCGCTGCGCGAGCGGATGGTCGGCGAGGTACGGCCCATCCTGCTGGTGCTGATGGGAGCCGTGGTTGCCGTCCTGCTCATCGCTTGTTCGAACCTGGCGGGGCTGCAACTGGCCCGGGCAGTGACCCGGCAGAAGGAAATCGCTGTGCGCACGGCGCTGGGCGCAACTCGCGGGCGCATCGTTCGTCTGCTGTTGACCGAAAGCGTTCTGATTTCGATGCTTGGCGGCCTGGGTGGGATCGTGCTGGCGTACTTCACCTTGCCGGTGCTGGCCGCCAGCCTTCCCAAGGATCAGCAGGCCATCCTGCCCTTTCTGCACGGGCTGAAGCTTGACTGGAGCGTGCTGTCCGTTTCTGCGGCCGTGTCTATTTTCGCCGGGATACTGTTTGGCCTGCTGCCCTCGGTGCAGGGAGCGCGCTCCGACGTAAACGACGCCTTGCAGGATGGCAGCCGCACCACGACAGGCTCGCTACGGCATCGGCTGCGCGATGGGCTGGTGGTGGCGCAGGTGGCGATGGCCGTCGTCCTTCTGGTTTCCGCTGGGCTGGTCATCAAGAGCTTGACGAAGCTGTTGCGCGTCGATCCCGGCTTCACAGTGGCGCACTTGCTGACCTTCGATACCTCGCTGCCGGCGCAGCACTATCCGAACGCGGCACGCCAGGTGGAATTTGAGCGCGAGCTACGCGCCCGGTTGCAGGCGGTGCCGGGAGTGATGTCCGCGGCCACGGTGGACACGCTGCCGCTGGGCAATGCCGGCGGCACGTCGCGCTTCGTCATCGCCGGACACGCCAGAGTTCCCACGGAGGAGTACGAGGCCAACACGCGTGACATCAGCCCGAATTACTTTGAGACCATGGGCATTCCATTGCACGGCGGACGCCTGTTCAATGAGCAAGACAATGGCGGGTCGCCGCGCGTCATCATCATCAACCAGACGCTTGCCGACCGGCTCTTCCCCGGCCAGGACCCGATTGGCAAGCGCGTTGATTTTGCGTACACGAAAGACCCCAACATTCAGGCGATCGTCGGCGTTGTGGGCGACGAGAACCTGGGCCAGCTCGATCGTGTACCGACGCCCGTCATCTACGAGCCTTTCGCCCAGTCTGCAGATCCGTACTTCGGCGTCACCATCCGGACGGAAGGCGACCCTGCCGCCGTTGCTGGCAGCGTTCGCGCCGCAATGCACGAAATGGACGCGTCGATGCCGGTGAACGCGCTGGTGAGCATGGAGCGCATCATCGCCGATTCGCCGGCGGTGTCGGTGCGGCGCTATCCCGCGTATGTGATTGGCGCCTTTGCCGCGCTGGCGCTGGCACTGGCGATGCTGGGCCTTTACGGCCTGCTGGCCTATGTGGTGGCGCAGCGCACGCGTGAGCTGGGCATCCGACTGGCGCTGGGCGCGCAGCGCCGCAACGTCCTCGGCCTGGTCGTCGGTAGCGGGCTCAAGCTGGCATTGCTCGGCGCCGCGATTGGAACGGTGTGCGCCTTCGCTGCGGGCCGGGTGCTGGCGACGCTGCTGTTCCAGGTGGGCTCGACCGATGTGGCGATCTCGCTGAGTGTGGCGGCGCTGCTGGTTGCTGTGGCGCTGCTCGCCAGCTATCTGCCGGCGCGCCGCGCGGCGTCGATTGAGCCGATGGAGGCGCTGAGGACGGAGTGAGGAAGAAGGAAGAAGCAACTAGCAATTAGCGACTAGCGTTGCCGCGCGCAAGCGGATTTGGGTATGAGCTTGGGTCGGGATGACTCTCGTAGAACGCTCGAAGCGACCACCAAGTGTGAGACGCCCACTAGTTGCTAATTGCGAGCTGCTAGTTGCTGAAAACGAGGTGTTATGCAAGCCATCCTTCACGAGTTTCAATACGCGTTGCGGCAACTGCGGCATTCGCCGGGGTTTGCCGTGGTCTCGATTCTGACGCTGGCGCTGGGCATTGGCGCCAACATCGCGGTGTTCTCGGTCACCAACGCGGTGCTGCTGAATCCCAGCGGTATACCGAACGCCGGCGGGCTGGTGGTGCTGCGCGTCCGCTATAAGGCCATTCCCGACCTCAACAACATAGGGATGTCGCCAACCGACTTCGGCGATGCGCGTGACGGCAAGGAGGTCTTCTCCTCGGCGGCCATCATGCAAGGGGCCAGCTTCAACTACAGCCGTGAGGATGCCAACCCTGAGCTGCTGAACGGCGCGCAGGTTTCCTCCGGCTACTTCGACACTTTCGGTGTGAAGCCGATGATGGGACGCCTGTTCACGCCCGAAGAGGACGTGCCGGGTGCGGAGCGTGAAGTCGTGCTGGCCTATCGAGCGTGGAAGAAACGCTTCGGTGGCGATCCCAACATCGTGGATCAGACCCTGACGCTGAACAACCAGGCGTTTCGCGTGGTCGGGGTGATGGGCCCTTCGTTCAACTGGCCCAACCAGGCGGAGCTGTGGGCGCCGATCGCACTGCCGCCGGCGCGCTACAAGGACTCGAACTATCGCTACAACGAGTATTTGTTCTCGGTGGCGCGCCTGCGGCCGGGCGTCACACTGCAACAGGCAAATGTGTATCTTGACAAGAAGGCGCAGGAGAATATCGCGTCGGAGGGCGCCAAGAGTTTTGGGCGGAGCAGCGGGTGGGGCATGTTCGCCATGCCGCTGACCGAATACCTTGGCGGCAACCTGCGCAAGCCGCTGACCATGCTGCTGATCGCGGTGGGCATGGTGCTGCTCATCGCCTGCGCCAACATCGCGGGCCTGCAAATGGCCCGGGCCACGGCACGGGAGCGCGATCTGGCCATCCGTGTTGCGCTGGGAGCACAACGTGCGCGCCTGCTGCGTCAGGCGGTAGTGGAGAGTATTGTGCTCACTGCTGCGGGCGTAGGGCTGGGCTTTGCCGTGGCGGCGGCGACTGCGCCGACGTTGCTGCGCTATCTGCCTGCTGCGCTGAGCTCACAGATTCAACCTTCCTTCCGCGGACCGGTGCTGCTGTTCGTAACCGGTATTGCGGTCGTGTGCTCGCTGCTGTGCGGACTGGTTGGAGCGTGGCAGCGCAGCCGGCCGGGCTGGTTCAGCGCGCTCCAGCAAGGCGGACGCTCGGGCACCAGCGGAGCGGTGCATCAGCGCGTGCGCTCGGCGCTGGTGGTGACGCAAATTGCGTTGTCGCTGGTGCTGCTGACGGGCGCCGGCTTGCTGTTGAGCAGCCTGAAAGCGCTGCAACAGATCGAGACCGGATTCCGGCCGAGCGGTCTGCTGTCGGCGCGCTTCACCTTGCCGCAATCGGTGTACGGCCCGGTGCCGGTGGCGAACCCTTCGCCTGACAAGGACACGGCGACGAAGCAAAGGCAGGATGCGCAGGATGCCAGCGACGCAAAGGTCGCGGCATTCTACACGGCGCTGCAGGACCGGCTGACCAGCATTCCCGGCGTAGGCAGCGCCGCGCTGGCGGATTCGATGCCTTTCGACAACAACGGCGGCTCGGCCAGCTTCTTCATTCAGGGCCGCCCCCAAGTGCCCAATGATCCGGGGCCACACGGCAACGTGCACAGCGTGTCGCAGGACTATTTTTCCACCCTGAAAATCCCACTGGTGATGGGGCGCTTCTTCACTTCGCAGGATCGCAAGGGCACGGAGGGTGTCGTGATCATTGACACCGTGCTGGCGCACCAGTACTGGCCGGGGCAGAACCCCGTCGGCGAGCACATTAGCTTCGGCGACCGCGTCAAAGGTCCATGGAACACGATCGTTGGCATTGTGGCGCACGCGCGAACCTCCTCGCTGGAGTCCGACACCAACGAGGGCACCTACTTCTTTCCCGCGGCGCAGGTGCCACAGTTGTCGACTGCGCTGGCGGTGCGCAGTTCGCGCTCGGCGGAGGACTTGAAGGGCGACGTGGCCGCGGCGGTCAGCGGCGTGGATTCCAGCGTGCCCATCTACGACGTGAAGACCATGGAAGAGCGGGTGGATGAGTCGCTCCTGGGACGGCGCTTTGTGGTTCTGCTGCTGAGCACGTTCGCCGCACTCGCCCTGCTGCTGGCGGCACTCGGGCTGTACGGCGTGATCAGCTACTCGGTACGGCTGCGCACCCGCGAGCTGGGCGTCCGCATGGCACTCGGCGCGCAACGTGGCGAAGTGATGCAACTCGTGCTCCTGCAAGGCGCGCGGCTGGCGGCGATTGGCGTGGTGGTGGGCGCGGTCTTTGCGGCACTGCTGGGCCGCGTCTTCTCCAGCCTGCTGTTCAGGGTGGGCGTGCTGAACGCGATACCGTGGATTGTGGCGACCTTGATCCTGGTCGCGACGGTGCTGCTGGCCAGCTATCTGCCGGCACGGCGGGCCGCGTCCATTGAGCCGATGAAGGCGCTGAGGACGGAGTGACGAAGCGGCTAGTGCTAGTGAATTGTTTCGAGTTGCGCGAGGAGGAAGCAACTGCGGATTAACACGCATAATCACGGATCAAGATTTTGAGTCTGTTCTGCATCAAGTCCTGAGTTCGCCCCAGACAATCCGTGCTCATCGGTGAAAATCCGCGGTTGCCCCAGTTCATCCTCTGGCGCGAAACATCCTTCCAGTGGGACAATGATGCACCGGCTGCGTCCCTCACGTGGCCCGAGGAGAGAATCCATGAAACGACTTTTGCTGGCGCTGCTGCTGGCGGCTTCGGTGCTGCCTGCAAGCTATGCCGCCGACGAAACGCCTGCGCCCAAGATCAAAGTGGGTGATATGGCGCCCGACTTCACCTTGACCGACCAGAACGGCAACAAAGTTTCGCTGCATGACTTCAAGGGCAAGAAGAACGTCGCCCTGGCGTTTTACATCTTCGCCTTCACCGGTGGTTGAACCAAGCAGATGCAGGCTTTCCAGCAGAACCTCGCCAAACTGGAAGCCGCCGATACCCAGGTGCTGGGTGTGAGCATGGATTCCCGGTTCTCGAATCAGGCGTGGGCGGAAAAAATTGGCGTCACCTTCCCGCTGCTGAGCGATTGGGGCGGCGACGTGACCAAGGAGTACGGTCTCTACAACCCCAAGTACAAAGCGGCCCGCCGCGTGAACTACCTCATCGACAAGGACGGCAAGGTCATCGAGATGCAGTTAGACTCGGAGGCCATCGACCCGTCGAAGGTGGTGCAGGCGTGCGAAGCGAGGAAGCTGGGGCGGTAGGCATTCCCACTCTCCCGCCAAGGGCGGGCGGGAAGGGTGGGGCACCCAGCGGAGCCTCCGTCACAATGTTGGGTTGCATTTTATCCGGGTTGGTCTAAACCGAAGGCCTTAGACCCAGATAAGAGCGGATATGTTCCACAGCATTGCCGAGAGCACCTTCTAGGTCCTCGTCCTTCGGGTCGTATTGCGCTGTTGTCAGGCCACTGAGGTCGGTAGGGAGTGAAACGCCCTTCGCCTGTATAACAAATATGCGCCGACGAGTGAGCTTTCCCATGAACAAGCCCAGCTCCAAGATCACATTATCCCGGGCGACGTCGCGACGGTTGCCACGCGACACAAGCTTGTCGTCTTTTGCGAGGACAAATATGCCGTAATCGTAATCCAAGACGGCTTTCTCTAGCGACTCGATGGTTGTGTTGGTAAGACCGAAAACGCCACTCTCGTCCCAGATTTCGACGGAAAGGTACTGCCTGAGCATCTTTTGGAGCTTCCGTGCTATGGTCAGACCCTGAGACGAGGAACCGACAAAAGCGCGCGGCAGAGAACGTGTGCCAACCTTCCCCTCGAGGATGTCGCCACACGCTTCAAACAATCGGTCCAATGCCGCTAATTGAAAAGGCGAGATGACAACCGCTCTGTCCAGCAACTCCTTCCTACACCGATCACAAAGGGACCGAACTCTCATGCTTTCGACAATATCTCTCTTGTTGACTTTCTTGTCGAACACGCATTGTCGAGTGTCGTCATGATTGAGTTTTTCTGGCGCTAAGAAACGGAGCGTAGCCTTAGCAAGGTAATACACGAAATATGCCAGCATCCTGTCTGCGGGAATGATGTCGTTCGGCACACCGTGAACCGTGAACACGGCGAGACCCTTCTTAGGACGATCGGATCCAAAAATGTTGCCATAGTTCTCGCCCTCCAAATAGGCGTCAACGAAAGCTATGAGGTATGGGTGGAAACCGGTGATACGCGACCGGGCCGTCTCCATGCTGTCCAAGAGTTCGCGAGTTTTCGCACGCTGGAATGTGTGCTGTTGCAATTCCTTCGCTTCATTTTCAGGGAGTTTGACGAACGCAAATTCTCGCTGGAGGGAGTTTGCAAGCGATAGAGCTCGAGCCACGTCGAATATCGCCAAGGCTCCAATCTCAACAACCTCAACCGGCATCTGTGCCATGAATGTGCACTCCTGCAGCTCAGGAATGATAGTAGCGTTCCAGTGCGGGGATCTTTTTGGACGGCACGTCTTTGCCTGAGCTTGTTGTGCCACAGCGTGGGGCGCCGCTCCGCGGAAATTCCAGAAGGACCCTGAGACGCCGACACTCCCATATATCATGCTAACGCTGAGGCGGCGGAGATAGCGCGACAATTGTAAGAAAGAGGTCGCGAGGTGCAGAGCGAATCTACAACCCTCGGCGATAGCAATAAATGTAGTCGGTAATCACCGGAGCGGTGGTCATGGGAATGGCGGTCACCATCACCTGTTCCAGGCCCGAGGACACCGGTTCGGCGAGCTTGTCATTGGAGAGCAGATAGCCACCCGGCTTCAGCATGGCGGCGATGTTCGCCCGCGCCAGGGCCTGCTCGAATGCCCCATAGTAAACGAAGATGTTGGTGCCGATGATCAGGTCGAAACGCTCATCGGGAGGAAAGGGCAGGCGCTGGTAGACAATGTTCACATTCACCGGCTTGACGCGGCTGACGATGGCTGGACGTATCTTGACAGCCCGCGTCTGAAAGCCGGCATCAGCCTCGGGAACGGGAATGGGGGCAACCGGTTCGCCAATCTGTGAGCCCAGCTTCTGCCAGTACGCAGTGAACTTTGCGCGGAACTCGTCCGTCCAGCGTCCGTCTGCATACCATGGGAGTTGTACCGTATAGGGCTGCGCTGCGGCCGCATTCTTTCTGGCTGCTTCGATGTGCAGGTTCACCCGTGAGCTGATGTCCAACGTATAGAGTTCAACCTCGCTGGGCTTTGCCAGGCCGAGGCGGAGCAGCGAATCCAGAACGGCAAAGGGCTGGATCGTCTGCGGGGGATAGAAGTCCAGGCCCTCCTGCTTGTTGGCGAAGTCGAGGCCCGGGCCCACAATTGCGACGCGCCGGATGCTGCCCGGCTTCAACATGCCTTTGTCCAGCATGCTCTTCAACTGCTGGTCGAGGTCGTAGTTGGGCCACAGGTTGGTATCCAGCGAAAT
>Ga0335085_10010334_pt1 | contig 13966 bp, 14 predicted proteins | sample Lox_Sample_45_FD_206712 | JGI IMG/M metagenome (GOLD analysis project Ga0335085, IMG submission 206712) | Soil microbial communities from Loxahatchee National Wildlife Refuge, Florida, United States - Lox_Sample_4.5 | ecosystem: Environmental > Terrestrial > Soil > Wetlands | place: USA...
ATCTCCATCGCCTTCCTTCAAGTCACCGAGCACCTGATCATAGGTACGATTCTCTTTGATGATGTAGATGACGTGCTTAAACGGCGGATAGCGTCGCGACGAGGAACTTAGCTGCCAGTTGTTAGCGACGGCGACGCGCTGGGTAAAGTCAGTCAGTTGGGCTGGAGTCACACTTGATGGCAGCAATCGGAGGCTTCCATTCAACTGGCCAAGCGTGTAGGCACGTGGATTACCCTCGGGCCAGTTCGTCAGCGGCACGGGCCCGTCAGGATTGGCATGCGTGCCGTGACCTTTTCCCGACACGATTAGAAGGTGCGAGCCAGTGTCTGAGATCGCTGTCGGATACCAATCGCTCGGAATGCGTCCGAGCAGCTTGCCGCTGGCCAGATCGAATATTGCCACGGCATTGTTATCGGCTTCCGCGATGAACAGCCGCTTTAGATCGTTGCTGATTGCGATTGCGTTGGGAGTGCTGCCTTCCGGCGGAGCGCCGGGTGCGGAGTCCTGGAGATATTCGGTTACTTTACGGCTTTGGACGTCGACGGCCGCCACCCGATCGCTTCCAGCGAGCGCGACATAAAGCCGCGGGCCGGCTACCGCCAATGCTGAAGGATGGCGGCCCACTTCAATGCGTCCCAGCTGAGCCAGTTTGCCGTCAGGAAGCACACGAAAATCAGATACCGTCGTACTTCCCCAGGCTGAGACGAAGAGATGACCATCGCCGCTGAGAAAGACTCCATACGGGTTATGATCGGTGGGCAAGCGCTGCACAATCTCGCCCGTGGCGCTGTTCAACACCGCTACGCGGTCGGCGATGTTCTCCGCCACGTACACGAATTTGCCGTCTGATGCAACCGCAAGGCCGGCTGGGTAGCTGGTGCCTGTACCCTCAGCGGTTTTCTCCTTGGCGAGCACAAACTTGTTCGCCAGCGTCGCCGTGCTATCTTTCCATCCATAAACGAAGATCGAATCGGCGTTGCCACCAGAGACATAAAGCGTCTTGCCATCCGGTGAGAAGGCCGCACCATAGAATGAGCCATCCTGCAGCAGCGTCTGTTTGACTCGGCGCGTCTTCAAATCGACTACCTGAATACCTTGCTCGCGCCAGCCACTGAGCACCACCACAGCCTCGTCGCCGTTGTGGGCGGGAATGATATTGAGGGGCATGCTGCCGAGGTCGATCGCGTCGCCCGCTGCATCGAGGCGAACGCCGGTCGGTAAAGGCGAGGTAACCACAGAATTTTGTGCCAGCGCCGACGCGCAGAGTAGTGCAGAGACAGAAAGAGCGAGCGAACGGAAACGATGCAATGCCATACCTTTATCGCGGATTTGGTCCGGCCAGTAACTCTCGCAGATTATCCTCCAACATGAATTGCCGACTGATCCGCGCCTTCAGGCTCCTCAGTCCAAGATGGATTCGGCTCACAGCGACTTGAACGTGACGATGCCGAAAATACGTCTGCTGTTCCCAAGGCCGGCTTCGCGGACATCAAGTTAGACTCCCTCGAAGCCCTTTTGTCGACGACGGTCTCGGACTTTATTGCAGTTGGCCGTAGAATTCATGCAGCCTCTCGCGATAACTCGATCCCGCTCTCTCAACCAGATCATTGTGTCCCGCACCAGGAACTTCGATGAAGTACTTCGGCTCCGGTGCGGCCTCGAACAAGCGACGACCAAGTTTCAACGGTATGATCTCGTCGCGGTCGCCGTGGAAGAACAGCAGCGGTGCGCGGATGGTGGCGATCTTACTTTTCGAGTCGAAACCCCGAAACAGTAGCGGGCCAATGACGGGCAGAACCGTGTTGGCCACATCGCGCCCTGACGTGAATGCGGCTTCGAGCACGACCCCAGCACACTCCTTTCTAGCTGCAAGATCTACAGCAGCGGCCGTGCCCAGTGATTCTCCCTGCAAGACTATGTGCCGGGCACTATACCCATGATCCAGCAGATATCGGTATGCCGCATCGGCATCTGCATACAGGCCGTGTTCACTCGGAGAGCCTTCGCTCCTTCCGTAGCCCCTGTAATCGAGCATGAGAACCGACGAGCCTGCGGCGGTGATTTCGCGGATTGGCATAAAGCGGTGGCTGATGTTTCCTGCATTCCCATGCAAATACAGTGTGACGAGAGAAGCCTGCGGCACCATAACCCACCAGGCGTGAAGCCGGACGCCATCAGAGGTGAGAAGCCAGACATCCTTGGCGCCTAGCTTGCTCTGCAGCTCCCAAAAACCGCTTGGATACTTCATCGGGTAATAGGGAGCGCGGCTCGCGGCAATAAACAAAATGCCGACCACGAACGCAATTACAATCGGCCAGCCGATGTACCACGGAATCTGCATGCTGGAGCCAGTGTAGAACCCCCTGGTCGGTCGGGTTCACTCTAAACGGTGGGTTCGCAGTTCAGCTTGCATAGGCTCATCAGAACAGCGACAGCTGGGCTTGCTCAATCGATTTGCGAGAAGAACCGCGCGGAAAACCGCCAGCTTCCACGACTGCAGCATTGTGAATGGACTCACTGATGAACGGCAGTATCGTTGGATCCTCCCCCTCCGCTTGCTCAATTGGCCTTTCCTCAGGCTCTTCACGGGAAGATGTAGAGGACGAAGGCCGCAATTGACCCAATGCCCGCCAGACGCTGTCCGCCGACTCCCCAATCCCTTTGTTCTCCACCAACTCCCGCGCCATCGCCGTGAGCATGTCGTCGTCGCCGTCGATTGCCTGGAGGCCTTCGGAGGCAAACTTGCCTTCCATGGCCAGCGCGACCAACAGTTTCTTGCCCATCAAGCGCAGACAGACCTCCTGCATCGTCCCCTTGTAGGCAAAGAACATCACCTCCACAGGACGCCTCTGGCCGATGCGCCATGACCGCCGGCTGGACTGACGCAATGTGTGTAACGAGTAGCCAGTCTCATGGAAGAGAATGGTCGGAAAGTCCAGAAGGTCCAACCCAGTCTCAACAATCTTGGGATGGCAAATCGCGACATCGATCCCACGGCGCAGCTGCTCACGGTACCAGGCTTCACGCCTGTGAGTGGGAACGCTGGCTCGCAGGATCGATGCTCTTATTCCCTCAGCGCGAAACAGCTGTTCCAGCCGTTCGATTACGTCATGCTTGTTGGTGTAAACCGCAAACACCTGGCACTTGCGGCCACGTGCAAGCTGGGCTTTCACTTCTTCGATCAGCGCTCGCTCTTTCGCGTAGGTCTGGTGCCGGTTTAGATCCACGGTCTCGGCGATCACAAAGCTCACGCGGCACTTGGTTTCCGGGTCGAATTCAGAACCGTACAGAGTGCCAAACCCATATGGATGGTCCGGCCACGCCAGCAGAGCATTCAGCATGGTGCTTGCCACGCTGCTGTTTCCGCGGTGCTCCTTCAGGCAGGCGGTAATCTCCTCTTCCAGTTCCTCATAAGCAGTCTTCAACGGCTCTTCCATTGCCACCGGCACGACTTCTTCCCGGTAACTTGGTAAACCGTCCGAGATATCCTCCAACCCAATGAACGCGCAATGGTCCATCAGATATTTGCCAAACAGCAGCGGTGAAGCACCCGGTTTCCGTTTGATCGTGACCGTCTTCTTGGTTTTCTTGGAGCAGGCGTTGTCCTCGACCGTGATCCGCTCAATGGTCTCGATCACTCCATAGTCGCGGGTGAAGCGCTCACGTCCGGCTGAGCCCCACTCGTAGCCGTCAGTGGTCATGCGCTTGGCGTCGGTACGGAACAGAGTGTTGAACAGGTCGTCGGCATATCCCGACAACAGGGTCCCGGTAAGTCCCAGGAATCGCCGTGCGGTTCGGTTCAGCACTCCGAGCGCATTTCCTTGGGCTGTGTCGCCGGCAAGTTGGTGGATTTCATCCGCGATGGCGTAATCAAACCATTCCGGCATATAGCGTCCCATGTATTCTGCCGGCGCCATGCGAACGATCTTGTTGCCGTCCGCCTGCCAAAGCGCGGAGTACTTGGTCTTGCCTGCCTTCGAGTCCTCCACGATCTGGTGCAGGCGCTTCTTCTCGAAATCGAGCGCGCTCAGTCGTACCCCATCTGTCTCCACAGGACAGCCGGTGTCCGGGTTCGTAAGCGACCCGAGGTACCTTCCTGAGCGGCTCTTGCCGTAACAGTGCTTCCAGAAATACGAGAGCTTCGCCTTCTCTCGACCAATACAGAAGATCGTGGTTCCGGGACAAAGCTTGCGCCAGCCTTTGCGTCCCAGACGGCGCAATTCAGCCAACGATGTGTGTAGGCCTTCGCGCACGATTTCACCGCGGCGCAGACGGACTTCGTTGATGCCATGCGGCTGTGCCGGATCGCCACCGTTGCGCATGTCGTCGATCAGGAACACTCGCACCTGGGGCAACGTTAAGAAGGTCTCCCGCGCCCATTTTTCGACCAGGTGCGGTGGCGCCATGACCAACCCCGAAAACGACCTTCCGGCGCTATGCACCAACATGGTTCCTAGTGCGATAAGGGTCTTGCCCGCACCACATTCGGCGACGACATTGGCGTTGCGAGCCAACTGCCAACGCTTGCTCACACCCATAATCGCCAGCGTTTGTGCTGGATATGGGACACGCACCATCCGGGAAATCAGCGGAGACGGAGTTTCTTCGGCGCCGTGCAGGGCTGGGTAAGATCCGAGAATTCGTTTTCCGATTTCTTCGGAGTGAGACCTCAAATAGTCGTGAATCGTGTCTAAGCTCTGCATGGATTTCTCCGGACAGGGAGGTGTGAAAGCTCGAGTGACGCACGTAACGCCTATGCGTCAAAATGGAGCAGATGAAGCTGGAAGTGGATTGCTACTCTGGGCGGACGGCGGACGAAAGGCCTGTTCGATTTCGACTTGAGGATTGCCAGTACATGGTCGAGGAGGTGCTTGACCAGTGGTACGGCCCACAGGATGCCTTTTACAAAGTACGCGCGGACGACGGCAATCTCTATATCCTGCGCCGGGAAACCTCGACGCCTGATGGCGTTTGGCATCTGGAGTCTTTCCGGCAACTGCCACGCCAGAGCTGATTTGGGAAGTTGATCGTCGTCAGCTTGCCGATTCGTCTGCAGCTCAGAGACCGACCACCTTCAATCCTCCTCCGGCAACATGAACGTCATCACGGGCTCGCCGTCATCGCCAGGCCCGGAGACCGCTTTCAGCGTTACCTGGCGCATCCCCTCTGGCCCACTCCTGGCGGTTGCGTCGATCCTCTCGTTTGACCACACTGCGGGATCAGCAACGATGCAGTAGAAGGCGAACAGCAGGTTGCACGGGTCAATGTGTCGGGCCGGGACTGTCGCCTTGACGGCGGCATGGAACATCCAAATCACATCCCAGAACCGGCCTTCCAAACCCTGGTCTGCTGGCAGGTTCGCGTCCTCATCTATTGGCCACACGTAGCGATGAAACGCGGTAGCGGTCATTGCAAGCGGCCACTTCATAATCTGGCTTCGCATCTCGCCCATTGGAGCTTGCTCACAATCGACGAGGATGCCGTCCTCGATTGCTTGCTGGCGGGTGTGAACGCTGATCACCTCAACAGATTCGTCGCCACTGCATGTCAGATGGTGACGGCCGTTCATGCCTCCGCACGACGCACAAATGCGGTCGCCTGTATGTAGCAACGCCATAAGTCAGGTCCTCCCAAAACTGTTCTGGATGTGGGTCATAGCTCAGCCGCGGATGGCCGGGTCTCCGCGGCAGTCAGCGGATGCGGCTCTTCCGGCGGAGTCAGGCAGTCTTCTTGACGAGCTGGATTGCGGGCCATTCTACTGGGCCGTTCTGGGCTGGAAAACGGAGCTGCCGATTCCGCAGACCTCTTGCGAGCAGCGCCAGTAGCTGCTTCCGCGTGGCTTTGATTGCGACACCTACATATCCAAACCCGGGAAGAGTCTGCATGCGCTTCTGCTGCTGCAATTGCGAAATGATCCATGAGCCCCATTCCGGCGTGGCGGGCAGGCCATAGTGGCTCACCAGCGACGACCAGATGAACGAATTGTCGTCGCTGATCAGGAGGAGTTTCCCGTCCGAGGTGGTTTCAGCCAACTCCTGGGAGCAACCCACAAGATGCCTCAGCGGCCGCTTACGTCCGGGAACCATGATCGACCCTCGAAAGCACAACGGCTTCTCGCCCAGCGACACGATACTCTCTGCGCCGTAAGGATCTACCACGGTGAATGAGTCTCCATTGGCGAACGCTGCAGCCAGGGCGCCGATCTCAACGTCGCCGCCGACAACCGAGATCAAATGGGCTTTGGCTTGTTCCTCTCCGACGAAGGCATCCAAGAGGACGCGGATGTTGGTGGCGGTTTTTTCTGTACTGCGGCGGTAAACGAGTCTGCCGAAACGTTCATGAGCGTTCTTCATCACTGAGCTCTCTTTCGTTGTTCCTCTTGGGCGGCGATCTAATGGGTGACAGTTGGAGTGTCGCGCCTGAAGACGTCTGGAAAGTCTCTGAGGGCCCGGGGTTGAGAGGGGCAAGCCTGAGTACTGGTCGTCGTTCGTTGTGTTCAGAGTTCCCGAAGAAATAACTCGACGCGGTCGGTCGTCCAGATTGCGATGCCGCTGCCAAAGAAGTCTTGATCCTCGGTCCAAATCGGAAGGTCGAGCAGCAGCGCAACCGCCGCAACCGGCCAATCGTCAGGGTCGCGAGGAAGAACTCTAGCGCGGGCAGTCTCTTGATAGTCCTCGTACAGGCTTTTGTCTACCGACTGAACTATGAGAGCGACTTGGTCAAGCACAGACAGCGCCAGATCGACGTCGAACCGCCGGCGCGTCGAAAGGTCGGGAATGTATTTCCGCGCGTCCTGGAAACAAATGTCCGGCGCATAAAAGTTGGCTTGGTCCTCGTAAGCTTCCAGAATCTGTCGGACCCGTTGCCCGAAGACCGCACGCAACAGGATATTGGCGTCTAGCACCAGGCCCTTGCGCGCAGTCATTTCTTCTTACCCGCGCGCCAGACCTTGAAGTCTGCAAGAATCTCGTCCTCGGAAATCCCTTCACTAGCAAGCACTTGCTGCAAGCGAGAGGCAGCCTCCTTGAGGGCCGCTCGCTCCGTCTCCGCCCGTTTATGGCGGGCAGGAATGTAGTAGCCAACGGTATCCCCGTGACGCGTAATGGCCACAGGCACGTCGCTCTCCAGGAGATAGCTAGCCAGCTTCTCTCGAAATTCGCGAATCCCGACTTTTAATGCTTCCATGTCCCAGCCTCATTATGTACGTGTGTGTACACAACAATATCATTTCTTCGACCTGCCATTCAAGGAGTACCCTCCGTCCGCTGGCGTCTATTCGTCGGAGGATTTGCTAGGAACCTGCTCATTGGTCTCCTTCAGCTCGATGATCTGGCCACTCTCGTACGCAAGGGTCAGTTCATGGCTGAACCGTTCGCGCTTGCGAATGATGGTCTCCCCCTCTGTTTCGCCTTCCTCATTGAACTCATCGACATGCTTGACCGATCGCCAGTGGGCGATGTGCCGCGTTTCGCCTTCCCCAAAGAAGCCATTCAACATTCCGCTGCACGCCAGAAGTCCCACGTGGCCTTTATGCAGCGGCGTCACCGGCCGGCCGCGCATCTTCTGCTGTTTGCGGACCAGAACACCGCGGGCGTTTTGCATTGCTACAGACCGCTGAACTGCATCCTCAATCACATCCAGTGGCAATCCGGTGTAAGTGATCGTCGCGGGCGATGATGGTGGGATGGCGTAGCGCTCCACAACCTCTTGGTTGAGCACAGGAAGCAGATGTGGCTTGTACGCGATCCGGAGCAATTCATCAGCCCGTTTGGGCTCGCCGCGTAGATGCGATTTCTTTCGTCTGCCAAACACCACGACTTGATTGAAGCGGATGGATTCCGGATGTTCGAGTCGAAAGACGCAAAGCCGATCGAACTGGGCGGTCAACAGACGTGCGCATGTGCCCACGGCGGGAGCCGGAACAACGAACACCAGCACGCCCTCGCTGGTCACCCAGCGATAGCAGTGCTCCAGAAAGATAAGTTCCATCCTTTTATTACTGTGCGGCCCAAACTCGTTGTCATAAGGCGGATTCAGATACAGGAGCGAACAGGTTTCCGCCAACACTCGGCACTCAAACGCGCTGCCGTGGACGGTCGCGATGCCATTCTCGGTGGACGCGGCAGCTCGGTCCGCATCGAGCTCAATGCCGGCCAACTGAGCACCGGTATCCTTGGTTATCTCAAGCAGTGCCGTACCGTCGCCGACACAGGGATCGATGGCCGAGTAAGGCCCGGAGTGTACGAGCAATGCACGGATGTTTCGGGCTTCCTCGACGGGTAAAGGGTAGTAGCCTAATTTACGGCGTCCGGAATTTCTCATTTCTCTCCTGAATCCATGCGGTGGATTGTGCGGCCCCTTGTCGCGAATTCAGTCCAGCGGTGCGGTAGTCTTTCCAAATGTGCGGCTGCATCCGTTCTTGGGGAAAGGAGACGGTTATGTATTCGGTGGTCCGGGAAAGTTTCTATGATTCTGGGAAACTGGAACCCTCAACTTCGTTGAGCCGTTGAGCTGTAGTCGCACGGAGAATGTGGCCGCCCTTGTCGGGAAGACTTCCCAATCGATTCGGAAAGTAACGGGCTGCGATCTGTGGGGGCCCTAGATCCTCGATTTCAGAGAACCCGCGTGCGATGAGCTCGGCCCGCAGCTTGTCGGCCTCAAAGTAGGTCACCCAAGCTTCTCCCAATGTTTCCACCTGGATCGCGCGCCGATCGTGGTAGGAGCGCGCTTCCGGCGAGAGTGTATCCGGTGGATCGCTATAGTCGAATACCACGTGTGCGCCGTTCGGGAGGGTCGCAATGTAGGCAAGCGTCGACCACACGGCGTCCTCGGTCAGGTAAGGGACAACGCCGAGCCAGGTGAAGAAGGTCTGTTGCGCCGGATCAAAGCCCGCCGCTTTCAAGCCCTCTCCCAAAGTCTGACGTTCGAAATCCACGGGAGCGAAGATTAATGAGTTCGGTAGTGGAATCGCCGCATCGTGGAGGCAGTCGCGTTTCCATGCTTGAGTAGCCGGATGATCAACCTCGAAAATGCGCAAACGCTCGCCGAATGGACTGCGGTACGCGTACGTGTCTAGTCCAGCACCGAGCACTACAAGTTGGCGGACGCCGCTTTCCACGGCAGCCGTTAAAGCATCCTCGGCGAAGCGAGTCCTGGCGGCAATGAAAATTCGCATCCTTCGTCTGGATGGATTTTCTTCGGCTTCGCGAAGGACGCTGTCGGCGTCTCTACCTAGGATGCGCAGGGCCAGCGGATCGACAAAGATACGTCTCTGATCCAATACCTGATGAGCGGCACGATGGACGGCTGCTGCCCAGGCCGTCCGGCTTGGCCTTCCCAACTGCACAGCAAAAGCTTAGCAAAGCTGAAATCAGTTAAGAAGAAACGGCTGCGATCTGGTACGACTCGGCGTTACACCGTTGCCCCATCTAAGCGCTGGCCGTACATCCAGCGTTGCGGCTTAATCTGTACGAGCCAGTCCTGTGCCGTGGGAATGCGACCCAGATCCTCCTTCACATGCTGCTCCCCCACATAGCGCACCGGAACTGGATTTCCATCGCTATTTATAATGGCCGCGCCAAACACCTTTTCGCACAGGAAAATTCCCTCGGCGTGATGCCGAAGCGCTCGGTGACGAAAGTCGGAAAGAAACGCTTTCGATTCATCGAACCAGTTGTGAATCGCAAGATAGTCTTCGGCCTTGCCACCGAACTTCCTGGCGCTGCTCTCCGCGTGTTTGATTGGATGAGCCATGGTCGTTAGACCTCGTACGTGGTGGTTGAATAATCTTCAAACCTGTCGTTTCGCTCGACCGAGATTCTCCGGGCTTGCACATCCAGCACCACGTCCCCGAATCCACCACAGTCATTCTCGTAGCCGAACGGAACCAGGGCCTCGAAATGCTGTTGCAGATGGGAGACATCGTGCTGGATCGGCTGGCTGTCGTCGTGGATGTATTCATCAGAGTCGTAGCATTGGGCCTCTTCGGTGACGCCGGAGTCCCCGTAGCCGTCAAAGTGCACTGCTACAAACGTGACGCCAGCGTCCGCTAACTTCTCGCATTCCGCCAGAATCGCAGCTTTCGCCAAAACCTGTATTGGATCACGTGATTCTTCTTGGTTAGATTGTTGATCTTCCATCGGACATTCCTTTCGAGGGGTGTGAATCGTGAGCAATAAAGGTGGGGTTGTTCAGACTGGTAGACAGGGAATGGTTATGCTGCGTGGTGTTGATTTGGGCCAGCGAGTTCTTCGAGACCAAACACAATGTGTTGCAGGGTCTTGAGATCCGAAATCTCACCGAGAGGAGGGGCTTGGAGCTTAGCGAGCAATGCCTCAACAGTCTTCGGATCGAGCCGCTTTGTGACGGCTTCCAAACGATTGATTCCCCGTGCAACCGACTCCAGCACCTGGAGGACTTTCCGCTTGATGCTGGCGTCGCGAATCAGCTTTGGCTGATTTACGCGGCCGTACTCGCGGAGGATGCTGCGATAGAGGGTCGTGCCAACAGCCTTTTCCATACACAGAATGCGCTCATCGAGGTCGTCGGCTTGGGCAGCGGCAGATGAGCCGTTTGCCTTCTCGGTCTGGCTTTGCCCGTTGCTGCTGTTGCCATTTTGGGGGAAAGTTGGGCGAGCGGGTGCTTGTCCATTGTTGCCGTTGCTTGCTCCATTCGGACGCCCCGCTTGGAATCCTGCGTCTGCCTTTCCGTTGCCATTCCTGCTCGGGGGCCGCATTCCTTTACGCCAGTTCTCTGGTAGGGCCCAGCCGAACAATACGGGAGTCTTCACGGGCTGTCGGTTCTGATCCAGATCTACCCATATCGCGGCAATATCGTAGAAGTACCGGCCCAGGCCAAAGCAGGAGCAGGCCCGTTTGAACGCTTGAGCGTCCGCCGAGGTCATTCCGTTGTCGTCATCCGCCCACTCTTCCCCGGTTCCGGAGTGGGACCACAGACCGATGATGTTGACAGTGCAGGTGACCAGCACCTTGCCCGAGACGATGCTCTCGCCTTTCTTCACCCGGGTGATGTTACTCATCGTTTCGATCTTGTACTCCCGCGTCCAGCCCTGGGGAGAGAAGAGCGCATTCAGCCGGTCGGTGTAAGCGCGCGGATCGGCGTAGGGTACGATTTGACCGCGCCTCTTGTCGTTTGTGGTGTTAGTAACCCGCCACCGGACCTGATCCGGTGGAAACGGAACTTCAAGCTCCGCGAGAAGCTTCTTAACGTCGAGTGCCGAAGTCGATGTCGCCGTTTCACCATTTGCCATGGCAACGTGCCTCCTTCCAATGTGTTGAGTGCTTTTGAATGCCGTCGGGTGGAAAAGCGTGAACTCGTTATTGATTGGGCTTTTCGGCTGCAATGCCGGTGCCGCGCGAGAGGCTCTGGACTAAAGGACATGGTTCTTTTATCCGTATTCGGGCGGGGACGCGGCAGGGTGAGCAGATCAGGTAGAAATAGAAAGGTCCCCAGCACGTGAATCCCGGCTGGGGATTCAGAGGCCGGATTTTGCTACGGATGACCGTTCAATCCGTGATTGCCAGCGCTTAGTTTTGCGATTGCTGAATCCAAATTCGAAAGAAACGATCGCTGATTAAGAACGAGCCGTTGTCCCGATCGATCAGATCCCGCTGCAGTAGGCCTTCAGCAGCTCGTTGCGCAGTTGAAGCTGATCCAAGGCGATGGTGATGCAAGAATTCTCCTGAGAACGGCTTCACTCCTTTGGGCGAGGAAGCCAGGCTGCTCAGGAACCGTCGCTGGCTCAGTGGTAAAGACTCCCAAAGCGCGGTGTAGGCGTAGCTTTCACGATCCAGCAGCAGTTTGACTCCCATCTTGATCGACTCCGGCGTGACTTCTCCACCAGCATCGCACTGCTCCCAAAGTACGTGACACAAGTGTTGCGTGTAGAAAGGATGCCCCTCAGTCAGTTGGCAGACTGCAGTGATTGTGTCATCCCCGATCTGTTTTCCTGCCGCCAGGAATTTCTCGGCGATGAATGGTAGCCAATCTGGCGTTTGAATCGGGCCCAGCGGATAATGGCCGGCTGACCGGTACAGTGGCCGGGACTTATCGAGGAACATTTGCTGGATCAGGTGCTTCCGACTGCCAAGAAAGATGTAGGAGACGGTTTCCTGCTTCTGAATAATGCTCCGCAGTCGCCGCTCCACTCGGTCATCCTCGTACTCAAGAATGCGTTGCACCTCGTCGAATACCACTGCCACTTTCTTCTTGCCGTGGGCAGCGATCTTTGCCGGCGCCATCAGCACTTCTTCGATTTCCGGATCCCGTGCTCTATCGCTGCTTACCCCGAAGGTGACTTTCGGCTTTCCTTCCGAGTCGACGCTCACGCTGGGCACAAGATGAGTGAACAGACGTTTGGCCGTATCCAGCAGTTGCTCGGCACTACGGCCCATCGATTCCGTGATCGCCTTGGCGGTCGCAGTAACAAATGAGACCTCCCCATCGGTAGCCCACAAATCAACATACGCTGATGCGTAGTTGTCCTTGGGCAACTTCGACAGCGCATAATGGATCAGCGAAGTCTTTCCCAGCCGGCGCTCGGAATACAGGAAGAGCTTCTCGCTGTTTTCCATGGCGCGAACCAGGTCGGACAGCTCTTTCTTTCGGTTGCAGAAGGCCGAACCGCCGACAACGCCGCCATATTCGAAAGGGTTCTTCATAGCACCAGCTCCATTACGCAAGATGCGTAACGCAACTTGCGTAATTTTAACGCAGTTTGCTTGTCTCTCTGTATCTTATTGATTATAGATGGCTTGGCTAGGAGCAGCCGCTTGTATTCCCACAGGTGCAGCGGTAACACGTACCGCTCCGTAGCATTAGCGAACCGCAGACGTTGCAGACAGGCGCATCTCCGAATTGCACAAATTCACCGAGCGCTTCGACCTCTCCTTTCCCATTCGGGGGCGGCATGGCATGAATGGACACTGGACGGGACTCGAACAGTTCTCCCTGCTCATTGTTCAGAAACTTGAGCTCCATCCAACGGAAGATGTAGTCCATCAGTGATGTGGCATAGCCGATTTTTGGATTCCTTGACCAGCCGCTGGGCTCAAAGCGCGTGTGACTGAATTTGGCGCAGAGCACGTCGAGCGGTACCCCATGCTGCAATGCAAGTGAAACGACGGTCGCAATCGAATCCATGAGCCCGGAGATCGTCGAACCCTCCTTTGCCATCCTGACGAAAATCTCTCCTGGTAACCCATCGTCGTACACGCCAACGGTGAGATATCCCTCCTGGCCCGCGATGGAAAAGTGATGAGTGATTGCTCGCCGCTCATCTGGCAAGCGCCGGCGCAACGCGCGCACGAGTTCCGAGCTTGTTCCCCCGATTTCTGCGGGCGCGGGCACGAATCCGCCTTGCGTATCCTCCGGTCGCGTGGCTTCGTTTTCATTGATCGTAATGACTTGCTTTACCGCTGACATACACACCCTCGCTATTGCTGCCCTTGCGGCCGCTGCCTTGGCCTGTGAATTTTTTTGTACACCGCATACCAATCGGAGGCGATTTCTCCTTGCGCCTCAGCTAATGGCAGCACGCCAGAACAGACTTGCTGGTGCAGGTAGTCTTCGACTTCATCTTTCTCATTCGCTCCCGGGAATACGTTCCGAGGCTGTGGCCAGAGATTGGTCTCGCAGTTCGGACAACCGCCCAATTCCAGAGATACAAGGTGATCAAGTTCGTAATCGTGAATGCTGCCCCTGACCCCGTAAACGCGCATGAGCTGGTGTTTCATTGCATTGGTGTACTCGAAGGGCGGTCTGACAGTCGCCGTGTAACCCGGCCGACAGATTGTGTTTCTGATGTTGCTTTGAGTAACGCGCGGATCCGTTGCTCCTGGCGTCAGGTCGTGACGCGGCAAAACGCCGGGCGGCAGGTTCGTTTGTGCCGATCCGTCTTGCGGATGATCTTTGGCTATGCCAGGAATTCGGTTCAGGAATTCTCCGT
>Ga0335085_10010335_pt1 | contig 13966 bp, 11 predicted proteins | sample Lox_Sample_45_FD_206712 | JGI IMG/M metagenome (GOLD analysis project Ga0335085, IMG submission 206712) | Soil microbial communities from Loxahatchee National Wildlife Refuge, Florida, United States - Lox_Sample_4.5 | ecosystem: Environmental > Terrestrial > Soil > Wetlands | place: USA...
CCGCGAGGAGCTGTCCGTGGCCGGCCTGGACCGGGAGATCTGGCAGTGCCCGGTGGTGCTGCTGGCCGACGTCCGCTCGGTCGGCGTCCAGGGCGATGGGCGCAGCTACGGCTACCCGGTGGTTCTGCGCCCGGTGACCAGCGAGGACGCGATGACGGCGGACTGGGCCCGGCTGCCCGGCGAGTTGCTGGCCCGGATCTCCACCCGGATCACCAACGAGGTCCCGGAGATCAACCGGGTGGTGCTGGACGTCACCAGCAAGCCCCCCGGCACCATCGAATGGGAGTGAGCACGCTGGTGGCTGGGCTGCTGCCGGGCTGACCGGCTTAGGTGACCGCGGCGGGCTCTGGGGGGAGGTCGGCGTAGGACCCGGTTTCGATGATCTGGCGCAGGATGGCCAGCGCGTCCCAGACGTCGGTGAACCGGGTGTAGATCGGGGCGGGGCCGAGCCGTAGCCGGTCGGGCACCCGGTAGTCTCCGATGACCCTGGCGTGGATCAGCGCCTGGCTGATCCGCCACGCCTCGGGATGGCGCAGCGAGACGTGCGAGCCGCGGTGCAGCGGGTCCCGCGGCGTGGCCAGCGCGCAGCCGAGAGGGGCCAGCCAGGCGTCGGCCAGCCCGATCAGGTAGCTGGTCAGCAGGATGCCCTTGTCTCGCAGAGGCTGGATGCCCGCCTCGCCGAGCAGCCGGGTGCCCTCCTGCACGGCCACCGCGCCCAGGATGTTCGGCGTCCCGGTGGTGAACCGGGCCACCGAGGGCAGCGGGTCGTAGGCCGGGCCCATCTCGAACTGCCCCCGCTGGCCGAACCAGCCCTGGATCGGCTGGCGCAGCTGTTCCTGCAGGTCCCGCTGCACGTAAAGGAACGCGGGCGCGCCTGGGCCTGCGTTCAGGTACTTGTACGTGCAGCCGACGGCCAGGTCGGCGGTGCTGGCGTCCAGTTCGATGGGGACCGCGCCGGCCGAGTGGCACAGGTCCCAGAGCACCAGTGCGCCCGCGTCGTGCACCAGCGTGGTGAGGCCCGCCATGTCGGCCAGCGCACCGCTCCGGTAGGCGACATGGGACAGGCAGACCAGCGCGGTGTCCGGGCCGACCGCGTCGGCCAGGGCGGCCGGGCTGATCCCCGCGTCCAGGTCGGTATGGATCATCCGCAGCTCGGCGCCGAACTGGGCAGCCACCCCGTCCAGCACGTACCGGTCGGTCGGGAAGTTGTCGTCGTCGGTCACGATGACCCGGCGGCCGGGCTGGGCGCGCAGCGCCGCGCAGGCCAGCTTGTACAGATTGACCGTGGTGGAGTCGGACACCACGACCTGCCCGGGCGCCGCCCCGAGCAGCACGCCGCCGAGCAGGTCACCGGCCTGCTGCGGCAGGCTCACCCAGTCCGCCCAGGAGCGCACCAGGCCGGCCCCCCACTGCTGGTCCACCACCTCGGCAATGCGCTGTGCGGTCGCACGGGGCAGCATGCCGAGCGAGTTGCCGTCCAGGTAGATCAGGCCAGGTTCGGGGCAGACGAACCGGTCCCGCAGGCCGGCCAGCGGATCGGCGGCGTCCAGTTCCCCGGCCAGCCCTCGGCTGGTGGAGAAGTCTCCGGCGAAGCCAGGCAGGAAGGCGGTCACCTGCCCACCCTAACCGGGTGGGCAGGTGACCCCCAGACTACATATGTAGCCTTTAGCCGCGGGAGCGGCGCCGCCGGCGGCGCACCAGGCCGAACAGGATGGCGCCGAACACGGCTGCGGCGATGGCCGGCAGGACCCGCTTGAGCACCGGCAGCCCGGCCACGCTCAGCAGGTCGAGCGCGTCCTCGTCCGGCGGCCTGGCGCCCTGCGGCGGCAGCAGGCCGTTCGACGCGGCCAGGTCCCGGTCCGCCGCCGCCCCGGCTATCGGGCCCGGGCCCGCGACCGGGGTGGCCGTGGCCGTGGCGGGAGCGGCCGTGGCGGCGGCCGCGCCACCGTTGGCCCCGGCCACCGTGCCGAGGCTGAGTCCCCGGTCAGCCAGCCGCTGCCGGATCTCCTTGACCGAGGCCGGGCCGAGGCCGTCGATGGCCAGCAGATCCTGCTCGCTGAGCGCGGCCAGCGAGCCGACCGTGTGCACCCCTTCGCGGCGCAGGCTGTTGTACGACCGCACCGGCAGGTTCAGCTCTTCGATCGGGGTCTTGCCCTGGTCTGGGGCCTGATCTGCCGCCGCCGGGGCGGCGGCCGGAGCGGTCGCACCACCCGACAGCTGTGCCGCCAGGTTGCTGGCGAACTTCTCGATGACCCGGCCGCCTACCTCAGCCATCACGCCCCGGCCGAACTGGGCCGGCCGCCCGGTCACGGTCATCGTGGTGTGCACCACCACGCGGGTCTGGCCATCGGCGTCCGCCAGCGTGGAGGTGATCGTGGCCGCGGCGGTGCCGCTGCCCCGGGTCTCCTTGCCGGATGCCTCCAGGACGACCTTGCGGGCCTGCTCGTTCTGTTCGGTGAACCGGGCGGTACCCGCGTAGGTCAGGGCGACCGGCCCGACCTTGACCTTGATCCGGCCCTTGATCTCGTCGCCGTCCACCGAGTCGACGGTGGCGCCCGGCATGCAGGGCGCCACCTTCTCGACATCGAGGAGTACACCCCAGGCCTGCTCAGGCGGGACCGGGATGGTGAACGAGTGCTCCAATTCCATGTGCTCAGACTCCAGCTGCCACCGCCAGCGCCCTAGCGGTGAGCACCCGCGCCAGGTGGCGCCGGTAATCGGGCGCGCCGTGCTGATCTGACGGCGGCTGCGTTTCCTCGTCGGCGTGCGCTGCGGCTGCCCGCAGGGCGCTGCGGTTAGCCTCGGCCCCGGCGGCCGCCTCCTCCGCCGCCCGGGCCCTGACCGGGACGGAACCCATGTTGGTGAGCCCGATGCGGGCTTCGGCTACCTGCCCGTTGGATCGCCGGGCCACGGCCGCCACACCCACGATCGCCCACGCCTGGGCCGTCCGGTGGAACTTCTCATAACGATAGCCCCAAGCCCCGCCGAGTTTGGGCACTCGGACCCCGGTAAGGATCTCGTCCTGGCCCAGCGTGCTGGTCAGGTAGTCGGCGAAGAAGTCGTCGGCTGCGATCTCACGGCGGCCGCCCGGCCCGGTGGCGGTCATGGTCGCCTGCAGGGCCAGCGCCACCGCGGGCAGATCCCCGGCCGGGTCGGCGTGCGACAGCGAGCCGCCGAGCGTCCCGCGATGGCGGACCGCCGGGTCGGCCACCGTGCCCGCCGCCTCGGACAGCAGCCCGCAGTGCTCGCGCACCAGCGGGTCGCGGACCACCTCGGCATGCGTGGTCAGCGCGCCGATCCACAGGCTGTCGCCCTCGTCGCGGACCCCGCGCAGCTCGTCGAGACCGCCGATGTCCACCAGCAGCTCGGGGTAGGCGAGCCGGAGGCGCAGCAGTGGCAGCAGGCTCTGCCCGCCCGCGATCACCTTGGCGTCCTCGCCCCCCTCGGCCAGCGCGCGCACCGCCTCATCCAGCGAGGCGGGCCGGGTGTACTCGAATGCCGCCGGGATCATGCCGCACCTCCGTTAGCCTGCTGGGCTTCGCTGATGGCTCGCCAGACCCGTTCCGGGGTGCACGGCATCGTGACGTCCCGGATGCCAAGCGGCCGCAGCGCGTCCACGATGGCGTTGACCACGGCCGGGGTGGACGCGATCGTGCCCGCCTCGCCGACGCCCTTCACCCCCAGCGGGTTGGTCGTCGCCGGGGTCTCGGTCCGGTCTGTGGTGAAATGCGGCAGGTCGGCGGCCGACGGCAGCAGGTAGTCGGCCATCGTCGTCGTGGTCAGGTTGCCGTCGTCGTCGTAGATGGCTTCCTCGTAGAGCGCCTGCGCGATGCCCTGGGCCAGGCCGCCGTGCACCTGGCCGTCCACGATCAGCGGGTTCACCACCTTGCCAACGTCGTCCACGGCCACGTAGGTGCGGATGGTGACCATGCCGGTCTCGGTGTCCACCTCGGTGGCGCACAGGTGCGTGCCGTGCGGGTAGGAGAAGTTCTCCGGGTCGAACGTGGCGTCGGAGTCCAGCGAGGGCTCGACGCCGTCCGGCAGCGCGTGGGCGGTGAACGCGGCCAGCGCGATCTCCTGGATGGTGTGCCCACTCTCCGGGTCGCCGCGCACGTGCAGCCGGCCGTGCGTGAACTCGATGTCGTCCTCGCTGGCTTCCAGCAGGTGCGCGCTGATCCGCTTGGCCTTGGTGATCACCTTCTCGCAGGCGCCGTTCACCGCGATGCCGCCCACGGTCAGCGACCGGGAGCCGTAGGTGTCCATGCCCTTGGGTGAGACCTGGGTGTCGCCGTGCAGCACCCGGACGTCCTCGAAGGGGACGCCGAGCTTGTCCGCGACGATCTGGCTCCAGGCGGTCTCATGGCCCTGGCCATGGGCACTCGACCCCGTCACCACCTCGACCTTGCCGGTCGGCAGCATCCGCACCGAGGCGTGTTCCCAGCCGCCCGCGCCGTAGGACAGCGACCCGAGCACCCGGGACGGCGCCAGCCCGCACATCTCGGTGTAGGTGGAGATCCCGATGCCCAGCTGCACCGGGTCCTTGCTGTCCCGCCGCTTGGCCTGCTCGGCGCGCAGGGCGTCGTAGTCGAACAGCTGCGTGGCCCGGGCCGTGGCGGCCTCGTAGTTGCCGCTGTCGTAGGTGAGCCCGGAGATCGTGTCGTACGGGAACTCCTCGTGCTTGATCCAGTTCCGCTCGCGGACCTGCAGCGGATCCATGCCCAGCTCGGCCGCGAGCTCGTCCATGATCCGCTCAAGGGCGTACGTGGCCTCCGGGCGCCCGGCGCCGCGGTAGGCGTCCGTCGGCATCTTGGTGCTGAACACCCCGGTGCACTTGAACGAGTAGGCGTCCATCTTGTAGATGCCGTTGAACATGAACGCGCCGAGCAGCGGCACCCCCGGCGTGACCAGCATCAGGTAGGCGCCCATGTCGGCGAGCAGGTCGACGTCCAGGGCCCGGATCCGGCCGTCGGAGTCGGCGGCCAGCTTGATCCGCTGCCACTGGTCCCGGCCGTGATGCACGGTGAGATTGCCCTCGCTGCGCGACTCCGTCCACTTGACCGGCCGGCCGACCTTGCGTGAGATCAGCAGGGCCAGCACTTCCTCGGCGGTGACCTGGAGCTTCGAGCCGAAGCCGCCGCCTACGTCGGGCGCGATCACCCGGATGTTCTGCTCCGGGATGCCGGTCGTCAGGGCCAGCATGACGCGCAGCACGTGCGGGATCTGAGTCGCTGACCACAGGGTGTACTCGTCACCCTCGTTCCAGCCGACCACCGCACGCGGCTCCATCGCGCTCGGGATCAGCCGCTGCTGGCGGTAGGTGCGCTCGATGACCACCGGCGCGTCGCGGAACGCCGCGGCCAGGTCCCCGTTCTGCAGCAGGAACTCGAAGCTCTTGTTGCCGGCCTCGTGCACCCGCGGAGAGGAGTCGTCCAGCGCGGTCCGGATGTCCAGCACGGGCGGCAGTGGCTCGTAGTCCACTTCCACCGCGGACACCGCGTCGGCGGCGGTGTACCGGTCCCGGGCGACCACGCAGGCCACCGCCTCACCCACGTACCGGACCTCCTCGGTGGCCATCGGCGGGTGGGCGGGGATGACGATGTCCGGCGTGACCGGCCAGGCACAGGGCAGGCTGCCCTGCTCCGCGCCGAAGTCTTCGCCGGTGAACGCGGCCACCACGCCCGGCACCTGGAGGGCGCCGCTGACGTCGATCCGGCTGATCCGGGCGTGCGCGAACGGGCTGCGCACGTAGGCGACGTGCAGCAGGCCGGGCAGGATGATGTTGTCGGTCCAGTTGGTCTTGCCGGTGACCAGCCGGGCGTCCTCCTTGCGGGGCCGGGCCCGGCCCAGTTCGGTGACCGGAGGCGCCTGCATGTCGGAAGTCATTGCGCCTTCACCTCGCTTCCGGACGCGCGCCGCACGGCCCGCACGATGTTCTGGTATCCGGTGCACCGGCAGAGGTTGCCCTCCAGGCCTTCGCGGATCTCCTCGTCAGTGGGGTTCGGATTGTCCCGTAGCAGATCGGCGGCGGCCATGATCATGCCCGGGGTGCAGTACCCGCACTGCAGCGCGTGCTCGCTGTGGAACGCCTTCTGCAGCGGGTGCCACTCGCCGTTGGACAGGCCCTCGATCGTGGTGATCTCGCCGCCGTCGGCCTGGACCGCGAGGACGGAACAGCTTTTGACCGACGTTCCGTTCAGGTGCACGGTGCATGCACCGCAGTTGGAAGTGTCACACCCGATAGGCGTACCGGTCTTCCCGAGGGTCTCTCTCAGGTAGTGCACGAGTAGCAGGCGAGGTTCGACGTCATCGACATATGTGACGCCGTCGACCTTGACGGTGATCTTGGTCATCCGAGCTCCTCCTCGGGAGACAGCTGTGGCTCCTGGTGCCCAACCTAGGACTACGCTTCGCGCCGCACCAGCCCTAGGTCTCGCTGACCTGGGTGTTACGTGGCAGGCTTACCCCGTGGCTGGGGCAGATATGGCACGCGCGCTGTACACCGCTTACCAGGCCCGGGACTGGGCCACGGCGGAGACTTTCCTGCACCCGGACGCGGTGCTGGACATGCCTGCGACCGGCGAACGGCTGGTCGGGCGGGAGCAGGTGCTGCGCTTCCAGCGCGACTATCCCGAGCCGTGGGGCGAGCTGGTGGTGCGCCGGGCGCTGGGCGACGAGTCCTCGGCCGCGGCCGAGGTGGAGATCCACGCGCCGGACGGCCAGGTGTTCCGGATGGCCGCGGTCTGGGGGCTGCAGGATGGGATGCTGGCCAGCGGCACGGAGTACTGGGTGGATCCGGGTGGCCGCCCGCCGCCGGGCCGTACGGCCTATCTGGCCGAGGACTGACGCTCAGCCGGTGTCGAGGACCTGGAAGGCCTCGGCCAGGTGCCCGGCCGGCAGGCCGGCCTGCTCGCCCAGGTGAGCCAGCCGGGTGCGGAGGAAGTCTTCCAGGCCTTCCCGCTGCCCGGTCTGGCTCTCGTGCGCCTTGAGCGCCGCGATCTTGCGGCTGAACGTCTCGGTGATGTCGACGAAGTGATTGGCCCGATCCATGTCCGGCCCGGTGGAAACCCACACCTCGCGCACCGTCCAGGCCTCCAGGCCCTCGTCCAGGCGCAGTTCCGGGAACGCATACGGATTGCGTGCGTCCGGGTAGACCGCGTCCAGCGCGGCCGAGCCCACCGCGCGGTGGTCCGGGTGGCTGATGCCGAGCCGCTGGTAGTAGCGCTCCGGGGACGGGCAGAGCATCCGGTCCGGCCGCACTTGCCTGATCACCCGGGCCAGGTCCTTGCGCAGCGCCAGGGTCGGCTCCACGCGGCCGTCCGGGTAGCCGAGGAACCTCAGATCGTGCACGCCCACGCAGGCCGCGGCCGCGGCCTGCTCCTTGCGGCGTAGCGGCCCCATCTCGGCCCGCGGCATCGAGTCGTCGAAGCCGCCCGCGTCGCCGTCGGTCACCAGGCAGTAGGTGACCTCGATCCCGGCGTCGGTCCACAGCGCCACCGTGCCCGCGGCGCTGAAGTCGATGTCGTCTGGATGCGCGGCAATGAGCAGGGCGCGCTGGACCTCGGAGTCGCTCAGCATGATCCCGATCTTACGAAGGCCGTCAGCGTGCTGCCGGGCGGCGGTTCACGGCAGTTCGGCCAGGAGCTGCCGGGCCAGGTCCGGGCGGGGGGCGTTGCAGGCGGGACAGCGCGGCCCGCGGCCCGGGATGTTGAGCCAGTACCCGCTGACCACGCCGGAGGTGGCCCGGATCGCCGCGGTCAGTTGCTGGCTGGTCACCTCGGCGCCCGGGGGGTTGGTGGACAGTCCGGCCAGGACGGTCACCCGCGGGTTGGCCGCCCGCGCCTGCCGGGCCGCCGCGTGCACGAACGCCGCGTAGCTGCTGGTGTCCCGTTCCAGGCTCTGCGCCTGCAGTTCGATGCCGTCGGCCTCCTTGGCCATGACCCCGGCCAGGCCCAGGTGCAGGAACTGCTGCCAGCGCGGCCCCGAGGCCGGGCGCAGCGTGGCCAGGTTAAGGGCCGGCGCCACAATCAGCCGCAGGCCGTGGGCATGGGCCACGCGGAGCGCCTGCCGGGCGGCCTTGGCCGGGTCACGCTGCTCGGGCAGCGGGGTGAACGGCCACGCCTCGGGGTCGTACAGCACGGCCTTGGTCCCGGTGGGCAGCCCGCCCCCGGTCACCGCCTGGGTCAGGCCGGCGAGAGAGGAGAACGTCACGATGGGGACGGCGCCGGCCGCGCCGAGTGGCGACTGGCCCGCTTGCAGGATCTCGTAGACCGGCGCCCCGTCCAGCCGCGACCGCGCGGCCGGGTCACTAAGCACGCTGGCCAGGGCGGCCCTGGTCAGCATCCAGGTGAGCCGCCGGCCCGGCGCCTCGGTGCCGGTCTGGCTGGGCCGCGGGCTAGGTGCCTGGGCGGAGCAGCTGGCCAGCAGGCAGGCGAGCAGCGCGGTCAGGCCGAGCGCCCACGCATGCCGCAGCGATGGACGGTCCATCTTTATGACGCTAGCCGAGATGGATCACGAACCGAGCTGGACGTCCGCCGTCATTCCGTCCAGCGGGGTGGTCTGCCGGTGGCCGGTGACGCTGATCGTGACCTGGTAGGCGGTCCCGGCCGACGTGCTGACCGGGGTGGGGGCCACCTGGCGGACCACGGCGCGCACGTGCTGGAGGCCGACGGCGGGCACCGAGATGGTGGCGGACTGCCCGGCGCGCACCGCGGAGATGTGGGTCTCCGGCACCAGCGCGGTGACCTCCCAGCTGGTGGACGTGCGCAACGCGATCATGGGCAGCGCGGTCTGCGTGCTGTTGCTCTTCACCGACGTGGTCGGCCCTTCGGGCAGCAGGGAGAACGGTGGTGACTGCGAGCTGGTGCCCTGGGACGACGCCGAGTACGTCCGCACGCCCGCCGAGGTCACCGCCTCGCCGGGCTGGGCATTGATGGCGACCACGGTGCCACCCGACGGGGCCACGATCTGCGCCCCGGACCGGGCGACTTTATCCGCGGACAGCTGGGCCTGGGCCTTGGCCAGCTGGGCGTTGGCCGTCGCGATGCTGGCGTTCGTGGTCGCCGTGACCGGTTCGGCCTTCAGCGCGGCCAGGTTGGCCTGGGCCGCGGTGATCGCGGCCCGGTCGGCGCTGAGTGACTTGGTGGCCGACGCGGACGTCTCGGTCGCCATGATCTGGCCGTCCTTGACGGTCTGCCCGAGGCGGACCTGGATCCGGCCGACCAGGCCGGAGGACGCGAAGTTCAGGTTGGTGATCCCGTTGCTGACCACGGTGCCGGTGAACGACTCGGTATCGGTCCGGATGATGCCCGGGACGTACCACAGCACCGCCACCAGGCAGACTGCCCCGATGACCAGGCCGGCGGCGAGCTGGCTGGTGGTGACGGTCCGGTCCCGCCGCCTGGCCTCGGGACCGGCGAAGGCCGGGGGTGCGCCGGGGCCCGGTGCCAGCCCGACGGTGGGGGCTAGCTCTGGCGTGGTGGTGTTGTCCAGTTCACTGCCGGTGGCGTCATCCGTGGTGGTGGTCTCCGCCGTAGACATATTCCTCCCCGTGCGGGCGGTCGATCGGTATCGGCTGTCGGCCTCGCGGGCCCTGGGGGTGGACCCCGCGCAGCAGGCCAGCTGTCACCACCGGGCCAGAGACGTGCCGCGGCCGACCATCACACGGGGCTGTCAGGTGCGTGATTCACTCCATCATTGCTCTGGGTTCGCTCTAAAAAGAAATGCGGCTAGCGCGGCCTCGTAATGGCACGTGGCGCACTCGCCGACGTGCCGCATACGAGCCACTTCGCAGCTTACGACAGGAATCTGAGCTTACGTCTGATTTGTGCATTAACTTTAGGTTACAGAATAAGTTTTACTGGGGCTAGCAATTAGGAATCCTAAAAGATTTTATCTACCGGAAGTATAGGAAACGGGTGATTATCACATGCTCCCTAACTGGCCGGCGCAGGGGGTCCCGGTTAATCCGGTTTAACATGCGGGCAATAAGCTGTTTACGTCTCGTACCGGACTATCTGATAAGTTCGACGCTCATATGCCGCTATAACGTAATTAGTCAAGTGGGCTCCCGCGAAATATGTATGCTTCGAATCTTCTGCTAACCCTGGCCGTGCTGGCGCTCCTGGTCGGTTTGTGCCTGCTGCCGCTGTTCGTCGATGGCGCCGAGGATCAGGGCGACGGGCGGACCTTCGTCCGCATCCCTGGCTACGTGCGCACGCCGCCGCATCGCCCGCGAACCTGGGCGTTCGGAGCCATCTCGGCCGCGGCCGGCCTGCTGTTCCTGGGCTGGAAGCATCCGGACCCCTCGGGGCTGTACGTGTCCGCGGTGCGGGCGGTGGCGGTGGCCATTACCCGGGATCCGGCCACGGTGAATGGCTACGTGCTGCGCCTGCGGCCCGCGCTGGCCCTGTTCGCGGTGGCGTACATCGTGGCCATGGCCCTGGTCGTGCGGGCTGGCCTGCTCCGGCGGGTGGCCATGCTCGGCAATGCCGTGCTGTATCTGGCCCTGTCGATCCTGGCCCAGGCCATCATGATCGTGATGGGGGTTGGCACCGGCTGGGTGGTCGGGCCGTTCGGCGTCGAGGGCACGCTGCTGAACCTGTTCATCGGCGGGCTGGTCATCATGCGCATGACGTTCACCACGTTCGTGCTCCCACGGGCCACCACCGTGCCCCGGCTGCGCCGGTCCTGGCTGCGCGAGAACATCCTGACCTGGGCGTCGCTGATCAGCGTCATCGCGCTGCTGGTTGGGGCGTACGCGTTCATCTCGCAGCAGGCCAATCTGGGCTCGGCCTGGCAGGTCTTCCTGCCGCTGTACGCGATCAGCCTGCTCTTCGCGCTGATGTTCGTCCCGCTGTGGCTGGTCTGGTGGCTCAGCCCGAGAATGCCCGCGCCCGGCGGCCCCGGCCGGCCACCGGTGGACATCATCATCCCGGCCTACAACGAGGAAGAGAACATCGCCCGGCTGCTGCGGTCGGTCGACGTGGCCGCGGGCCGGTACGGCGGCCCGGTCCGCGTCGTGGTGTCCAACGACGGCTCGGTGGATGGCACGGCTGTACTGGCCGAGGCGGAGATCGCCCGCTTCCAGCACGCCCACGGCGAGATGCTGAACGCGCCGAACGGCGGCCAGGCCGCCGCCCTGAACCGCGGCATCAAGATCACCAGCGCTGACATCATCATCCGGATCGACGCGGACTGCGTGATGGGCCCGGACGCGCTGGTGTACGCCGTGCCCTGGTTCGCCGATCCGCAGATAGGCAGCGTGGGCGCGATCGAGATGCCGCGTAAGGACACGGTGACCTGGTTCAGCCGGCTGCGCACGCTGGAAGTGCTGTTCCAGTTCGCGATCGCCCGGGTGGCGGAGAACACGGTGGACGGGATCGTGGTCATTCCCGGGACGTTCGCCGCTTTCCGGCGGGCCCCGGCGGAAACCGCGGGCGGCTTCCCGATCGGGATGAACGGCGAAGACTGCGATCTCACCATGCAGATCGGCCGGCTGGGCTACCGGGTGGTGGTTGACCCGCGGCTCATCTCCTACGAAGACGTGCCGCGCAGTCCCGGCGAGTTCGTTGAGCAGCGCACCAGGTGGGCCCGGGCCGGCTACCACACGTTTGCCCGGCACGTGCCGACGCGCGCCGGCTCGGCCGGCCCCCGGGTGTGGTTCTGGACCATGCGCCGGGGCTTTGCCTGGTTCTCGATCCAGGCCGGCCTGATCGCGCCGATCTTCCTCCTGGAACTGGCGCTGACCAGCCCGACCTACCGGCAGAACGTGGTCACGTTCGCGCTGCTGTATGCCCTGGGCGGCGGGGTATCGGTAGCCCTCAGCCTGCCGTACGCGGTCAGGTACCGGCAGTGGCGCAGCATTCTGTGGGCGCCCACCTGGTTCGCCTACGCGTTCCTGCGCCGCGTCGCGGTGCTCGAGGCGGCCATCTCGCTGCCCACCCGCCCGTTCCCGGCCAGCCCGGTCTTCCGGCCGGCCGCCCGGAAGGCCGCCCCCGCGCCCGAGGTGGTCGGGCCCAGCGGGGTGCGGGTCGACGCACGCTGACCGGGGGGCGGCCTACCGGCCGGGCCCCGGCACCAGGCCCGGCGTGGCGGCCGGGGTGCTGTCGCAGATCGCCCGCATGACCCGGTGGTGGGCATTGGCCAGCCCGTTCCGGTGCGGCGTGACCTGGGCCGCCATCCGGGCCACCGCGGGAGCGGGCGCGGCGGCCAGCGTGGCGTGCAGCAGGGACCAGGACAGTTCGTCCAGCCGGCCGCGTACCGCGGCCGGCTCCTGCGTCCGCAGGCAGGTGCCCGCCAGTTGGTCCAGCAGATCTGGCGCATCAGGTGCCGGCGTCATGTGCACCGGCACCGCATCGACCATGGGGCAGGCCGATGCGCTGGCCTGGCTGGCCTCCAGGGCGTTGATCAGCGGGCTGACCTGCCCTGCCGTGGCCGGGTCGTACAGACCAGGGAAAGGGATCTCCTCGTAGCCGCTGGCATAGCCGCTGAAGTAGATGGGCGTGTCCGAGCCCGCCCGGGCCAGCACGTCCAGCGCCAGGTCCAGCAGGGAGATCGGCCAGCCGAGGTCGGTAATCGCGTGCACCCGGAACCGCCCGGCCCGGCTGGCCAGGCCCGCCACCAGCAGCAGTTGCGCCGATTCCAGGGCGGACTGCGCATAGAAGGAGATTTCCGGGGCGTGCAGCCGGATCACGCCGCGCCGCGCCCAGCCCAGCAGCCGCAGGTAGATGAGGGAGTTGTCCACGACATGGGTGAACCGGGCGGCGGCAACCCGCAGGCCGTGCCGCCCGGCCGTGGCAGCGGCCAGCCACTCCGCCGCGCGTTTGGACGCGGTGTACACGTCCGGGGAGTACGGCCGCAGCGCCTTGCCGGTCGAAGCACACACCACCTGCGGCACGCCGGCCTGGACCGACGCGGCCAGCACGTTGCGGGTGCCGAGCACGTTGGTGGTGACCGTCCGGTGCACCTCGGTTTCGGCCAGGCCGGGGTCGCGCTGGGCGGCCAGGTGGAAGACCACGTCCGGGCGCAGGTCCGCGAGCAGCTGGTCCAGGGCGCGCCGGTCCCGGATGTCCCCGTGCCGGTAGTCCACCCCTGGCTGCCGGGGCCACGCCGTCGTCTGCCCCCGGCTCAGGCTGACCAGCTGAGCCGGGCCCAGACCGGCCAGCAGGCCGGTCAGCGTGCTGCCGATACAGCCGGTGCCGCCGGTGACCAAGATGCGGGCGCCGCCCAGCCAGGGCACCAGTTCGTCGGCAGGCAGGCATAGCTGGCGGTGCTGGATGTCCAGGAACCGGCCGAGCTCCGCTCCCGGGTCGGTGTGGCTAGCCAACAGGCAGCGCGTTGCCTCGGCGAGCACCTGGCGTGCCTCTTCACTGAGCTGGGGCTGGCCAGGCGGTACCGCGGTGCGCATCCTTTCGATGGTGCCCCGTACCCGTGCCTGGCTCATACGTTCCCCGGCCTCCTGCCCGCCGGCCGGGTGCCACGGTGGCGGCGTAGCACCGCGCGCCCTCGGCAGGCTTCCCATCGGAATACAAAGAGATGCTGAATAATCCGTCTATATCATGGAAGACCCAGAGAAGTTAAATTCTGTTACGTATAGCACTCCTGTTAGGTTTCCTGCTGGTTAATCCCCTGTAGGGGTACCCCCGGCCTGTTGATTCATCCCGGTATCAGGTAATATCCGTGCCCAGCCGGTAGTCAGCAAGCTGGCCGGTGCAGCTGTGTTGGCTGGACTATCAAGGGCGTTGGCGCCTGGCTACTTTGTGCTACAGCCCGGCTGTGACAAGAACGATTCATGCCGTGACGGCGAGCGGCGTCCGGCCGTCGGCGGTAATGGCATCAATCGATGGGAGTCGGAATGCGCGTCCTGGTTCTCGGCGGCGATGGGTTCTGCGGCTGGCCGACCTCGCTGTATCTGTCGGATCGTGGCCATGAGGTGACCATTATCGACAACCTGTCCCGCCGGAAGATC
>Ga0335085_10010336_pt1 | contig 13966 bp, 14 predicted proteins | sample Lox_Sample_45_FD_206712 | JGI IMG/M metagenome (GOLD analysis project Ga0335085, IMG submission 206712) | Soil microbial communities from Loxahatchee National Wildlife Refuge, Florida, United States - Lox_Sample_4.5 | ecosystem: Environmental > Terrestrial > Soil > Wetlands | place: USA...
CACTTAAGCTACTGAATTATAAGACTAAAGTGTTGAGGACATCGCTGGACGACGGCCAGCTCGCGGCCCTCAGTGGCCTTCGAAGCTGACCAGGCGGCGCACCGGCACTTCCAGCGCCTCCAGGCGCGCCGAGCCGCCCAGTTCGGGCAGATCCACGATGAAGCAGGCGGCCAGCACCTGGGCGCCGAGCGAGCGCAGCAGCTGTACCGCGGCGCAGGCCGTGCCCCCGGTGGCGATGAGGTCATCCGCGAGCACGATGCGCTCGCCCGCGCGCACGGCATCGCGGTGCATCTCCATCTCGTCGAGGCCGTATTCGAGCGAATAGGCGACGCTGACGGTCGCGTGCGGGAGCTTGCCTTTCTTGCGGATGGGCACGAACCCGGCCCGCAGCTGGTGCGCCATCGCGCCGCCGAGGATGAACCCGCGCGCCTCGATCCCGGCGACACGATCGACGCCGGCGTGCATCAGGGGCTCGACCAGCTGGTCGATGACGCCACGGAACACGCGCGCGTCGCCCAGCAGCGTCGTGATGTCGCGGAAGATGATGCCGGGCTTGGGATAGTCCGGGATTGCGCGGATCGCCGCGCGCATCTGCTCGGGGGTCAGCGTGTCCATGGTGGCAGCACTCTACTAGGCGCGCGGCTCGCGTCGCCACACCAGCGTGCGGTTGTTGGCCGGCATCGCATGATCCGCGCGCAGGGTAAGCCCCGCGGCCCGTGCCAGTTGATCGAGTGCCTCGAAGTCGCGGATGCCGCTGGCCGGGTCGCGTTGCTTCAGCCACGCATCGAACTGAGCGTTGCTCGGGCTGGTGTAGGCGCCGCGGTAGTTGATGGGGCCGTAGACGCACAGCACGCCACGCGGCCCGAGGCTGCGGCCGACGCCGCGGAAGAAGTCGCGCACCGCCGGCAATCCCATGATGTGCAGGGTGTTGGCGGTGAAGACGGCATCGAACGGGCCGGCAGGCCATGGCGCAGTCACGTCGAGTGCCAGGGCCGGTGCGAGGTTGGCCGGGCCCTCAAGCTGCAGCCGCTCGCGCAGCGGCCCGAGCAGCGCCGGGACCTCACTCGCCTGCCACTCAAGTTGCGGCAGGTGCCGCGCGAAATGCACCGCGTGCTGGCCGGTGCCGCTGCCGACCTCGAGCACTCGGTGCGCCCCGGGCAGCTCCGTGCGCAGCACGTCGAGGATGGGACCCTTGTTGCGTTCGCAGGCTTCGGCGGTTACGAGCATCGTGGTGAAGTCTGCGACAATGCGCCCATGCAAGCCATCGACCTGCTCCTCAAGCGCCGTTCGGCGCGTTCACTGACCGAACCCGCCCCGGATGCCGCCGCCCTCGACCTCATCCTCGCCAGCGCCGCGCGGGCGCCTGACCACGGACGCCTGCGGCCCTGGCGGTTCGTGGTGATCCGGGCCGCGGCGCGCGAGCGCTTCGGTGACCTGCTTGCCGAGCAGCTGCGCCGCGCGCATCCGGGCAGCACCCCGGACACCCTGGAGCGCGAGCGCGGCAAGGCGCTCCGCGCGCCGCTCATCGTGGTGGTCGGTGCGCACCTCAACGCGCAGATGCCCAAGGTGCCCCCGGTCGAGCAGCTGCTCGCGGTCGGGGCCGCCGCCGAGGCGATGATGCTGGCGGCCGTCGCTCTCGGCTTCAACGGGATGTGGAAGACCGGGGCGCCGGCCTACGACGAGCAGGTGAAGGCCGCCCTCGGCTTCGAGTCGGGGGACGCGATCGTCGGGTTCATGTACCTCGGGACCGAGGCGGCAGCCGCCGCCGGCGATCCGCCCGAGGACCGCTGGCGCGACCTCGTGCGCGAGTTCTGACCGGCCGTAAGCCTGCGCCGGGACGAGGGGTTTGCGCGACTGGCCGAGGTCGGGAACCCCAGAGAAAACATTTGCTTGCGGCGGCCCGCTGGCCCCGGTGCTGCTGCCGTATCATGCGCGGCTTGCCTTTCCCATCAAGGTCCCAACCTATGAGACTGCAGTACGGAGCAGCGATGCTCCTGGCGCTCGCCGCCTGTGCTTCCAAGCCGACCGAGGAGAAGCAGCCCGTGTCCGCTACCCCCGCTAATGCCGCAGCTGTTGCGCCGCCCGCCGGTGCCGTTCCCAAGGCCGCGATCGGGGACTTCGGGGTCGACCTGACCGCCGGTGACCCGAGCGTGAAGCCCGGTGATGACTTCTTCGCCTACGCCAGCGGCAGCTGGGACAGGACCTTCGCGATCCCGGCGGACAAGTCCAGCTACGGTCCCTTCGACCGCCTCGATGACCTGACCAAGCAGCGGGTGCGCGGCATCATCGAGCAGGCCGCCGCCGCGCATGCCGCCACCGGTACGCCGCAGCAGCAGATCGGGGACTACTACGCGGCCTTCATGGACGAGACCACGATCGAGTCCAGCGGGCTGGCGCCGGTGCAGGCCGACCTCGAGCGTATCGCCAAGGCCAGGACGCGCGTCGACGTGGCGCGACTGTTCGGCACCATCGGCTACGCCACGCTGTTCGACGTGCAGTTGACGCCGGACAACAAGGACCCGGACCGCTACATGGCGCTGATCACCGAGTCCTCCCTCGGCCTGCCGGACCGTGACTACTACCTGAAGGACGACCCCCAGCTGAAGGCGCTGCGCGAGAAGTACGTGGCGTACGTGGCGCAGATGCTGGCGCTGGGCGGCAGCAAAGACGCGCATGCCCAGGCCCGGGCCGTCATGGCGTTCGAGACCAAGGCCGCGCACGTGCAGTGGCCGATCGAGAAGCGCCGTGACGTGGACGCCACCTACAACCCGCGCACCAAGGCGCAGCTGATCGCCTATGCCCCGGGATTTCCCTGGCAGGCGTTCCTCGGCGCTCAGCAGCTCGGCGGCCGCGACCAGCTGGTGCTGGGCGAGCTGACCGCGATCCGCGACCTGGCGAAGCTCTACGGCCAGAGCCCGCTCCCCACGCTGCGGGCATTCCTCACCTTCCACTACCTGAACGACAACGCCGCCTACCTGCCCAAGCGGTTCGACGACGCACGCTTCGCCTTCTACGGGCACAGCATGCGCGGCCAGCCGCAGCAGCGGGAGCGCTGGAAGCGTGGCGTGGCCGCGGTCGACAACGCCATCGGCGAGTCGGTGGGGCAACTGTACGTGGCCGAGTACTTCCCACCCGAGTCGAAGGCCAAGATGCAGCAGCTGGTCGCCGACCTGCGCGCGGCGCTCAGCCAGCGCATCGATGCGCTCGACTGGATGACCCCGCAGACCAAGGCGCGCGCGCACGAAAAGCTCGCGAACTTCACGCCCAAGATCGGCTATCCCGACCGCTGGAAGGACTATTCCGCGCTGGTGATCCGGCGCGACGACCCGGTCGGCAACGCACACCGCGCCTCGCAGTGGTGGTGGGATTACCAGGTGGCGCGCCTGGACCAGCCGGTTGACCGGGGCGAGTGGGGCATGACGCCGCAGACGATCAACGCCTACTACAACCCGCTCAACAACGAGATCGTGTTCCCGGCTGCGATCCTGCAGCCGCCGTTCTTTGACCCCAACGCCGACGATGCGGTGAACTACGGCGCGATCGGCGCGGTGATCGGCCACGAAATCGGCCACGGGTTTGACGACCAGGGGCGCAAGTTCGGGCCCACGGGGGCGATGAGCGACTGGTGGACGGCGCAGGATGCGCAGGTGTTCGATCAGCGCAAGGACCTCCTCATCAAGGAGTTCTCCGGCTTCGAGGCGCTGCCCGGCCTGAACGTGAACGGCGCCAACACCATCGGCGAGAACATCGGCGACCTCGGCGGCCTGAACATGGCGCACGAGGCCTACCTGATCTCGCTCAAGGGCAAGCCGGCCCCGGTGATCGACGGGCTCAGCGGCGACCAGCGCTTCTTCCTCGCCTACGCCCAGCTGTGGCGCGAGAAGTACCGCGACGGGACGCTGCGCGAGATCGTGATGTCCGACGTCCATAGCCCCGCGCGCTTCCGCGTGAACGGCCCGCTGCCGAACATCGATGCCTGGTACCGGGCCTTCGACGTGAAGCCCGGCGACAAGATGTTCATCCCGCCCGAGCAGCGGGTGCGCATCTGGTGAGGACAGCCGCAATGCCGCCGCGGCCCCACGGCCGCGGCGCTGCTTGAGGGTTCTTCAGGGTTTCACGACCGCCAGCACCACGATCGCGACCAGCAGCAGCGCCGGCACCTCGTTGAAGAAGCGGTACCAGCGCGAGGGGTGACCGCCGCCGCCGCGCAGCGCCAGCATCTCCCGGTAGCACCAGGCGTGGTAGCCGACCAGCGCTGCCACCAGCAGCAGCTTGGCGCGCAGCCAGCCGAGCTGCAGGTAGTCGGGCACGTTCAAGATCATGGCGATCCCGAACAAAACTGCCGCGATCGCGCCGAGCGTCATGATGAAGAAGAGCCGCCGCTCCATCACCACGAAGCGCTCGCGGCCGAGCACGTCGGTGGCCGCGGCGTGGTAGACGAACAGGCGCGGCAGGTAGAACAGGCCTGCGAACCAGGTCACCACGAACACCACATGGAACGCCTTGAGCCACAGCATGCCGCGGGGATTGTAGCCAAAGCGGGGCGATTGCCGCCGAACGGCTTCTGGTAGCATGGCCGCCCCTCCAAACTGTCACCGCCTCAATAAAACTATGTCCGCGAAGCCCAGCGAAGCTCCCAAGCCGACTGCCTTCCCGAGCAACATCGAGATCGCGCAGCGCGCCAAGCTCAAGCCCATCATCCCGCTCGCCCAGGAACGGCTCGGCATCCCCGATGCGAGCCTCGAGCCCTACGGGCACTTCAAGGCGAAGATCTCCCTGGACTACCTGGCGAGCCTCAAGGACCGCCCGGACGGCAAGCTCATCCTGGTGACGGCGATCTCCCCGACCCCGGCGGGCGAGGGCAAGACCACGACCACGGTGGGCCTGGGCGATGCGCTCAACCAGCTCGGCAAGCGCGCGATCGTGTGCCTGCGCGAGCCGGCGCTCGGCCCGGTATTCGGCGTCAAGGGCGGCGCTGCCGGTGGCGGCTACTCGCAGGTGGTGCCGATGGAGGACATCAACCTGCACTTCACCGGTGACTTCGCCGCCATCGCGCTGGCCAACAACCTGCTGGCGGCGCTCATCGACAACCACATCCAGCAGGGCAACGCCCTGGGCTTCGACGTGCGCCGGGTCACCTGGCGGCGGGTGGTGGACGTCAACGACCGCGCGCTGCGCAACATCGTCATCGGCCTCGGCGGCACCGCGCACGGCGTGCCGCGCGAGGATGGCTTCGACATCGTGGTCGCATCCGAGGTGATGGCGATCCTGTGCCTGTCGACCAGCCTGAAGGACCTCAAGGAGCGCCTCGGCCGCATCGTGTGCGGCTACCGTGCCGACGGCCAGCCGATCCGCGCCCAGGACCTGAAGGCGCATGGCGCCATGACCGCGCTGCTGAAGAGCGCACTGGCGCCCAACCTGGTGCAGACGCTCGAGAACAACCCGGCCTTCATCCACGGCGGCCCGTTCGCCAACATTGCGCACGGCTGCAACTCCGTGATCGCGACCCGCTCGGCACTCAAGCTGGCCGACTACGTGGTCACTGAGGCCGGCTTCGGTGCTGACCTGGGCGCGGAGAAGTTCGTCGACATCAAGTGCCGCAAGGCCGGCCTCAAGCCGAGCGCCGCGGTGGTGGTGGCGACGATCCGCGCGCTCAAGTACCACGGCGGCGTGGAACTTGCGGACCTGAAGCATGAGAACCTCGCCGCGCTGGAGAGGGGCACGGTCAACCTCGAGCGCCACATCGACAATGTGCGCAACAACTACGGGCTGCAGTGCGTGGTTGCCATCAACCGTCGCGCCGAGGACACGGACGCGGAGATCAAGCTGCTCATCGACCGCTTCGCCGCCAGGGGCGTGCGCGTCGTCGCCGCCACGCACTTCGCCGACGGCGGCAAGGGTGCGCTCGAACTCGGCCGTGAAGTGGTGCGCCTGTGCGAGCAGCCGAGCGGCTTCCACTTCGTGTACGACGACGGGGCGACGCTGTGGGACAAGATGAAGACGATCGCGACCAAGATTTACCACGCCGCCGACATCAGCGCGGACGCCAAGGTGCGCACCCAGATCAAGCAGCTGCAGGACGCCGGCTACGGGCACTACCCGGTGTGCGTGGCCAAGACGCAGTACTCCTTCTCGACCGACCCGAAGCTGCGCGGCGCCCCGGAGGGCCACGTCGTCGGCATCCGCGAGGTGCGCCTGGCGGCCGGCGCGGAGTTCGTGATCATGATCTGCGGTGACGTCATGACCATGCCGGGACTGCCAAAGGTGCCGGCCGCGGACTCGATCGACGTCGACGACAACGGGCGCATCACCGGGCTGTTCTGAGCCCAATGGCGCATGCGCCGCCTGTGCGGCCGCGCATCCGGTGACGCTGTACCCGGCCGATAGTCAAAGCCGCTGATTCAGGCCAGAATCCCGAGGATATGGCCGCCACACCACGCATTCCGCGCCGCATCCTCGTCATCGACGTCGGCGGCACGCACGTCAAGTTCCGCCTCGATGCCCGCGGCCCGATCCGCAAGTTCGTGTCCGGGCCCGCGATGACGCCGCGCGCCATGGTGCGCGAGCTGCGGCGACTGGCTGTGGGGCTCGAGTACGAGGCGGTCTCGATGGGCTACCCGGGCGTGGTGTTCCGCAACCGCATCGCCGCCGAGCCGCACAATCTCGGCCACGGCTGGGTGGGCTTCGACTTCGCGCACACCCTCGGCGCGCCGGTGCGCATCGTCAACGATGCGGCGATGCAGGCGATCGGCAGCTATACCGGCGGCCGCATGCTGTTCCTCGGGCTCGGCACCGGGCTCGGTGTCACGCTGATCATCGACGGGGTCATCGAGCCCACCGAACTCGGCCACATCCCTTACCACAACGGCCTCACCTACGAGGACTACCTCGGCGAGCGGGGCCGCAAGCTGCGGGGCAACCGCAAGTGGCGCAAGAGCGTGGCGGAGGTCGTCGCGCACCTGAAGGATGCGCTCGAGGTCGACTACGTGGTGCTGGGCGGCGGCAATGCCGCGCGCCTGAAGCACGTGCCCAAGGGCGCACGCCTGGGCGACAACACCAACGCCTTCATCGGCGGCGTGCGCCTGTGGCACCTGCGCGATGGGCGCCTGCTCCTCCCGCGGCGGCGCAGCGTGCGCCGATGAGCGCCGCGCCGGGCGCGCCGGGGCTGCCGCCGACCTGGTGCAGCAGCGCCAAGGAGATGGTTGGCTGCTCGCTCGGGTCCTCGCGCCTGTGGTTCACCGTGGGCGGCGGCATCGTCAACGAGGTCTACTTCCCGCGCATCGACGTGCCACAGATCCGCGACCTCGGCTTCATCGTCGCCGATGGCTGCGGCTTCTGGGTCGAGGTCAAGCGCATGTGGAAGCACGAGCTGCAGCTCGTCGCGCCCGGAACCCCGGCCGTGCACGTCGTGCACCGGCACGAGCGCTTCGAGCTCGCGCTGCGCATCGTGCCCTGCGAGCACCGCGACGTGCTGCTGGTCGAGGTCAGCCTGAGCGGCGACCCCTCGCTTACCCCCTACGTGCTGCTGGCCCCGCACCTCGGTGGCACCGGCGCCGGCAACTTCGCGCGCGTGGCGCAGTGCCGCGGGCGGCGCGCGCTGGTCGCCGAGCAGGGGCCGTACGCGCTCGCGCTCCTGGCCATCACGCCGGAGCAGGGAGCGCCGGGTGCGTCGGCACCAGCGACGGCTGGCAGGACTTCGCGCACAACGGCGCGCTCACCTGGAGCTACGACAGTGCCGGGCCTGCCAATGTCGCGCTCACCGGCGAGCTGCCGCGCCACTCGGTCCTCGGGCTCGCCTTCGCCGGCACCACGGAAGCCGCCGCGACGCTTGCGCGCTCCGCGCTCACCGAGCCCTTCGCGGTCACCTGGGAGCGGCAGCTGACCGACTGGACACGCTGGCATGCCGCCTGTGCCCCCGAGGAGGCGCTGGTGGGCGAACTCCCGGATCTGTGCGCAGCGCAGGTGCAGATCTCGACCATGGTGCTGCGCGTGCACCAGGACAAGACCTACCCCGGGGCCATGGTGGCGAGCCTGAGCGTCCCCTGGGGCAACACCCACGAGGAGCGCCAGGGCTACCACCTGGTGTGGCCGCGCGATCTGTGCGAGAGCGCCGGCGCGCTGCTCGCCATGGGCGCACTGCGCGAGGCGCGCAACGTACTCGGCTACCTGGTCGCGACGCAGATGGACGACGGCCACTGGAACCAGAACCAGTGGCTGGGAGGCACCGGTCACTGGTTGGGCGTGCAGCTCGATGAAAGCGCCTTCCCGGTGCTCCTGGCCGCCGGGCTCGAGGAGCGCAACGCACTCGCCGGCACGCAGGTGCGCGACATGACCCTGCGCGCGCTGGGCTTCCTGGTGCGCGAGGGGCCGGCGAGTGACCAGGACCGCTGGGAGGAGGACGCCGGCCTCAACACCTTCACGCTCGCCGTGTGCATCTCGGCGCTGGTGGCCGGCGCACCGCTGCTGACCCCGGAGGCGCGCGAGCTGGCGCTGGCCTTCGCCGACTACTGGAACGCGCACCTGGAGGCCTGGACCGTGGTGCGCGACAGCCCGCTCGCCCGGCTCTACGGCGTGCCCGGCTACTACGTGCGCGTCGCGCCGCGCGAGTCGATCGCGGGCGATCGCTGCACCCCCGATGAGGTGCTGCCGATCCGCAACCGCCAGGCCGACCCCAACCTGCCGGCCGCCGCGCAGGTGAGCCTCGACTTCCTGCAGCTGGTGCGCTTCGGGCTGCGGCGGGCGGACGACCCGCTGGTGCTGGGGACCGTGAAGGTCGCCGATGCCCTGCTGAAGGTGCAGACCCCCGCGGGGCCGTGCTGGCATCGCTACAACGAGGACGGCTACGGCGAGCACGACGACGGCAGCGCCTACGACGGCACCGGCCGCGGCCGCGCCTGGCCGCTGTTGACCGGCGAGCGCGGACACTACGAGCTGTGCGCCGGCCACGACCCGCTTGCCTACCTCGAGACCATGGCCCGCATGGCATCCCCGGGCGGGATGCTGCCCGAGCAGGTCTGGGATGCCGCGCCCATCCCGCAGCGTGGCCTCGAGCCCGGTCGTCCCACGGGCGCCGCCATGCCGCTGGTGTGGGCGCACGCCGAGTACCTGAAGCTTGCGGCCTCGCGGGCCCTGGGGCGCCCGTTCGACCGCCCCTCGGCCGTGTGGGCCCGTTACCAGGGGCAGCGGCCGCCGCTGACGCGCGTCATCTGGACCGAGCAGGCGCCGGTCGCGGCGATCCCCGAGGGCTGCGCCCTCACCATCGCGGTGCGTGCCGCCAGCGTGGTGCGCTGGGGCCTCGATGACTGGCAGGACATCCGCGAGCAACAGACGCGTCCCAACCCGCTGGGGCTGCACTTGCTGGAGATCGACACGGCGCGCCTGCGCGCCGGGCGCGGCGTCGACTTCACCTACCGCTGCGGTGCGGACTGGATCGGGCGCGACTTCCATGTCCGCGTGACGCCCCGTGCCGCGGACGAGGGCTGACCGCCCGCGTGCCCTTCACACTCGCCCATCCGGCTGCCATCCTGCCGCTGCGCGGGACGCGCTACCTGCGCACCGCGCCACTGATCGTGGGTGCCATGGCTCCGGATCTGCCGTACTACGTGCCCGGCAGCATGCAGCGGTTCGTGCCGGAGACGCACGAGTTCTCGGCTTCCTTCACCATCGACCTGGCGCTCGCCTACCTGGCACTGGCCGGGATCTATTTCCTGCGCCGGCCGCTGACCGCGCTGCTCACACCACGCGCCCGCTGGCTGTGCCTGCACGCCCTGGCGCCGCTGCGGACGGACTGGCGGGCGTGGCTGTACGCCGGGTTCGCGATGCTCCTGGGCGTGTGGACCCATCTGCTGTGGGACTCCTTCACCCACCGCGACGGCTGGATCGTGCGGCGGGTGGCGGCCCTGAGCGCGCCAGTCACGATCGGTTCCTACACCGGACCGATGTGCCACGTGCTGCAGTACGTGAGCTCCGCCGTCGGGCTGCTGATCATGGCGGTGTGGTACCTGCGCCGGCCGGCGCCCCCTAGCGCGGCCCTCGGCCGCGGCGCCGCGCGCTCACCGGTGGCGCCGATCCTCTTGCTGGCGGCAGCGGCCGCCCTGCTGATCGGCGGGGTGCAGTCGATCGGACACTACGAGCGCACCCAGTTCGTGTACGGCAGCATCAACGTGCTGCTGACCCACAGCCTCGCCTGGTTCGCGCTGCTGTACCTGGTGGCCGGGGTGGTCGTGACGCTCGGTCGCCCGCGCGTGCTGCGGTTCAGAGAATGACGCCGTAGAGCGCCAGCGCCGCGCCCACGGCGGCGGCGGTGCCGCCGATCAGCGGAAAGAAGCGCCGCCGCGCGAGGAAGTAGAGCGAGGACAGCACCAGGCCGAGCTCGAGGAACCCCTCGCTGAGGTCGAGCCACTGCGCGCGGCCCTCGAGGTGCTTCACTTCGCCCTCGAGGCCGCGCGCCTCCTTGAGCAGATCCTCCGACTCGTGCTGGTAGCGCTGCTCGTCGCTGCGGAACTTCTCGATCACCGGACCGATGCGGGCCGGGTCGCTGCCGAGCGCGCCGGCCAGTTCCGCGCCGACCTCCTGCAGGTGCGCGCGCTCCTTCTTGGCCTGGTAGAAGGCCCACTTATCGTTGGCCTCGGTGCGCGTGATGATGGTCGCGGTGTGCGCGCGGTGCGCACCGATGGTCGCGAGTGCCAGCACGATGCCGATGGCCCCGACCAGGATGCCGACGCCGCGGCCAAACTCGTCGGCCTCGTGACCGTGGCCGGTGTGAATCTCAACTTCTGCCATCTCGCGAGCGCTGCGCTGCCCTCAGGGAGGCGCGGATCTTACGCAATCCCCCGGCTACTTGCCCGCCGGGTGCCCGAACTCGAGGGCCCAGAACGTGATGTCGTCCTGGCGCGGACTCACCTCGAAGCCAAGTCCCGCCTGGGTGTAGGTGGGATCCATCATGTTCGCGCAGTGCTCGGGGCTGCCCAGCCAGGCGAGCACCAGCGCCTCGGGCGTGGGCGGCCCGCTCGCGAGGTTCTCGGCGGTGTCGCTCCAGCGGTAGCCGCTGCGCGTGATGCGCTCGTGCGGCGCCGAGCCGTCGCGGCCGGTGTGGCTCATGTAGGCGAACGTCGCCATGTCGTGCGCGTAGTCCTGCGCGGCGCGCTCGAGAGTCGCGTTGCGGGTGAGCGGTGCGGCCGCCGGCAGCAGCGCGCGGCCGCAGCGGCGCGGGCTGGAGCGGGCGGCGTTCACCAGCTCCAGCACGCGTGCAGCGACCGCGCTGCGATCCTGGGGATCCGGCGGCGGCGCGGAGGGCTCGGCGAAGATCACCCAGACGTCTGTGCCGATGCGCCACACGCCGATCTCGCGGAACGCCGGCTTGGTGCTCTGCGCGCAGAACTGGGTCTCGGTCACGTGCCGCACGTCGCCGCTTTCCGGGACGTCCCCGATCGTCACCGAGTAGGCGCTGGCAGCGTGGTAGCCCGCCTGCTGCTGGGCGTTGTGGAGCGAGGCGCCCCCGGCCAGGCGGTGCGCGACCTCGTCGAGCTGCGGGTTGCGCCTCAGCGGCGCGGCGCGCGTGCCGCCGGGGCAGCCGGCCGCACGCACCGCATTGATGGAGTCCACCACGTCGGCGCGCGCACACCAGGGCAAGAGCAGCGCGACGGTGAGTGCGGCCCACTGGCGTCGGCGGATCAGGTCGGTCATTGTTGCCTCGTGAACTCCGGTGCCAGGTTGCTGAGCGCGCAATTTACAACCACCGGCTGGCCGTGGCGACCCGGCAACGACTTCCGCTTCCTGCACGAGAACGCCCGGTTCCTGGACGCCATGCTGGCGAGCATCGCGGCGGCGCGCGAGTACGTGCTCCTGGAGATGTACCTGGTGAGCTCGGGAGCGCTCGCGAGCCGCTTCATCGCCGCGCTCGCCGCGGCCGCGCAGCGCGGCGTGCGCGTGCGGGTGCTGTTCGACGGCTTTGGCGCCCTCGGGCTCCGGCGCGCCGATCGCCGCCGGCTCACCGCGGCCGGCGCCGAGCTGCGCCTGTTCAACCCGCTGGCCGCCCGCAAGGGGATCGCCAACCTGCAGCGCGACCATCGCAAACTGCTGCTCGTCGACGGGCGCTGCGCCTTCGTCGGCGGCGTCGGGCTGGCCGACGAGTTCGCGAGCGCCTCGGCCAACGGCCCGTGGCGCGAGATGATGCTGCAGATCGAAGGGCCGGTGGTGGGCGACTGGCAGCGTGCCTTCGCGCGCATCTGGCGGCGCTGCGGGGGCGAGCTCGATGTCCCCGAACCGCCCGCCGTGGCGCCGGACCCGCGCGGTGCGCCGGGGCGGCTGGCACTGAGCGAGGCGCGCCACCGCTCGGTGCTCGCCAACGGCGTGCTGCAGCGGGTCGCCGCGGCGCGCACGCGCGTGTGGATCATGAGCGCCTACTTCGTGCCCTCGCGGCGCGTGCGCCGGGCGCTGCGCAGCGGCGCCCGCCGCGGCGTGGACGTGCGTCTGCTGCTGCCCGGGCCGCGTACCGATCACCCGTGGGTGCGCCAGGCGGCACGGCGCTTCTACGCCAAGCTGCTGCGCAGCGGCGTCGCCATCTGGGAGTACCAGCCGCACATGCTGCACGCCAAGATGATCCTGTGCGACGACTGGGTCTCGGTGGGCTCGAGCAACCTCGACCGCTGGAGTTTCCGGTGGAACCTCGAGGCCAACCAGGAGATCGACAGCGCCCAGGTGGCGGCGCGCGCGGCGCAGCTGTTCGAGGAGGACTTCGCCGACTCGGCGTGCATCAGCCGCCGCCGCTGGCGCGAGCGCGCGCGGCTGGACCGCGTGCGCGAGAACATCGCCGGCTGGCTCGACCGGCTGCTGGATCGCTGGCGCCACGGCTAGCGGCCGCCCGGCTCGGTGGCGAAGAGTTCCGTGGTGCGCACGAAGGACACGAGGAACGGCTCGAGCACGCGCAGCTGCGTCGCGTAAGCACGCAGCGCCTCGAGCTTGCGGTCCTCCGCCGCCGGCGTGAGCTCGAATGGCACCATGTCGAGCACCGCCGCGCGCGGCGCCGGTGGCAGCGGGATGCCGGGGCTCAGGGCGCGCGGCTGCGGCCAGCCCTCGCCGCCGTGCACGATCCAGAAGCGCAGCACGCCCACCCGCCCGCGCGCGGCTGCGATGATCGCCAGCCCCACCGCGCGATGGTCCGGATGTGCATCCAGCGGCGTGGGGGCGAGCACCAGCGTCGGGCGCAGTTCCCCGAGCAGCGCGCCCAGGTCCGCCGCCAGGTTGGCGCCGGTGTACGGCTGTCCGGGGAACAGGGCGTCGGGGTAGGGGACGGCGTCGGCCCCGGTGGCGCCGGAGCGGTAGCGAGCGTCGGGAGCGCCGGTGACCAAGGGCAGGATCCCACCGTCGGGGAAGCCGAGGAACCGGGCGTTCTCCCGCGCGACCCCGAGCGCGGCGCTCGCGCGGCGTGCCTCGCGCATCCGCGCCTCGCCATAGGCGCGCATGTGCGCGGGGTCGCGCCACGGGCGCTTCTCGATGAACCAGGCGCCCAGCCATGAGCCATCGCCGCTGGTCACCCACAGCACTTGCACGTGGCCGCCGGCGCGCAGCACCGCTTGGATCACGCCCGCGCAGCACAGCGTCTCGTCGTCCGGGTGCGGCGCCACGACCAGCAGTACCGTGCCGGCATCCAGCGGCGGCAGCGCCGGGTTGTGCTGCGCGGCGACGCCCGCCAGCGGCATGGCCAAGAGCGCTGCCAGCGCCAGTCGCAGTGCGCGGGACTTCATGATTCTCAAGGCGGTGAGTGTCGCACGCGCGGCGGCGATTTCGTTAGAGTGGCACATCGACCGCGCGCACCGCCGCGCCGAGGGAACGCATGTCGCAGACACCGCCGCTCGCCTACCACGATCCGAAGTTCATCGACTCGGACGAGGGCCGCCCGGTGCGCATCGTGTCGGAGTACCTGGCGCCGCTGCGCGCGTTCCAGGAGGCGGGAGTGCGCGCGACC
>Ga0335085_10010337_pt1 | contig 13965 bp, 13 predicted proteins | sample Lox_Sample_45_FD_206712 | JGI IMG/M metagenome (GOLD analysis project Ga0335085, IMG submission 206712) | Soil microbial communities from Loxahatchee National Wildlife Refuge, Florida, United States - Lox_Sample_4.5 | ecosystem: Environmental > Terrestrial > Soil > Wetlands | place: USA...
ACACGGCGAATTCGTAAAAAAGGAAGAAGAAGAACAAATCCAGGCTGGTATAAGCGCCCGCCACCCCCCCCACCAGCAGGGAAAAAAGCACGAAGTATTCCTTGGTCCGCATGGTCACATTCCAGGAAATCAATGAACCGGCGAAATAAACGCAGGCCACCAGTACCACCATCAAAGTACTCATCCCGTCCACTCCGAGGAGGTATTGGATTCCGAAATTGTTGAGCCAGGGCACCTGCTCCACCAGTTGGAAGGTATGGACGGGGTCGGCTTGGTGGGCTTCGGGGTAGATCAGGAAAATCCGGGCGGCAAGGCCTAATTCCAAGGAAGCCGCGAAAAGGCTGATCCAACGGGTCCAGGAGGCGGGGGCCGCCATCACGAGGAATGCCGCCAGGTTCGGGATGAGGATGAAGCAAGTCAGGATTGGGAGCAGGTTGGGGTTGCCCACGGCGGGGGTGTGGAAAAAGCCGAAAGCCGCCGCGAAGGGGAGCAAAATCACGGCGAGGACTTGGATAGGAAACATTCTTTGATTTCCTCCGGTTTAAAAGCTGACGAGTAAGAAAATGACGGCCACCGCCCCAAAAATCACCAAGGCGTAATTTTGCACATATCCGGTCTGGGTCAGGCTTAAAAGCCCTCCCATTTTCCGGTTCAACCACCCCGTCCCGTCCACCATGCCGTCATCCACGACCTCCTCATCGAACCAATGGAGGATGGAGGCGAGGCCAAACAGGACCTTCTGCACAAACCAACCGTACATCTCATCGAAGTAGTATTTGTTTTTCAGGAGCAAGTAAACCGGGCGGAACTTTTCGGCCATTTTTTCCGCCGAGAAGGTCTTCCAATAATAAAACCCGGCGGCCAAGGCAATACCGGCCAGGGCGATGCCGACCGAAACCCAACCCATGGTCCAGTCAAACTCGGCCGGTTTGGCATCCCCGTAGTGCACAAACTTCGAGTAACCATCAAAACCGGGCCAGTTCAACCAGCCCGCGCAAACGGAAAGGAGGGCCAAGACCATCAGGGGACCGGTCATGGAGAGGGGGGATTCGTGGGCGTGATCATAGGCGTGATGATCCCGGGGTTCGCCCAGGAAAACCACGAAAAAGAGACGGAACATATAAAAGGCGGTAAGGAACGCGGTGAAAACAGCTGCCGCATAGAGGATTTCATGGTGCCAAACCGTGCTCTCCTTCACCGCGTCCAGTATGGCGTCCTTGGAGAAAAAACCGGCAAAGGGGAATATTCCGGCGATGGCCAGATTGGCGATCAAGAAAGTTCCAGCGGTGATTTTCATCTTTTTCCAGAGGCCGCCCATCTTCCAAATGTCCTGGTTGTGAACGCCATGAATCACGCTTCCCGCGCCGAGGAAAAGCAGGGCCTTGAAGCAGGCATGGGTGGTCAAATGAAACATCCCCTGGGTATAGCCCCCCGCGCCCAAGGCCATGATCATGTAACCCAACTGGGAAAGGGTGGAATAAGCCAGGATGCGCTTGATGTCGTTTTGGGCCACGGCAATCGTCGCGGCGAATAACGCCGTAAACCCGCCGATCCAAGCCACCACATCCATGGAAATGGGGTCCGCCGAAAAGAGGGTGTAGGTACGGGCGACCATGTAAACCCCGGCCGCCACCATGGTGGCGGCGTGGATGAGGGCGGAAACAGGCGTGGGACCTTCCATGGCGTCGGGAAGCCAGACATGCAGGGGAAACTGGGCGCTCTTCCCCACCGCACCGCAGAACAAAAGGATTGCGATTCCCGCGATGTAATGGTTTTTTGTCGGATCATAGACTCCACTGGCGATGCCATCCGTGACCATCTTCTGCACTTCAGCGAAATCAAAGGTCTGAAAAACCATTCCAATGGTGATGACCCCCATGATGAATCCCATATCCCCAATGCGGTTGACCACAAAGGCCTTCTTGCAGGCATCCGCCGCCTCAGGCTTGAAAAACCAGAACCCGATCAAGAGATAGGAGCAGAGGCCGACCAATTCCCAACCGATGAAAATTTGCAAATAATTGTTGGCGACAACCAAGACCAGCATGGAAGCCGAGAAAAGCGAGAGGTAGGAATAATAGGATGAAACCCTCTCGTCCTCATGCATGTAGCCCCATGAATAAATCTGCACCAGAAGGGAAACCAAGGTGACGACCAGCAGCATGTTGGCGCACAGGGGATCGATCATGACACCCACATGGGCTTCCCATGGGGCGACATGGAGCCAAACCCAACTCAGGTTGGGGTAGGGTTGACTTGGATCCCACTTGAGGATTTCGAGAAAAACCCCGACTGAAAGGAAAAAGCAACCTGCCATTGTCAGGATGGAAAGTCCGGCGGAAAGCGCCTTGGACCGGCGGGTGAAAAGGATGATCACGGCGTAGGCCAGGGCCGGCATCACGGGTATCAGCCAAGAATATTGGATCATAAGGTTCCTCAAGCAGTAATCACGGCTAATCGCAATGCTCAACAAGAAGCTGATAGGCTCAAAAAGAGCGGAAGGCTAATTTATCCACGTAAATTGTGGGCATCGTCCACGTTGGCGCTCTTCAACTGCCGATAAATGGAAATGACAATGGCGAGGGCCACGGCCGCCTCAGCCGCCGCGATGGTGATCACGAAAACAACAAAAACGGGCCCGGTCAGGTTTCCATTACCCCAATACTTAGCGAAGGCCAGGTAATTGATGTTGACGGCGTTAAGCATCAGTTCGATTCCCATAAGAACTGAAATAGCATTTTTACGGACTAAAACGCCGAACAAGCCGATCCCGAACAGGACCGCAGCCAGATAGAGGAAATGAACGACAGGGACTTCTGTCATGCCGGATCCTTTCGGGCCACCACCACCGCGCCGACCAACGCGGAGAGGAGCAGGACGGAAACGAATTCAAAGGCAAAGGCAAAGCCGTTTTGTGGCCTTAAGAGACCCGCTGCCAAGGCGGCCACTTCATCGGTGTAGGCCACGGTTGCGGAAGATGCCGCGGAGGAGGTTTCCGTGGACTGTGCCGCGGATACCACTGGAGCGTGGTTCGTGTATTGGAAACTAGAGTTACCAACCACCATGAACAAGATGAACATGACGGCAATCGCCGCAAGAAAAGAGAGAAGAACCTGGTTATTCATAACCCGGGCCTTGTCGTCCATGACCCGTCGAGTCAGCATAATGCCGAAGATGATGAGTACAGTCACCGCTCCGACGTAGATCAATACTTGGACGGCGGCCAGGAACTCCCAACCCAGGTAAAGGTAAATTCCCGAGATGCCAAACATGGTCAGGGCCAGGGCCAGCGCGCAATGGAACAAATTCCGGACCGTCACTACGAGAAGGGCCGAAGCCACAATAATGCCGGCCAGGATATAAAAAAGGGTTAGAGTCATGCCTTGGCTCCCGCGGGCGCCGCTTCCACCTTGGCGGGCTCCTCAGGCTTCGGGGCCAAATGAGCGGGGCGAACCCATTTCATGGCTTGCTCGTCTTGAAGCAAGCTCCCACGTTTATAAACCGAATTCTCGTATTCTTCGGAAACGAAAGTCAGGGCGTCGAAACCACAGGCCTCAACGCAATAGCCGCAAAAAATACAGGTTGAAAAGTCCAACTTGAAGGTGGTCATCCGGCGCTTCCCATCTGCTCCCCGGACGCCTTCCAGCTTGATACAACTGTTGGGACAAGCCTTGGCGCACATCATGCAGGCGACGCAATTAAACTGGTCTTTTTCTCCGTCGTAAATGAGCTTGATCATGCTGCGGCTTCGGGCGGGCAGCGGCATCTTTTCCTCGGGATACTGCTGGGTGTTGGTTTTCTTGAAAAGATACTTGGTCGTGACGGAAAGGCCCAAGGCCAGGTTCCAAAAGCCAACCAGTATGTTCTTGAAATAAGTGAAGATCGCGCTCATGTCAGGCCCCCTTCCCCAAAAGAAGAACCACAAAACCCGTAATGAGGATGTTCAGGATGGTGATGGGAATAAGCACTTTCCAGCCGAAATCCATTAGCTGATCCACCCGCAAGCGGGGGAAAGTCCAGCGGAAGGCCATGATCAGGTAAATAATGAACAAGACCTTCGCCATGAACCATACAAACCCCGGAATGTGCAGGAAACCCAGGAAAGGCAGGGGGAGCCAACCACCGAGAAAGATGGTGGCCGCTACGGCGGACGAAACCACCACCGCCACATATTCACCCAGGAAAAACATGGCGAACTTCACACCCGAATATTCGGTATGGAAACCACCGGTGAGTTCCGACTCGGCTTCGGGAATATCAAAAGGAGCCCGATTGGCTTCCGCGGTGGCGGAGGCGATAAAAGTGAAAAAGGCAACAAACTGGGGGACGACAAACCAATATCCGGCCTGTTGCTGATACTGGACAATGCTCGAAAAGTTCAGTTTTCCCGTAATCATGATGATAGGAACGATCGAAAGGACCAGGGGTACTTCATAGCTGACGATTTGGGCCGCCGAGCGGAACCCGCCCAAGAGGGAGTATTTGTTGTTGGAGCTCCAGCCTGCCGAAAGAATCGCGATAACCGTAAAGCTCGTGATGGCGATGATGTAAAGCACCCCAATGTTTAAATCCGCCACGACCACCTTATTGTCGAAAGGCACAACCACCATGCCCATGAAGGTGGCTACGAAAGCCAGGATGGGGGCAATAAAATAAGGGATTTTATCCCGTTTGACCGGATGTACGTCTTCTTTGGTCGTGAGCTTGACGGCATCCGCCAGGGTCTGCAGAAGCCCAAAGGGGCCGACCCGGTTAGGACCAATACGGCTTTGCATGTGGGCCGAAACCTTGCGTTCCATCCAGACTAGAAACATGACGAAAACAGACACAAACCCGAACATCGCTACCGCGCAGACGACCCGGTCCAGGATTCCCGCGATAGAGGAAAGGCCCAGCAAGGCATAGGCTTGTTGTAAAAGACCCGCTACCCATTGAACGATTTGGTCACCCATTTGGTGTCACTTTCCTTGATTCTGCGTTTTAGCCCGCCTGCCCTGCTACCGGTCGACCTCAGGCACAATCATGTCCAGGCTTCCAAGCACCGCCATGATATCGGCGACCTTCCAACCCCGGGTCAATTGATCTAAAACGAAAGTATTGCTGAAAGAGGCGCAACGGTATTTAGCTTTATAAGGTTTAGGGGTTCCGTCCCCCACCAGGTAAATTCCCATCTCCCCCCGAGAGGACTCAATTCGGGAATAAATCTCACTGGCCGGAGGCGCTTTAAGAATCGGCGGAAGTTTTGCTTCAATCGGCCCGGGTTCTAACCGATCCAGGCATTGGCGGATAATGGAGATGCTCTCGCGCAACTCATCCATGCGGACTCGGTACCGAGCCCAACAGTCACCGTCGTTTTGCAGACACTCGTTGAACTTGACCTGGTCATAAAAAAGATAGGACTGCTGCTTGCGGACGTCGCACGAAACGCCGGATCCTCTTAGCGAGGGTCCACACACACCGGAATTGATGCCAACTTCGGGGGTTATGACACCGACCCCTTTTGTCCGCTCCAGGAAAATAGGGTTATAGGTGAGAAGCTCCTCATATTCAGCGATCCGGGGCTCAAAGTAGTCCAGGAAGGCTTTGCACTTCGGGACAAATTCCGGAAGGATATCGATCATGACTCCACCGATCCGGATATAATTATAGGTAAGCCGTTGTCCGCAGGTCATTTCGAACAGATCCAATATCCGTTCCCGTTCCCGAAGGCCGTAAAGAAAGGGGGTCAAGGCACCGATGTCCCCCGCAAATGCTCCCATCCACAGGAGATGACTGGCCAAACGCTGCAATTCGACGAAAATCATCCTGAGCCACTGGGCTCGCGGAGGAGCCTCCAGGCCTATCAGCCGCTCGGTCGCCAGGGCGAAAGCCAGGTTTACGCTCATGGCCGAGACGTAATCCACACGGTCGGTGTAGGTGATGCACTGCGGATAGGTGCGGTTTTCACAGATTTTTTCGATGGAACGGTGAAGATAGCCAAGGACCGGCATGGTTTCCTTAACCGTTTCCCCGTCCAACTTGACCACGAGCCGCAAAACGCCATGGGTCGCCGGATGCTGGGGGCCCATATTGACGACGTATTCATCCGTCCCGAAGGGGGACTCGCCACCGGGCTTAATTTGGCTTAATAATAAATCCGTCATCCGTAAAATCCTTCCGTAATGGAAACTTCGTGTAGTCCTCGGGCATCATGATGCGGCGTAAATCCGGATGCCCCTCGAAAACGATCCCGTAAAGGTCGAAAACTTCTCTTTCAAACCAATTGGCGGCTTTCCAGACGGTTTCCACCGTTGGAGCTTTAGGATTATTACGGTCCACATCCAATTTAACCGTTAACTGATGACACTTGTTATAGGACCAAAGGTGACACACCACTGTAATTTTGTTTTCCTTGGGATAATCGACCGCGGTCAAGCAGGAAAGATGCTGGAAATCGTAATCTGGTCTGTTTTTCAAATCCATGCACAAGGGGATATAGGCCTCGGATTTGACCGTGAGTAGAACTTCCTTTTGGCCCGAAAGGATGACCGAGTGGATCTTATCCTTGAAATCCGCCTCGATTTTAGATTTCAACTCTTCGTTCGTCATCTGGGTTCACTCTTTCGGCACCAAACGATTTTGGCTTCCGGGTCCAAAAACCCGAAAGGGAAAAGCTCGGAATTTAGGCGTTTCGACGGCGACGGAAAATTGGTTCGTCTTCGATCTTTTTTTGGATGGCCATCAGTCCATGCAGAAGGGATTCAGGACGGGGAGGGCACCCAGGGACATAGACATCCACGGGCACAAAGGAATCGATTCCCTTCACCACCGTGTAGGAGTCGTAGTAATAAGGGCCGCCGGCGATGGTGCAGCTCCCCATGGCAATGACCCAACTGGGTTTGGGCATCTGTTCGTAAAGTCGTTTAAGGGCGTAGCCCATCTTTTCGGTGATCGTACCTGCCGCGATAATGAGGTCAGCCTGGCGAGGCGAAGGACGGAACACCTCGGCCCCAAAGCGGGCGATGTCATATCGGCCAGCAGCAGTAGCCATCATTTCAATGGCGCAGCAAGCCGTCCCAAACTGCAGCGGCCACAACGAGTTCTTACGGGCCCAGCGAAAGATGAAGCCCACCGCCTTTTCCAGGGTCCATAACCCCGGTACTTTACTTTCACTTTCCATGAGCTCAATTTCGGGTTTGGAAAGCCCTTTTAAACCTACTCCCATTTAAGGGCCTCCTTTTTCCAGGCATAAGCCAGTCCCACTAACAAGATAGCGATGAAGACGATCATTTCCAAGAACCCGGACATCCCCAGTTGCTTGAAAGAGACCGCCCAAGGATAGAGAAAAACGGTTTCGATGTCGAAAATAACAAAAAGAAGGGCGTAAAGGTAAAAACTCACGTTGAACCGGATCCAGGAAGTGCCATAGGTTTCCACCCCACACTCGTAGGTATCCACCATGATTTCTTTTTTATACGTGTATTTGACGCCTAACAAGCCGTTAGGGCTAAGAACCCAACCGGTGACAAAAGCGCCGAGGATGAAAAAGATTCCCGCAAGAAGGAAAACTAAAACGTAACCGTACTGTTCGAGCATGCGCCTCTCTCAACAGGGGGGTGGAAAAGCAGACTATTCTATACACACCCAAAGATTAAATTTCAAGGAATAACTTTTCCAGGTGACCGGCGGATCGTTAAAGTTTAAAAATCCCGGTCAATCAGGAAATCGGCAAATTGGAGGAGTTCAGCTTTGACGCCGCTTCCATTCAAAGGTGAAAGGGCGCGTTTTGCTTTTTCGACGAAGGCGCGAGCCTTCTGGATCGAAAACTCAATGGCCTTGTATTTTTCGATGAGCGAGTTCAAATATTCAAAATCACCATCTTCTTTCACTTTACTTAGAACGATCTCGACCAACTTTTCCCTTTCCGTCTTCGTGGCTGAATTCAGGCAATGGATGGCCGGAAGGGTCATTTTGCCTTCCCGGAAATCGCTCATGACAGGTTTCCCAACCTTGGTTTCTTTTCCAACGAAGTCCAATGTATCGTCGATCACTTGAAACGCCATGCCGATACCCCAACCAAAATGGTAAAGGCTTTCGACCACCGTTTCATCTCCTTCCGCCAGCATGGCGCCCGTCCGGCAGCTCGCGGCAAAAAGGCTTGCGGTTTTTTCCTCGATGACCTGTAAATACTGGCTTTCTGTCAATCCGGCATTGAACCGGTGGAAGGTTTCCGAGATTTCGCCCCGGCAAATGATGTTAGTGGTATCCGCCAAGACGCCCAATACGTCTTTGGGCAATTTTTTGGCCATCAAATAAAATGAGGAAGCAAACATGTAGTCGCCCATCAAGACCGAAACTTCGTTTCCCCACTTGAAATTCAGGGTTTTCTGCTTACGGCGAACTTCCGAATTGTCGATGATGTCGTCGTGGATCAGGGTGGCTACATGGATCATTTCCAAGGCCGCTCCCAACGCGATGGTCTCTTCTGTCACGTCGCCACAATACTTGGCCGACAAAATGGCAAGCGCGGGTCTAATCCTTTTCCCACTGGAATCCGCGAGATAATCCACCATTTGCTGGATGAAAAGATTTTCTGACCGGAGGGTTTCCGCGATCGTCTGTTCGACGCGGGTCAAATCTTTTTGGATCGGGGCGGTCAGCTCAGCCAGTATCACGCTTTTACTCGGTTAGTAGAATTTTCCAACATGGCGTCGAAGGGCACAAAAGGGCCGGAATTATTCTCCGAATTGTTCCTTCATTTCCAGGAACTTTATGAACTTTTCAAGGCTGTCCAGGCTGGTGACAACGATGGTTTCCCCCGATAAATGAACGACCTTGGCCTTCATCAACTTTTCCACAATTTCCTTGGTCTTTGCCATATCGAGCCCACACATTTTGCTCAACTCGGCCACGGTAAAGGGAATGTCCATGGTGATACCGCCCGGGCCCTCTTCCCCGTGTTTATGGACGACCAGCAAAATAGTGTTGGCTACCAACCGGTTGGCGTCCTTGATCATTAAATTGGCGATCTGCTGGTTGGCATCGCGCAGGCGGGAAGTCAGGTTTTTCAGAATCTTTTTAACAATTTTGGGGTTGGTCTGCATATGCATTTCGAAGACTTCTTCGTCAAGGGCGATCAACCGGGAGGGTTCAATAGCTACCGCATTGGCGGAGCGCACATCTTTGTCGATCACCGCCATTTCGCCAAAAAAATCACCAGGGCCGAGAATAACCAGGGTTTTTTCCACCCCGTCCTTTAATTGCTTGGTGATCTTTACCTTTCCCGATTGAATGATGAACATCTCATTTCCCATGTCGCCTTCACGGAAAATAATGTCGTTCGAGCTATAGGTCCTGCCGCATTTTTCAAAAATTTCTTGTTCGGTGCTCATAACGCCCTCGGGAAATGGTCAAAAAGCCAGGGGATTTTAACAAAGCGGTAACGAAAGTCAACGACCCACTGACTGCTTTGAAAGGAGTATAGGGGAAAACCAGGGGAAGACAAGAAGCTTTAGAAATAAAAGTCCAAAGCGAAATGGTGGTTGGAACCTAAAAAGCCAGTGTTGGTCCAGGCGTAATCCACACCGATGAAGTCCTTAAAAGCAGCGATTTTAACTCCCGCCCCCAAATAGAGCCCCGCGACCCCCCCGCTTCCAGTTTGGTTTTGGTCGATGGAACCCGCAGACGGGTAGCCAAACCGGCCTACCAATGTGTCCTTATACCAGTATTCACCACCCAGGCAATTGACGACGTAGGGATCATCCGTGGGAATGTCTAAGTCATAGTCGACCACAAAGTCGTCATTGAACATCTTATAGGCGATGCCAAATTTGATTTCAAAAGGAAGAGGATCGGCAACTTGGTCGAATTTAATTCCCGGCCCCATGTTTTGAAGGTCAAGGCCAACTTGAAGATGTGGGATCGGAGAATGATAAAGAACACCCAAATCCGCTGCAAAAGTCGAGGCACTTGTTCCCGACAAGGTCTTGCTGATGTACTTCGCGGTCACCCCGATATCGAAATAATAGCTTAAACGGTAGGCCCCGGCTAAATCGATATCCATGTAGTTCTCACCAACAGTACCGGACCCAGTAACAGGTGTTCCATTGACAACATTAGTGATTTCGGGTTCAGTTCCAGTGGAAAGAAGCTTAGCTCCAATTCCAAGGGCGGCTTCATTTCCCAGTTTAGTGGCGGCGGCAAAATAATCGTACCGCACCGTTTCAATAAAAACATCGTATTGGGCCGTGAGGTGGGTACCCCCCAATTGGTTGAGTCCGGCAGGATTCCAGTAGACCGCATTGGCGTCGTCCGCCACGGCGGTAAAAGCTTGGCCCATAGCGATAGCTCGGGGGCCAACGGGGATCTTGAGCTCAACCGCGCCGCTGGTTCCTTGCGCTAAAGCAGATTGGGAAGCAAAACCAAGAAGGGAAATTGTAGATAAGACCGCAAAAACGCCAAGGCGTTGGAGGTGTTTCAGATGTTTTTTCAAAGTCGAAAGCCCCTTTAAAATCCGCTTATTGAAAAATTATATCCTTCGCCGAAAAGACCGTCAACGCGCAATATTCCCCATGGCAACCGGTTTATCCTGGTTTTTCATCCGGTTTTGATCCTTTTTCACCTTATCGGCCAAATAGTGGCCCGTGTAAGACTTCGAATTGGCCATGAGTTCCTTAACCGTTCCCGCCGCCACAATCTGACCGCCGTCTTCCCCGCCTTCCGGTCCCAAATCCAAAATATAATCGGCGGTTTTAATGACGTCCAAATTGTGTTCAATCACGATGACCGTATTTCCAGCTTCAACCAGCCTTTTCAGTACGACAATTAAATGATGGACATCGGCAAAATGCAAACCGGTTGTCGGCTCATCGAGGATATAAACCGTCCGTCCAGTGCTTCTTTTCCCCAGCTCGGTTGAAAGCTTAACCCGCTGGGCTTCCCCCCCCGACAAGGTTGTGGCCGCTTGACCCAGTTTGATGTAGCCCAGGCCCACGTCATGCAAGGTCTCCAAAACCCTCTTGATTTTCGGGATAGGGGCGAAAAAGGGCAGGGCCTCTTCTACGCTTAAATCGAGAACCTCAGAAATATTTTTGCCTTTGTATTGGATTTCCAAGGTTTCACGATTGTAGCGTTTCCCCTTGCAAATTTCACAAGGAACATAAACATCCGGCAAAAAATGCATCTCGATCTTAATGACCCCATCGCCTTCGCAGGCCTCACAGCGGCCGCCTTTGACATTGAAGCTAAAGCGACCTTCCTTGTAACCCCGGGTCTTTGATTCGGGCAGTTGGGCGAAAAGGTCACGGATATGGGTGAAAACACCTGTGTAAGTGGCTGGATTGGAGCGGGGCGTACGACCAATGGGCGATTGGTCGATTTCAATGACCTTATCAATGTTTTCCGTGCCTTCCAGGGATTCATAACCTTCGGGTTTTAACCGCAATTGATAGAGTCGATGCATGAGCGCCGGATAAAGGGTCTCCATGACCAGTGTACTTTTTCCCGATCCCGAGACCCCCGTCACGGCCACGAAACCACCAAGGGGAAATTTCGCGTTGAGGTTTTTCAGGTTGTTTTTAGAAGCCCCCTTCAAAACGAGGAATTTATCAAACCTTTTCCCATCCTCGAGCTTCGCGGGAATAGAAAGCTTCCCCGAAAGATACTGGCCGGTCAAAGAACGGCGGTTTGAAAGGATTTGATTCAAGGTCCCGGCCGCTACCACTTCCCCACCCTCCACGCCCGCCCCCAATCCCATGTCCACAATATAATCCGCCGCTTCCATCGTGTCCTCGTCATGCTCAACAACAATCACCGTATTACCGATGTCCCGCAGGCGCTTCAGGGTGTTGAGCAGACGCACGTTGTCCTTTTGGTGGAGCCCGATGGAAGGCTCGTCAAGGATATAAAGCACCCCTACCAGGGCACTTCCGATTTGGGTGGCTAGGTGGATCCGCTGGGCTTCTCCGCCAGAAAGGGTTCCTGTCATCCGGTCAAGGGTAAGATAATCCAAACCAACGTTCTTCAAAAAAGAAAGCCGACTCTTGACTTCCTTTAGGATTTGCCCCGCAATGGCTTGATTCTTCTCGTTCATTTCCAATTGGTCGAAAAACTCCAGGCACTTTTTAACGGAAAGCTGGGTCAGATCGATGATATTTCGGTCCTTCAAAGTCACCGCCAAGCTTTCCGGTTTGAGACGGGTTCCCTTGCAGGCGCGGCAAGGCTTGCTCACGAGGTACTTCTCGATTTCTTCCCGGATATATTCCGAGTCAGTCTCGGTGTAGCGCCGTTCCAGATTGGGAATGACGCCCTCAAAGGGACCCCAATATTTTTGCTGGTAACTGCCCTTTTGAATTTTGAACTCGATTTCTTCCTGGCTGCCGTAAAGGATAGCTTCACGGACTTTTTGGGGCAGTTTTTTAAAAGGAACATCCTGCCTCACGCCGAAATGCCGGCACACTCCCTCCAAGAGGTTTTGGTAGTAAACCGCCTTGGGGGAGTCGTAGGGGTCCACCGCCCCTTCTAGGATGGATTTTTCCGGGTCAATAACCAGAGATTCGTCCGCCTCCATCTTGTATCCCATCCCCGTGCAGGCTTGGCAGGCTCCATGGGGGTTGTTGAAGGAAAAATTCCGTGGAGCGGGCTCTTCGTAGCTGAGCCCACAGTAAACACAGGCAAAGTGTTCGGAAAAAAGGTGTTCTTCTTCCTTGCTGCCCGTCCCGGACAAAATCTTGACCACACCCTCACCATGCCTGGACGCCGTTTCCAGGGAATCGGCCAGGCGTTTTTTGATATCAGGCTTGATAATCAACCGGTCCACTACTACCTCTATGTCGTGCTTCTTGTTTTTCTCCAGGTCGATCTTGTCCCCAAGATCCAGGATGGTGCCATCCACCCGCACCCGGACGAACCCGTCTTTCCGGATCTGGTCGAATATCTTCTTGTACTCCCCTTTTCGGCTGGAAATCAGGGGAGCCAGGATATGCAGCTTGGTACCCTCGGGAAATGCCAGGACACGATCCACGATTTGCTGGATGGTTTGACGGGTGATCTCCCGACCGCAATTGGTACAGTGGGGTACGCCCACGCGGGCAAAAAGAAGGCGGAAGTAATCGTAGATTTCGGTGGTGGTTCCCACCGTAGACCGGGGATTTCGGCTCCCCGCCTTTTGTTGAATGGCCACCGCCGGCGATAGGCCTTCGATCAGATCCACGTCCGGTTTTTCCATCAGGCCCAGGAATTGACGGGCGTAGGCCGAAAGTGACTCCACATAGCGCCGCTGGCCCTCTGCATAGAGGGTGTCAAAAGCTAGAGAGGATTTGCCCGATCCCGAAACGCCGGTAATGACCACCAGTTGGTCCCTGGGCATTTCGATGGAGATGTTTTTTAGATTATGTTCGCGGGCTCCGCGAACAACGATGCTGTTCTTTTTCATGAAGAGAAGTCCTTTCAGAGAGCCGAGTATTATTACGCATTGCGGGACATTTTTTCCAGCGGGTCTCAATAGCGGCTTGTGGGGAGGACAGCCTGTCGTCAACCTTGGGAATTATTGGAATTGGCTCGCGGCGCCCGTCAAACCCTGATTTCGGAGGCCATTCAACCTCTGTAACTGGTCCTCGGAAACGGTCAGGGGGCGGCCCGGGAGGGCCTTCAGGTCCAATGTGAAGAAAAGACGCTTCCCCATCACCGGATCTTCCGAATACTGCACCTGGGCTTCCCAGTCGTGCAAATCACGGTAAATGCTGATGCTCCGGGTCTCGAACTGCGAGTTCGTCAAGTCGTAGCTTTCAATGAGGGAAAGCCTGTAGTTTGTAAAAAAGGCGAAATCCGCCTCCCCCGCAATCTCAAAGGTGGGCGGCAACCCTGAAGTCACAGGTCCCTGGTTGGTGAAATTCGGATCCACGAAGTTGCCGGAAATACGAAACCGCCACATATCGTGGGGACTTTGAATGTTCAGGACGCTGTTCAAGTCCTTGAGCCCGTTGGCGG
>Ga0335085_10010338_pt1 | contig 13963 bp, 20 predicted proteins | sample Lox_Sample_45_FD_206712 | JGI IMG/M metagenome (GOLD analysis project Ga0335085, IMG submission 206712) | Soil microbial communities from Loxahatchee National Wildlife Refuge, Florida, United States - Lox_Sample_4.5 | ecosystem: Environmental > Terrestrial > Soil > Wetlands | place: USA...
CAACGCGCGGTCGAACCGAAAATTTCGATTCGAAATGGCCTTTGCAGAGCGGCACGGCTCCACAAAATCGCGCTTCGTTCGCTGCTTGTGCTTTTGTTCTAGTGCTGGAGCGCCTGCTCGATGGCGCTGGCGTGTGCTCGCTCGGCACTCTCGTCGGGCCACAAATGGCCGTAGGTGTCGAGGGTCACCTTGAGAGTGGAATCTCCGATCAGTTTCTGGAGGCGCTTGGGCGTCACGCCACGTTCAATCTGCAGGCTGGCGTATACATGGCGCAGCATGTGAGGGCCAAATAGGGGGGCCTTGAAATCGGCGTATTTGGGCGAGGCTTCCCGGATATGCCGGTCGGCAGGCGCCTCTGTGACTAGGCCGCAATGGTTCATAAGGGGCACCCAGAAGCGGGCACGGAAGTTCGCGTAGCCCCAGACGCCGCCATTCTCGTTGGGGAACAGAAACTGCGGCGGGTTCTTGGTGTCCCCCGCGCTTAGGCGGACTACGAATTGCTGCGGCGCGAGATAACCAGCGCACGTTCTTGACCGAAATCGAGGGTTGGAGATCGCAAGGCATGTGGAAATTCGCCATCCTTGGGCAACCCGTCAACCGCAAGTGAGAGACTGATACATGCATTTCCGGAAATCGACATCGACAGTTCTCGTATTCTTGGCGCTTGTATCTGCTCATTCGCTTGCCCACGCAAGGCAATGTAACGACTTCAACGGTCTGAAGACCGAGGGAGGCGTGGTACGGTACGCCGCAGAATACGATCCAAAGCGTGACAACGCGATCCCTCAATTAGCTGGCATGTCCGATTGGCAGTCGCTGCCCAGATTTTGTCGAATCGTTTCCACTACTGGAGTGGAAAGGCATTCCAACATAACGGTTGAATTATGGATGCCTGAAGGTGTGGCCTGGAACGGCAAATTTTTGGGCACTGGGAATGGCGGATTTGCGGGGGCAATCAGGTACGAACAGTTGGTAGGGGGTTTAAAGCACGGATATGCAGTTGCTAACACCGACATGGGCACATTTCCCGCCAGTTCTGTAGGTTACGCAGCTGGCCTCGGTTATCCCCAAATGATCAAGGACTGGGGATACAGAGCCACGCACGAAATGACAGTTCTGTCGTTGGCATTAGTGTCCCAGTACTACGGGCGTAGGCCTCTGCGCTCATATTTCTCGGGATGCTCCACCGGCGGACACCAGGCGCTTAGCGAAGCGCAGCGCTATCCAAATGACTACGACGCAATAATCGCAGGAGCGCCAGGGCACAATCGCACCCATCTACATCAAATGTTTTTGCAAACGTTTCTGGACGGTCACGCGACGAAAGAAAGCTTCATCCCGATCGAGAAAGCCCAATTGATAACGTCAGCAATACTCTCACGCTGCGCGGGGAAGGATGGTGGGGCTCCAGACGATAAATATTTGATGGACCCAACCGCTTGTTCTTGGTCGCCAAAAGAATTGCTCTGCAAGCCAGAGGCACAAGATCGGGGTAATTGCCTTACGCAAGGCCAAGTAAATACCCTGGAGAAGATTTACCGGGGTGGGCTCGATCCTAAAAGCAACGAATTGTTTTACCCGGGTTGGGTGAAAGGGAGCGAAAAAGCGTTTTTGGCGAGGTTCGGAGCGGAGAATAGCGTCGATCTCGCCCCCGCGCTGACTGTTTTGTCATTGACGCAATGGGCTTTTGGTCCATCCTATAGTGCGCGGGAATTTGATTTCGACCGCGATATCGCGCGCATGGACGCAAAACTAGGGCCTGATATAAACGCCATGAGTTCAGATTTATCTGCGTTCTCGAGACGCGGAGGAAAACTTATCCTATTCCATGGTTGGGCGGATGCAACAGTGAGCCCACTAGACACGATCGTATATTTTGAGCGGCTTAGTGCCTCAAACCCCAGTCGCGACAACTTCGTACGCTTGTTTATGGCGCCGGGGATGGGGCATTGCTCAGCGGACGTCGGAGGGGCCAACGATTTTGGCCAAATGAATTTCCCCAGGCCCGATCACAATCCCGAAAATGATTTGTTGGATGCGCTTGACGCCTGGGCCACCAATGGTCGCGCGCCCAATGAAATCATAGCTCGGCGCTATGAGGCCAACGAGGTCACTGCTAGTCGGCCTCTATGTGCATTTCCGATGCAAGCTCTATACAAGAATGGGAGCCCGGCTGAGGCGGCTAGTTTTGCGTGCGCAGTTGCTTCGCCGCCAAAATTTGAAGAACCAGCTTCAAGATATCAACGCTAACATTCGGCTTGGTGCTTTGCCATTCCCAGGATTTCCGAGGCAGTGCGGCCGGTATTCCATCATGTTATCCTCGCTTTGTCGGCTTTGTTGTAGATTCGGGAAAATCATGGGGGAGCGTGTCATGAGAGCAGCCCTGGCACTTATAGTCTTGTTATGTCCTGTTGCTGCTTATTCTCAAATTGCCGGGACGGCCAACCTGGGTGGTCCGCAGGCCATGGTCAGCACGCCAATTCCCGATGGCGATTTTACCGCAACCGTCCATAAGCTGGGGTTGGTCGAATCCTCCAGGCCCGCCCGCGAGCTGATCAAAGGCTGGCGCAAGCCAAGGAAGATCCTGGTCGCGGTCGACAACAATACGAACCGGCTCGCCTGGCTTCAGGCGGCCGCGCCCGGCGTGCAGCTCATCGCCGTCCACAACAAGCCGGAGGTTCTGGCGCAGATTGCCGATGCCGATGCGTTGATCCGGTTGCCCTGCGAGCGTGACTATCTTCAGGACGGCAAGATGCTGCACTGGATCCAGCAGGGCAGTGTCAGCGTCGCCGGCTGTTTCCAGGTGGCGGAACATTCCGATGCGGTCCGGGAGCTGCCGCAGCCATTGATGGACGGCACGGTCGTGATAACCAACCTCAGCGGTGTTCTTGCCCGCCCGCTGGCCGAGCATGCGATCGCAATGATGATGACGCTGGGGCGTGGACTCGATATTTATGGCAAGCAGCAGGAGCAACGGCACTTCCAACGTGATGCGATTCCCCCGAACCGGCTGTGGGTGTTTCAGGGCCGGACGCTGCTGGTCGTGGGACTTGGGGCGATCGGCACCAATGTGGCAGAGATAGCGCACGGCTTGGGGATGACCGTCATTGCCACGCGAAACACAGGTCACCAGGGGCCGGACACTGTGAGCTATGTCGGGCTTCCGGATGAATTGCCGAATCTGGTTGGAAAGGCGGATGTGGTCGTGCTTGCGGCACCGCTTACGCCTGAGACCAGGCACCTGTTCGATGCCGCCATGTTCAAACGCATGAAAAAGGGTGCCCTGCTCATCAATGTCGCCAGCGGCGGGGAGGTTGTCAGTGCAGATCTTGTCGATGCCCTCAAGTCGGGCCAGCTTGGGGGCGCGGGGCTTGACCTGGCCGATCCTGCCAACCCGTCCAGTTTGAGTCCGAACGATCCGTTGTTCGATGCTCCCAATCTCATCATGACGCCCGAGACGGCTTCCCACGCCGTGGAAACAGCGGATGCTTCAGGCGGCGAAGACATGTGGATGATCGCGCGAGAAAATCTCAGGCGCTACGTCGCCGGCGAACGGCTCTTTGCCGTGGTCGATCCAAAGCGCGGCTATTAGACCAGTTGGATGTGACAACACCGTTGTAGATCTCCGGACGATCACCAGGCAGTTGGTTCCAGAGCAGCTGCCGGGATTCGTAGCATTCTGGGCGAGGGCAGACGATGCGACCGCGCCATTGAACAAGGCAAGCGCGAGGAGTGAATTTCCTAATGCTCGGGCCGCTCCCGATCTGCGAACAACGTAATAAAGTCTGCCCACTTTTGTCTCCCAAATTCAAATTGCAGATTGATGGAGACGCCTAATGAGTGCCATGAGGACGCGCATGCAACAGCTGCATGCACCCAATCGAAGAGACGGCTAGGTGAGTGCGCAATGACCTGCGAAAGGGCGGTACTGGCGTATTGGTGCGCGAGAAAGCGTGGCACAGCGTAATTTGCTCACGCATGCGCAGCTTGATTAACGGCGGCTTGGGCCCTCTGTAACGCGGGCTCACAAAGGGACCAAGACTGTTCAGCAGGAGCGCATATTAGCCGAAGGGCCTCCCTAACGGCTACAGGCAGGCTTCATGGTCAGGGCCCGTCCAATTTCTGATTGGGCATCGATCTTGGAAAGCCTATTCCCAAATATCGGCTGCTGCTGGAGTTTGTTGTTCAGTCCGGGATGAGCCTTTTGCTACCAGCGGATGGATCCGGTCCCACATAAAGGGCTCGGAGCTTCCGTCAGTAGTTCGCTCCCCCGGGTTCGCGGTTGGCGCAGCTTTCAGACGCGGATGGCTCCGAAGGTTGAATTCGACTGACTTTGCCATGCTCGTCCCTGGCTTGGCTCCCGCCTGGAGCGCGTTTCGCACTGGCGTGGCAGCTCGCGGCCGTTGGCCGGCAGGAGTCAAGGCAATGTCTGGACTCGAACGTCAGAGCGCAGAACTGCGATTGCGAGGGTCGCGGCGTTCAAGACCCGATGAGATTTATCGCCGTGAAGTATTCTTTCTGCGACGGGAACGGGAATCAAGCGAGACACCGAGAGCCATCGCCTTCTGTCGCAGCGCCGCTATCGTGCGTTTGAACTGTTTTGCAATTTGGGTAGCAGAAACCTTCTTACGGGCAAGGGATTTCAGCTTTCGAATGTCATTCTCACTCCATGAGCGGCGCTTGATCTTCCTTTTGGCTTTCTTTGCCATCATTGGTCCTTGTCTTGTCGCGGGCGACGCCCATATGTCGATCAGTGCAGCTGTAGCACGGCATTGCTGTTGCTACGTTGCCAATTGCATCATGTGGCCGAGGGTCGCGTCAAGATTTTGTATCTGTCACTAGCACATGCCGCAACCGCGAAACTTCGTCACGAGTGTGTCGCGAATTTTAGTTGGATGCGTGCCTGAATCAGCTTGAATCGGCTTGTGGGCACCAAGGAGCCCTGCATGGAAAATTACGAGATTTGGATTGTGAACAAGGGGCGCCAGCCGGTCATTTTCGCCGGGCCTCATGCCAGTGACTTTGCCGCCATACGGCGCGCGCAATCGCTTGCCGGCAAGGACGATGAGGTCGAGGTGTGGCGCGATCTGGACTGCCTCTATTCCACGCGGGTAGCGGAAACCCGCGCCATTTGACGGCGGCGGTTACAGCGACAGACCACGCCGCCGGCCAAGGCTCCATTCGACACCGCCGCCGGGCGTCATGGTACCCGAGACGTGGCGTTCGAAATGCGGCTCCAGTGCCGGCCGCCAAGGGACAAGCTGAAAGCCCAGACCGTCATCAATCATGACGAAGTGGCCCGACGCAAGCGAGAGCCGCTGTCGATAGGTGCCAGCGACATGGTCGCCCTCCGCTGCCGGTCCGTACTTAAGACCTGTCTCGGCCGCAATTTGATCCGCGGCCGATGCAAGCTCGCGATTGCGTAAGGTCGCCAGCAGATCTCGCGAAAAGATCTCGCGGCTGCCTGCGCGGTGCGCAAGGCTCTCCGAGACCAGACGGTCGGCACGGCGCTCGATGGCTGCCGTCACCTCTCCACCGAATCCCGCGTTGTTGGCGAAGGCATTTTCGTCGAGCAAGCGTCTGTCCAGCCAGCTGGCGCCCCGCGCATTAATCTGGGCTTCTAGGCCCAAGTCTGAGCGCACCGCCAGTGACAGCTGTTTTCTGCCTTTGGCATCTTCGTAGAGTCGGGTTTCGACGATAGCGCCGGGACTTGCGTCGCCGGTGGCGTCCAGATTGGCAAACCGGACATGGTGGGTGCGTCCGTCTACGCCTTCGATGATCACATAGGCCGTGCCTTTCAATTCGTCGTGCAGTCCCCGTTTGGCAAGCCGGCCCAGGATGGGATCGCCCGGTCTCTCCGTATGGAGCGCAAACGCGGAAACGTCCGGTTCTCTCGCGCGGCCGCTCATGGTCCGGTGCATGGTTTTGATGATGTCGCCTCGTATGGAGAGCTCCCGCAAGGTTTCCTCAAGCCTGGGCTTGAATGTCCACTGTCCTGGTGCGATCTGCTCGGCCAGACCGAGCCTTTCCAGCTTGCCGGCACGGCCAACCATCAGGAGCCTGAGTTCGGTGTCTTTTCCGGAGGCAGCTGGCCTCAGGTCCGCCACTCCGGCGCCTTCGTCGGCGGCAGCCTGCAGGGTGCGGTCAAGACCCGTCCAGCGCTCGGCTTCGACTTCGGCCTCCAGAGCCTTTCGGATCTCCAGTTCATTGCGTGGGCCCAGCTCGAGTGTGACGCGCTCCGCGGCGCGGGCGCGAAAGCCGCAGCTGATGTAATCGCGGCTGATGACAAGATCCTGCCAATCATCGGCTCTGCCGCGCACCAGGACACATAGGTGCAAAAAATGCCCGATTCCAGGCCTTAATGACCATTATAATGCGTTGTAATATAATAGACGTTCAGGTCCATTTATAGGATGGACATTCGCAAGGTCTTTGGCCTGAACATGCGGCGACTGCGTCTTGCGGCAGGTTTGAATCAGGAAGACGCCGCCAACAGTATCGGGATCGGCAGAGCGCATGCCAGCGCGATGGAGCGAGGCCGACAGAATGCCACGCTGCTGATCCTCGAGAAGGTCGCAGAGGCGTTCTGGTGCCAGCCGGCGGAGCTGCTGGATGAGGATGCCGCCCGTGTGTTCGCGCAGTCTCGCGCCAAAATGCCGCGCAAGCGGCGCAGGAAGAGACGCTGAATAGAAAGGCCCCGCCCGGTTACCCAAGCGGGGCCATTCTCGCATTACTCGAAGACCGGCTTTTTGTTGCGCGACCAGTGGGCGCTGTAGCCATAGCCTTCCGGGTCCTTGATCAGGATGACGTAGACGGGAGCGACCAGTCCCGGAAAGTCGAAGGTGGCCCGCATCCGACGGTCATTCATTCGCTGCGCAGGATGTTTTTGAACTAAGGTTGGCCGAAGTGCCAAGCTGCGGCTTATTCTTGAACTGCTCGAATTGACAGGAAGGGGCGGAAAATGACCTCGGCAAACGTGGATTGGATGGCGCTGGTAATCAACTGGGGCCCTATGGTGCTCATATTCGGGGTTTGGTTATATTTCCTGAGGCAGATGCAAAATCGGGGCGGCTACTACGGCAATCAAAAACGCGTTGCGGATGCGCTAGAACGGATCGCCGCCGCCTTGGAGAAGCGGCACTAGCCCTTTTTGGCTTTGCGCTTCTTAGGAGTCGGTTTCTTCTTGGCTTTTGGCGCAAGCGATCTGGGCTGGGCCGCCATCCGCGCGCAGAAAAAAATCGGCGACCTAACGCTGGAGCCGATGCGGCCCTGCACAAACGCTCCATCGCCGCTAAGACATATGATGAGACAAAGCCGAGCAGGGAAAGTGGCTTCGCTCTAGTTGTCGCCGCCCTTGTCGGTCACCAGGGCCTTCTTCATCTGGTATCGTATCTCGTTACGCTGAATGGTCATTGAGCCTCCCGCCCTATACAGCCCTTTCAGAAAGGCTAGGTCTCCGTCGGTGATCGAGCCGGGAATGGAGGCGCAATCCTTTGCCAGCAGATTGGAAATGCTGGGCAGGTCCTGACAGGTGTCCAGCGAGGCGGGCTCCGATAATGCCATCATGGCGATACGCGGGCTAGCTTTTGCTGCTGCGGTGTAGGCGCTTGGCGACGAACTGGCCGTGCCGGCCCTCGGCTGGGCTCCGCGAGCATCGGAAACACCGACCGCGAAGCACGCCTACGGTGCGGCCTCGCACATCGTGTTCGCGCTGACGCTGGGTTTTGCGCGGCGCAAGCTCAATGAATGGATTTCGTCGAAATAGCGCCGCTTAGCCTGCCGGCTGTTTCGAGCGCGTGGTCGGTTCGGCCAGCCCCAGTTCCCGGGTAATGCCTTCGAGAGCGGGCGCGATATCGTCCATCACCCATTTTGGCCTGGACTTGGGCTCCGCTGCCCCGGCGCCGGCCGCTTGGCAGGCGTGGTCGATCAGCTCGCGAGCAAAGCGTAGAGCCTTTGACTTACGCATTTCTGCGCTCTCTCCATTGTCCCATGGAATCGGGACGCGGATGGTGACGGTCGGGGTCAGGCCGGCCAAAATGTACTCGATCCGGACGTCGGCCCAGATGACCTCGCCGTCCGGCGATGCTACCGGACGGGCATCGAAACTGGTCTCAAAATCGATGATCTTTGCCGTCGTGGGCTTCAGCGCCTGGGAACCTCCGTTGCCCTGGAAACGCGCCGAAGCGCCAACAGTTCGGAACCGACTAAAAAGTCATGCGTTGGCGGGCTAAGACAGGAGGATACCATGGCAAAAGCAAGCGAACGTCAGCGGCGCACGGAAGGCCGGGTCATGCACGAGTTCAAGCATGGCGAGTTGAAGAGTGGGCCTGGTGGCAAGGGCGGCAAAGTCAAAAGCCGCAAACAAGCCATTGCCATTGCGCTGAGCGAGGCTGGTGATTCCAATCGCAAGAGCGATGCAGAAAATGAGCGCGCGCGCGCCAAGACCACAGCCAAGGAGGCGCGTGGCGAGACCGCCCAGCAGGAAAAGGAAGGCAAGAGCCATCTCGGCGCCAGCGGAAAGCGCGAATCCTCGCGCGCCATGGGCGGCAAGAACGCGACCCAGACAACTGAAGCTGCTGAAAAGGCCGCCAATGCCCGCGTACGCGGCGGCAAGACCAAGGACCAGCTTTACGAGCAGGCCAAGAGGCAGGACGTTCCCAATCGGTCCAAGATGACCAAGACGCAACTGGAAAACGCACTCCACTGACCTCGTTTGGCGCCCAACCCTATCGACAAGTGCTTCTGCGCTTCGGCGGGGGCGTGCGCGGCGTGGGGTCTGCAAGCTCGATCCAGGTCGGGGCGTGATCGCTGGTCTCTTCCCAGCTCCGCACATTGCGGTCGACTCCGGCGGCGACCAGGCGCTTGGCCTGGCCGGCCGTGAGCAACAAATAGTCGATCCGTAGCCCCGCGTTGCGGGCATAGGCATTCCTGAAATAATCCTAAAACGTGTAGATCTTCTCGCCGGAGTGCATGGCACGCAGCGCGTCGGTCCACCCCTGCGCCACCAGCTTGGCGTAAGCGTCGCGGACTTCCTTGCGCAAAAGCGCGTCATTGACCCAGCGCCCAGGCTTGTAGACGTCAAGCTCGGTCGGCATGACATTGTAATCGCCGGCCAATACTACTGGCTTGCGCTTTTCAATAGCGACTTGGCGTGCTTCTGCAGGCGCGCAAACCAGGCTAGCTTGTAGTCGAACTTGGGGCCAGGCCAGGGATTGCCGTTCGGCAGGTACAGGCCGCCAATGATCAGACCTTTGATCTCGGCCTCCATGTAGCGACTGTGCTGATCATCGGGATCGCCCGGCAATCCGTGACGGCGCTCGACCGGCGTCGCGCCTCTGGCGAGGATGGCAACACCGTTCCACGACTTCTGGCCGTGCCAGATGGCGCCATAGCCGGCCTTGGCGATATCGGATGCGGGAAAGCGCTCCTGGAGCGCCTTGAGCTCTTGGAGACAAACGATGTCGGGCTGAGCTTCCTTCAGCCAGCGCAATAACACCGGCAACCGCCCGTTCACGCCATTGACGTTGTAAGTGGCGATCTTCACGCAAGATTAGGAAGACCAGGCGACGGCATAATGACCGTCCGGCTGCTGAACGCGGACCAAGGCATCATCCCGCCGGCTGTGAACGTGCTGGGCTTCGCGGATCGCGAGATCGATCGCTTCGCCCTGGTTATGGCAGTGTCCGACCACCCGGCCATCATGGTCGACTACGTCCCAACGGTCGTGCGCCTCATCGAAATCGACATGGAAGGCGGCGTCTGCGCAGGTCCGGCGTGCTGGCTTTGCCATCAGCGTCCGCCCAAACTGCCGCCGACCATGCGTTTTGCCGTATTCCTCCTGGTTGCCACGGCGCGATCAGCAAACTTGGTTCCGCCTCACACAGGTTCTTGGGGACATGCAGATCTACCCAGCCGTCTTCAGCGAGGAGGATATTTTGGCAGCGCGTGAAGCCCGAGGGCGCCGGATGCCGATTTAGGTGCCGTCAGTCTGATGCTAAACTGTTCAACGTCATCGCCAATGTGGCAGGGTCGGTCCATCGTCAAAGAGTCGCGCTTGTCAGTCCCGCGCCGCTGCAACGATGGGGCCACCGGGCCCCGATTGCACCAGCACCGCCTCGCGCAGGCCAGGCTGGCTCGCGGAAGGAATGGCATAAGACGCTTCTTTGCCGTCCCACTCTCCCAGCTTCACGAGCTGCTTGACCACGTTTTTGTGGGGCAGGGTGAGGCCACCGTTCTCGCCTCGTGCAATGGGCACATTCTCGATACTGGGATCAAAGCGCACCAGCCAGATTTGGTGCGCGCCCGGCATGCCTGCCCCAACCGTGACCGCGCCGGGCGTGATGTGCACTGTTGGCGCCGACGGGTTGGCCTCACGCGCGATCAGCGCCTCTAGCGCACGCTTGTCTCGACCCACGATATCAGCGCGACCGTTCACGACCACCTGCGGCGTATACACTTCCGCATGATGCAGGGCCCGGGCATAGTCCCATTGCCTGGCGGTATATTGCGGCGAGGCAAACGTGTCCTTCCAGCCCAGATAGTCCCAATAGGTGACCCCGAAGCTCAAGGTGAGAAGATCGGGCCGCTCGCTCAGCGCCATCACATTGGCGTTGGCGGGCGGACAATCCGAACAGCCCTGGCTCTGGAACAACTCCACGACCGTCAGCGGCATCTGTTCCGCTGCCGACGCCGGAACGACCAGCGCCACCAGCATGACAAGGGCCGCGCCACCAAGCATCAATCTGCGCATGTGTCACCCGTGAGATTGTTTCTAACTGAATTCGCAGCCGTCGGGCAGCGGGTTACAGTCATCCGCCGATGATAATCACAACGGAAACGACGATTCGCTCGCGCCGCCTGCATGTTGAATGCCTCGATTTCGCGATGTGGCACCGGCGCATGGTCAACTTTGGCTAGCAGCCGAAAGGCGATCGGTCGGGCTAACCAGCAGGTGCCGGCATCCGGCCGAGGCGTTGCGCTATGTGACCACCGTCGTGCGAATCAACCAGTCCCTAGGGACGAGAGGCAGAACCGCTGGATACACGCGGATGCTGGTGCAAAGCACAGGCCCTTGAATACAGGGCCCGCTTGACGCAAATCCGTTAGGGACTCTGGCAGCATCAGAGGATTTCTCTAGCGGAAGTGCCACCTTCCCACATAAAGCTCTGACTCTTCTAAATAAATGCGAGTGCGAAAGCCTCCTTGATTCGGCTCAATTTTCTGACGCGAGCCCTCGGGTTTATTTTATATTGTATTCAGGGTTAGTTGGGGTGCGGCTTTGTTATGGTCGTTTTGTGGAGCGAGATGACATGAGTGACAAGACTCCTAGAATCTCCGAGGACACCATTCGGCTCCGCAGCTATCAAATCTGGCAGGAGGAAGGCTGTCCTGTTGGCAGAGCGCTTGCCCATTGGTTGCAGGCCAAGGCCGAACTTGAAGCGCAGTGGCAGGGCGATCCACCGCGGCGCAGAAGGTCTTCCTTGGTGAAGCCACGTGTGTCGATATCGGTAAAGCCGACTCGTCGCTCCTCAGGCAAAGTTACGCGCGAAAGCTAGCGCTGCCAGGTAGTGGCCAGGATCACTTGCGGATAGTAATATTTGTTGTGCCTTGCGAGTTAGTCGGTATTACTGGCCGGCATGAGTCAACATGCCCTATGGGAATATCTAGAACGCCGCCTGGGCCGGGAGCTGGCGAACCGACGTATTCGAATCGAACGCGAGCATGAGGCTCAGATCTTCGGCCAGGGCCTGAATTGGTTTCATCCGGAGAACCTTGCTTTATCGCGCTATCTAATCAAGGCGGCTCTGGTGTCCACCGGGCTCTATAGGCGAGGTCTTGAGAACGCACGCGCCGTCCGCGTCACTCGCAATGTGGTCGCGTCCACCAGACTTCCCGCGGCGTTCGACGGTTTTACGCTTCTGCATCTGAGTGACCTTCACCTGGATTTGTCGGACGATATTACCCAGCGGATTCTCGCGCTGGTTGAGGGCTGCGCCTACGATGCCTGTGTTCTGACCGGAGACTATCGGGCAGGGACGTCGGGTCCGTATGATGCGGCGATGACTGGCATGGAACGGCTGCGGCAGGCGCTTCGCGGCCCCATCTTCGCGGTTCTGGGTAATCATGACAGCGTCGCGATGCTGCCCGCGATCGAGAGTCTTGGGATCAGGGTCCTGATGAACGAATTCGAACGGGTCGAACGCAACGGTGCCACTATCGTTATTGCAGGCATCGATGACGCGCATTTCTTTCGCGCCGATGATGTCGAAAAGGCTGCTTCTGGGCGCGCGCCGGACGATTATTCCATACTCCTTTCCCACACGCCGGAGATCTACCGCCGCGCCGTACAGGCGGGGTTCGACCTCATGCTGAGCGGCCACACCCATGGCGGACAGATATGCCTGCCGGGGCAAGTGCCCCTCACACTGGATTCGGACCTACCGCGGCGCTTCGGTGCCGGTGCGTGGCAGCACAAGGGGATGACGGGCTATACATCACGCGGTGCGAGCTGTTCTATTATCCCGGTGCGATTCAACTGCCCGCCGGAAATCACACTTCACACCCTGCGTACCGCCAGCGTGGCCCTTCAATAGGGGCGGTCGCGGACACCGGCACGGAAGAGCAACTCCGAAAAAATAATCTCTCCGCCAAAGAAGATCAGCACAATAACCGCGATTTCGCCTGCCGTCAGGGGAACAATCGTAGACAACAGCAGGCAAGGCAGGAGGGCTTCGGGAATCTGGTCCAGCCCGGTGGCCTTGCTGCTCGGTTCTAGGCCGAGGCGGCGCTTGATGAAGCTCGATGCTAGATCGCCCACCATTGCGCCCAGCGCAATGACCACCCCGATATAGAGTGTCAGACCCACGGCGACGGCGGCTAACGCGGTCGCCATGACGGACGAGACGATGCCGCGTATAGTCTTGGAGGGGCCGAACAGAAGCCGTCCGTCCGCCAGCCGCATGCCGCTATCGATCGCGCGATTGGCTCGGACGCCGAAGACGCGATTGACGATCACCGGGGTTCCATTGGCGACCGCAAGCAGAACCAGGGTTCGGACTACTAATGGCGTGTTCATCGATGTTGCTCCCGCTAAGCCAACGCGGCGAGCTTCCTTCGCCTCGTCCTGTCGACGAATGTGTCCAAGATCTTCGTGCTTGGTGCCTGCCTACTTCAGTTTCTGCCTCGGCGATGTAGGCATAGTCTCAGTGTCTATGGCGATTGGTCACTTCCCCCACTCCCCGCGTCAGCCACCGTAATTGCCCGGACGACGTCTTTAAGCCCTTATAATGTTTGCGTCATACTTAGAGACCCCAGCGGACTTTATCTACCTCGAAAGCTGTCTGCTTAAAGTTTTTGTCCTCCTTACGTCCCAGCCGACACACCCCTCAATTAGTGAGCCGGATGGGCAGGCCTTATTGATTGATCATGATCAAGTCGTCGTTTGTTCGGCAAAGCTCAAGCGGGTGGTTGCATCGCAGGAACTGACTGATCCAGTTCAAATTTCGCGTCGGCATGTGGTAACTCGCCGACGTTCCAGTTGGTACTGCGCAGACTGGTGAGCGCCTGTTTATCCCAAACGCCTTCAGCGATGAGCGATTTGAGAAGCGCCGCGACCTTGATGCTTGTATAAATCTTTTCACTGGGGCTAGGGTTTAACATTGTAAGCTCGCAAGAACGCGTCCACGCCCGCCTCGACAGCAGTTTTTATTTCATGGGCGGTGATGGTTGTCTCGCCATGAAGACGGCGCTCGACCAGGTCCGCTTCGACCAGGCCCCGGAAATGCCATGTCGCCAGCATGGGATCAGCCTTGCGCAGGTGGCCGGCCACCATTTCGCGGTCCAAGGCGGCGGCCAGCCTTCGCCATTGCGGTTGGACAAAGCGGGCCCTGAGCAACTCACCCAGCTCCGAGCGTCGAGCCTCCGTGATCAAAGCTTGTTCCACGGCGATCAGGTCTTCGGACAG
>Ga0335085_10010339_pt1 | contig 13962 bp, 14 predicted proteins | sample Lox_Sample_45_FD_206712 | JGI IMG/M metagenome (GOLD analysis project Ga0335085, IMG submission 206712) | Soil microbial communities from Loxahatchee National Wildlife Refuge, Florida, United States - Lox_Sample_4.5 | ecosystem: Environmental > Terrestrial > Soil > Wetlands | place: USA...
GGTTACGGCCCGCTTCTAGTCCGGGGAAGAAAGCAAATGCCGATGAAGCAAATCGTCTTAGCATGCGGACTTCTTCTCGGCATTTCCGTCTCCGCCCAGGCTCGATTGCTGGCCCCCGCCACGGTCGAGGCCAGCCGCTTCATCCCCCCGCCGCCGGCGGAGGATTCGGCCGACGCCAGGGCCGAATTTGCCGAACTCAAGGCCATTGCCGCCCGCAGCACGCCGGCGCAAGTGGCCGCGGCAGCGCGTGACGCCAAGGACGAAAGGGCGGACCTGTTCAACAGCACGCTGGGTTTCGACCTGATGGCCCTGCCGGAAACCGCCAAACTTATGACCCTGGTGCGGGACGAAGAAGCGGCCGACGTCAAAGCAGCCAAGAAGTACTTCCACCGCGTACGGCCGTACAGTGCCGATCCCACCATCAAGACCTGTGAACCGGTAAAGCCCGGCAAGGCCGCCAACTCCTATCCCAGCGGTCATGCCGACCTGGCTTTCTCAACTGGCGTCGTACTGGCGGCGCTGCTGCCGGCCAAGTCCCAGGCAATCCTGGCAAGAGCTTCAGAATATGCCGAGCATCGGCTGGTCTGCGGCGTGCATTTTCGCAGCGACATCGTGGCCGGCCAGCAATACGGCACCGTCATCGCCCTCAAGCTGATGGACAATCCCATCTTCAAGGTCCAGATGGCCAAGGCCCGGGCAGAGCTCGCCGCCCATACCTGACGGTCCTGCCAATTGAACCGAACAGCGCCGCGCGCCAAAGCGGCAGCTCTTGTGCTATCTAAGGCGCATGAGCCCTGAGAATATGCTGGCAGCTTGCGCGCTTCTCTATCGGCACTGGGCGGAGAGCACCCAGCTTGAGGCGCTGCCACCCGACCTGGTCCCCGGGACCCGTGCCGAGGCCTATCGGGTGCAAGCTCTTCTGGAGGGCAATAGCCAGGCTCCGCTCTATGGCTGGAAGATCGCCGCCACCAGCGTGATAGGCCAGCGACACATCGGCGTGGACGGTCCGCTCGCAGGCCGCATCCTGGCCGAGCGCGTGATCGCCGATGGCGGAGCCTGCCCGCTGGGCAACAATCTGATGAAAGTGGCCGAACTGGAATTTGCTTTCCGCATGGGCAAGGACCTGCCGCCGCGGGACCAGCCCTATTCGCAGCACGAAGTGCTGGCTGCGGTGGCCAGCCTGCATCCGGCGATAGAGTTGCCGGACTCCCGCTTTTTGCATTTCGAGAAGGCAGGCATGACCCAACTCATTGCCGACAATGCCTGCGCCCATCTTTTTGTCCTGGGACCGGCCGCCCAAGCAGATTGGCGCGCACTGGACTTGGCCGGCCACAAAGGCCGGATGTTTCGCAATGGCGAGGCGGCCGAAGACGGAATCGGCAGCAACGTGCTGGGCGATCCACGCATCGCGCTCACCTGGCTTGCCAATGAGCTCTCCCGTCATGGCGAGACGCTCAAGGCTGGGCAGGTCGTCACCACCGGCACCTGTGTCAAGCCGGTGCCGATTGCGGTAGGGGACCGCTTTGTGGGCGACCTGGGCATACTGGGCCGCGTGTCGGTTTCCATTACTTGAGGCGTGATCCTGTCTCGGATCACGCCCCAGAGCCCTGGATCGCTCTACGCGATGCGCGAGGTAATCGCCTTCATCTCCAGATAGTTCGACAACACCGCCTGGCCCATCTCCCGGCCCCAGCCCGACTGCTTGTAGCCGCCGAAGGGCAGGGCGGAATCGAATACGTGATAGCAGTTGATCCACACCGACCCGGCCCTGATCCCGTTGGCGATGTGGTGTGCCTTGCCGATGTCCCGCGTCCACACCCCCGCCGCCAGGCCATAGATGGTGTCATTAGCCGCCGCGATCAGGCTGTCATCCGCTTCTTTGAAGGGGATGGCCACCACCACGGGTCCGAAGATTTCTTCCCGTACCACCTTCATACTGGGCTTTGTGTCCACCAGGACGGTGGGCTTGACGAAATAGCCCTTGCCTTCCAGCGCGCAGCCGCCGGTCACGGCATGCGCACCTTCCTCAAGACCTGCCTTGAGGTAGCCTTTCACACGGCCAAACTGGATTTCCGATACCATCGGCCCCATCTCGGTCTCGGGGTCGAGGCCGATGCCCAGTTTGATCTTGTCGGCATTCGCGGAGATGCCCGCTACTACCCGGTCGAACACTCTTTCCTGGATGAACAGGCGCGAGCCGGCATTGCAGCACTGGCCATGGTTGAAGAAGATGCCGGCCGTGGCCCCCGCGATGGCCGCGTCAATGTCAGCATCGTCCAGGATGATGTTGGGCGATTTGCCGCCCAGTTCCAGGCTGACCTTACGGAGGTCTTTTGAGGCCGCCTGCACGATCAGTCGGCCGACATCGGTGGAGCCGGTAAAGGCCACCTTCTCCACATCGGGATGGGAGGCCAGGGCCGCGCCCGCGGTCTCGCCAAAGCCGGGCACGATATTGACCACGCCATCGGGCAAGCCTGCTTCCTGCAGCAATTCGCCCAGCCTGAGGCCCGACAAGGGCGTTTCTTCGGCCACTTTCAATACAACGGTGCAGCCGGTGGCCAGCGCAGGCGCCAGCTTCCACGCCGCCATCAGCAGCGGGAAATTCCAGGGAATAATCTGGCCCACCACGCCGATCGGTTCCGGCCTTGTGTAGGAAAGATAATCGCCCGGCGAGACCAGATGCGATAGCGCGATATGCTTGCCTTCGATCTTGGTCGCCCAGCCGGACATGTAGTGGAACATGTCCGCCGACAGCGGCACATCGGCGACCCGCGCCACACTGAAGGGCTTGCCATTGTCCAGGCTTTCCAGCTGCGCCAGTTCGTCCAGATGCTCCAGGATCAAGTCTCCGATCTTGTGGATCATGCGCCCGCGCGCCGAGGGCGTCATGCGGCTCCACGGGCCTTCGAAGGCACGGCGCGCCGCTTTCACGGCCGCATCGATGTCGGCGGCGTCGCCTTCGGCCACCGAGGCAAGCCGCATCTCCGTGGCCGGATCGAATACGTCAAAATATTTTCCCGACTTTGCTTCGACCCACTTGCCGTCGATCAGCATTGGGCGTGGTTTGTTGAGCCAGCTTTTGAGAGAAGCCGGCACGCGATCGAGCGTGGAAGTTGGCACCTGGATGTTCATTTTCGTCTCCCTTTTTGATTCCCGCGTCTTCTTGGCGCGATTACCCGGCCAAAACGCTAGCAGAAAGCGGGGCTTCTGGCTTTGGTGTCGTAAGGGTTGGAAAGGCTTGGATAATTCCGGTTCCCTGGGCTAGCTTTGGGTCAGGGGGCTTGCATGACCAGGATTTTTCTCGCCGGCATCTTCCACGAGACCCACAGCTTCACCGAGGACCGCACCGGCATCGATGGTTTTACCATCCATCGTGGCCAGGCGTTGCTGGACCGCCTCGGCGACGGTTCGCAAGTCGATGGCTTCCTTGCTGCCGCAAGGCGCGAAGGCTGGGACGTGGTTCCCGCCGCGACCTATTTGTGTGGTGCTTCGGGCATGGTGGACCATGCCGTATTCGAAGCCTTTTGGGATGAAGTGCGGCCCATTTTGACCAGGGCGATCGCTGATGGCCTGGACGGCATCTTCCTGTCGCTGCATGGCGCCATGGTCACCACGGAACTAGAAGACCCGGACGGCGAACTGTTGACGCGCATACGCGCAACGCCCGGCGCTGAGCAGCTGCCCATTTTCGGCGTTTATGATCTGCACGCCACGCTGACGCAAAAGATGGGCGCGCTGTCCGATGGCCTGGTCTGTTACCGCATGTGTCCCCATGATGATACCTATGAGACCGCCGTGCGCGCCGCCGGACTTCTGGCCCGCTGCCTGAAGACCGGGGTCAGGCCGCGTCAGCATGTGCTGGTGACGCCCATTGTCTGGCCACCAACCGGCACCGGCACGCGCGACGGCCCCATGCGGGCGCTGGAAGAGGCCGCCCGCCGGATGGAGCGGGAGATGCCGGGCGTCCTGGCAGTCAATGTGGTGGGCGGTTATTCCTTCGCCGATGTGCGGGATGCGGGTCTGGCTTTTGGCATCATCACCGAAGGCGATGACGCAGGCGCCAGAGCGGGGTTGCAGGAATTGGCGGCGATCGCCTGGGAGGGCCGCGCCGGCGGCATCCCGCACGAATACGAGCTGGACGAGGTGCTGCGCGATTTCAAGCCCGATCCCAGAGGCCCAGTTTTGCTGGTTGAGCCGGCCGACAATATCGGCGGCGGCGCGCCCGGCGATTGCACCGATGTCATGCGCGCCCTTCTCAAGCATGACGTGCCGCGCGCCGGGGTGGTGATCAGCGATGCGGCGGCGGTCAGGGCGCTGGAGCGTGTGCCGGTGGGCGGCCACGCCACCATCGCCATCGGAGGCAAGGGAAGCCGGCTGGACCTCGGGCCCGTGACGCTAGAGGTCGAGCTGGTCTCGCGTAGCGACGGGCGCTTTGAACTGGAAGACGACAAGAGCCAGATCGTCGTGCTGGGCCGAAAGATCGACATGGGCCAGACTGCGGTGGTGCGCCATCGCGGGCTGACGATCCTCTTGACCAGCAAAAGGCTGGCGCCCATGGATCTGGGGCAGTGGCGCAGCCAGGGGATCGATCCGGAAAAACTCAGCGTCATCGGGGTGAAGGCCGCGGTCGGCCACCGCCGCGCATATGATCCCATCGCTTCGGCCAGCTTCACTGTCCGCACCCGCGGGCCATGCACCTCCGACTTGAAACAGCTGCCATACAAGCGCATCCGCCGGCCGGTCTATCCGCTGGACTTGGCGTAAGGCCGAGGCCCGCCTTGCTGGCCGCCGCCTGCGTCATAGGCTAGGTTATTGTCAACCGAAACGGTCCGACAGTGACCGCATCAGGGTGGGGAGATTGCCATGATCCGCCAATTTCGCGCGCTTGCGGTTCTTTTGGGTCTGGTACTGTGCGGGCTCACCGCCTGGGCACAGACGCCGGCGCCGCCCTCCGGCCTTCCGCCACTGCCCAAACTGACGGGCGCGCGGCTCTATGTGCTGGATTGCGGCACCATCATCTCAAACCGGCCGGAGGGCTTTGGGCTGACCCGGGACGATGTGTTCAATCCCAATTTCTCTGATCCCTGTTTCCTGGTGATGCACCCCAAAGGCATGCTTCTGTTCGATACCGGCCTTCCCGACAGCCATGTCGGCCGGCCGATCTATGAGAACATGATGGGCTACGAAGGCATCCTGAAATTCACCACCTTGCGCGGCGAGCTCGCCAATATCGGCGTCACCGCGCCGATGATCAGCTTTCTCGCCCTCTCGCATTCCCACTGGGACCATGTCGGCAATGCCAACGACTTTGCGGGTTCGACCTGGCTGGCGCGCAAGGCGGAATATGACTTCATGTTCGGGCCGAGCGCGAATGCGGCATCGTTGAATAATTACAACGCGCTGGAACATTCGAAAAATATCAAATTCATCGAAGGAGACTATGACGTGTTCGGCGATGGCAGTGTCGTGCTGCTGTCTACGCCGGGCCATACTCCCGGCCACCAGTCACTTTATGTGAAGCTTGCCCGCACCGGCGGCGTGGTGGTTTCGGGCGATCTCTATCATTACAGTGCCGAGCGCAAGCTCGGTCGTGTTCCGCCGCGGGAACAGAATACGCAAACACCGGCTTCACGCAAAAAGGTCGAGGACTTTCTCGCCCGAACCCATTCGCAACTCTGGATCGGTCACGCCATCGACTGGTATCGCGACGCGGTCAAGGCGCCGGGCTGGTACGATTAAGGCCATGGGGCAGGACCAGTCAGCAGCCTCAGGCGTGCCCGTTTGAAGCCTGTTTAGCCGCCAGCACCACACGCACCAGATCCGAAAGGCTGGACGCCTCCATCTTGCCCATGATGTGAGCGCGGTGGATCTCCACTGTGCGCGGCGAAATGCCAAGCTCATAGGCCACCACCTTGTTTGAGCGGCCCTGTACCAGCTTGTCCAGAACGCCGCGTTCGCGGGGCGTGAGTGAGGCCAGAAGATTTTTTGCCGCCACCGCTTCCGCATTCCGGCTTCGCGCCCTCGAGCCGATTTCCAATGCCCGCCTGACGCTGGCCAGCATCTTTTCGTCTTCGAAGGGCTTTTCCAGAAAATCGACAGCGCCCGCCTTCATCGCCCGTACGGCAAGCGGAACGTCGCCATGGCCGGTCATAATGATGACGGGAAGATCGAGATGGCGCCTTGCGACCTCTTCCTGCAATTCAAGCCCGCTCATGTCGGGCATGCGGATATCGGCAACCAGGCAGCCGCTCTTGCAAAAGTCGTCGTCGAGAAATTGCCGGGCAGAGGTATAATTGCGGACCTTGAATCCCGCGACTTCCAGAAGCAGGCGCATGGAATCGCGGACATCGGCGTCGTCGTCCACGACAAATACATATTCGTCGTTCATGCCGTAGCCCGGTGCGATACGCAACAACTCCCGGTGTGCTGGTTGAAATAGGCGCGGCACATCCAATAACACCCCGGTGTGTCTAGCCTATAATCTAGTGTACTGAGGATCCAGTAAATACAGAATTAGCGCATTCGCATGCGAAGGTCCGTGGAGCAGCGCAAAATAGATCGCGTTACTTTCTTAATTATCGCGCCGCTTGGAGCCCGGCAGAATCGGCGCGACGGATGAACGTGATGTTGATGATGGAAACCTGAAGCGCCCGGTTTGCAGGCTGACCGGTTTCGCACTGCAAAACCAAGCCAAAGAATGGCCGCACACCGTTTCAAAATGAAACAGGCCGGCAGATGCGTCTTTCATCTCAGGCGGCCGCATGGGACGCATCGGGCGCGAGCGCACTGAACTGCTCCAAGTCCGTGAGATCGGTGAATGTGACAACCGTGGCGCCGTTGGGAAGGCGCGAAAGGGATAGCGATATGATCCGCCCATCGGCCCGCCTTGTCTTGCCCCATTCTCCGAAATTCTCGGGCGTGGCGGAGTTGATGCCGCAGGAAATGAGGCCCCAGATGCCGTCGCGCCCGATGCGGCCAGTGCAGATGTTGGCGATCTCGGCAAAATGGGGCTGGCCGCCCAGTTCTTCCTCGGACAATTTCCACATGCCGGCGAACAGCGCGTTGTGCAGCACCAGGCGTCCGTCGGTCCCGAAGATGGCGACGCCATCGTCCAGCGTGTCCAAGGTCGCCTTTTGCACCTGGGTGAGTAGGTTAAGCGATGATTCCAGCTTGAGGCGCTCGCTGATATCCTGGAACAGGGCGAACACGCCACCTGCTAGATGCGGTTCGATCACGATACGGATGCTTTTGCCGTTGGGCAGGTGCCAAATATCCTCGCATCTGCGGTGTGCGCATCCGAACGACTTGAGCTGCGCCGCCTTCCACTCCGGAAAGCTGCGCTGTTCCGGCAGCCGGCGCCGGTCGCGCAGGCGGTCCAGGACGTCGCTGTACGACGGGTGGCTCTCCAGCCAGCTTCTGGGCAATTCCCACATCTCGGCATAGGCATTGTTGAAGCCGACCAGCTTCTGGTCCGCATCGAACGTCGCCACGGCAAAAGGAATATGCTCGATCATGTCTTCCTGGGCATCGCTGACAAGCTGCAGCCGCGATTCCATGCGGACAAAATCGGTGACATCGGTAGCAAAGCCCACGACGGCGGCTCCGTTCATGGGCGACAGGCCCATGGAATAGACCCTGGATTCGCTGTTCACAATCACGGATGCGCGACATTCGACCGCCTGGCCGCTCTCGAGTGTCCGGGCGGTCAGATCGCGTTCGGACCATTCCAGCGCTGCATTGGCGTCAATGGCATCCTCAAGGCGGGAGAAACCAAGGATGGCGAGAAAGCTGCGGTTCGCCCAGGCGATCGCATTGTCGGAACCGCGCGTCCATACCGGGATGGGCAGTGCATCGAGGATCTCACGGTAACCTTCTTGGCTGTCGGCCGCGCCTTCGCGATTGATAAAAAGTACCGCCCGTCCTGCCACCGGCGTGCCGCGCAGGGCGAGATTGCCTTTATAGGTGTGCAAGCTGAGCGCGAAGGGCGTGCCATCCTCTGCCAGCCCGTCTATGGCACGGATGATTTTGCCGGCATAGGTACTGTCCATGCAGCTTTCATAAAGCAGGCGGCCCTCGCCGAAATATTGCCGCTCCATTTCCCCGGCTCTCAGCACGACCACGCCATGGGCGGCTGCGCCCAAGAGCGCTTCGCGGAAGCTTTGTGCCACTTCGGCCACGGCGCGCTCGGTCTCGACCGATTGGCCAAGATTGCGCAGCCGCACATGCATCCAACAGCCCCAAATGATGCAAAAACTGCCGATCAGCGCGGTGGAAAGGGTGAACGCCGCCACGGTGCTGTCCCCACTCGCCGGATTGCGGTGGGCGGCTTGTGCCAGAGCTGGAATCAGCGTCTGCACCACCGGCACCAGTGGCGAGGCCATGTTCTGGATAAGGGGAACGAGCCAATGCATCGCTCAACTCTCCGCGGCGAGGGCGCTGAGTGCTGCCATGTCGCGCAAGACGATCTGGTTGGTGTTGGGGATCAGCACGATGCCTTCGCTGCGGAGCGCGGTTATGGTACGGCTTATGGTCTCGATGGTCAGGCCCAGGTGATCGGCAATGTCTTGGCGGCTCATCGGCAGGTCCAGGCGGTCGCCGCAGGTGAGGTCGCTGCGGTCGGCCAGGCGAAGGAGAAAAGAGGCCATCCGTTCGCGCGCCTTCTGGCAACCCAGCACAAACAGGTGCTGCTGCGCCGTCAGCAGATTGGCCGAAAGATGGCACAAGAGCTGGGCGCGTACGTGCGGATTTTCTTCCGCCAGCCGGTCGAAGCAGACGCGCGGAAAGGCCACAAGCGTGACCTCATTGACTGCTTCGGCGGAAGCCGGCAGGTCGGGGCTCTCCACGAATCCCATCAGGTCCCCGGGCATGAGAAAGTCCACGATATAGCGGCGGCCGTCGGGCATATAGCGGCAGAGGCGGACCGTGCCGCTGACAATGCGATAGACCTGTTCGGCCGGATCGTCCTGGTTGAAGATCGTCTCGTTGCGGGCGAAGTGCAGGCGCGCCCCATATTCCTGGATGCGCAGCAGATAGTCCGTCAAGGTTACCGGTGCGGTCGATTCCTCCGGTTGGGAGGGCGTGAAATAACGCTTGTAAGCGGCGGCAGAAGTCGGCGCGCTGCGCGCCGTGCTCAGTGCAATTGGCATGATGACCCCCCGGATAGCGCGAGCACAATTTCGTGTTCGCATGGCGTTAAGCATTAATAGTTCCACGACGAATCAGTAGTTCGGGAATCCGCGTACGTAGATTCCCCTGCGCGCCAGACCGGATTTGTCCCTATTGCGCATGAAAGCCCCCAAATTCCGCGCTGATTCGCACTAGGGATTTTCACCTAGTGATAGTCCGCACACGCCTCATCGCCTCTATATTTTGACAATTCGCAATGCGTTTATCGATCCGATATCGCACCCATTGTCCGGGCGCTGAATGCGTCTGTTCAAAAATGGGACAACAGAATGTTGCCACCTCTGACCTGCTTTCAGCGCGACCGCCGCGCAACAGTGAAATGCCTGTCCTCCACCGTCGCCAGGCGCGCCGGTCATGCGACTGTCATGAGATTGCGAAAGGGCCGCAAGGCCTGCACCAACTCTGCCTGGCGTCGCACCGATACCGGCAGCAATCATATCTCCGCATACGGAGTTTGGCGCGATCATGCCCGCCGCGCCAAGGCGCGCACCAACCGCACCGGTGAGACGCGCTGGCATCGTCTGCCCGCCGCCGCCCGCGCCGCCAATTTGCTGCTCGAGAGGCGGTAGGGTGACTAGCGCGCGCAACGGCGAACGACTTGCTGACTTACTGGCAGCTGCCACTGCCATCCTTCTGGTCAGCGTCATTGTCGCCCTGGCTGCGACGGCATATGCGCCACCGCGGCTCGAACTCAACCAGCCAATTCGTTATCGCGCGATTTCCCTGCGAGGCCCAATCTGGCAGGATGGCAGTGCCGCAGCGGCGCTGAAACAGCTCACCGCCGAACAGCATTGCCTGGCCAAGGCCATCTATTTTGAAGCCCGTGGCGAGGGCGAGGCGGGCCAGCGCGCCGTGGCCGAAGTGATCCTGCATCGGCTGGAGGAAGGAACCCACGGCCATACCATCTGCGAGGTTGTCTATGAGGGCGCTAGCCACACCTTCTGCCAGTTCAGCTTCGCGTGTGACGGGTCAACAGATGAGGGGCGCCTTGCGGGTCCCTGGCGGGCCGCGCAGGTCCTGGCGGCCCGTGTGATTGCCGGTGAAGTGCCGCTCGATGTGATCCGGGGCGCCACATATTATCATTCCATATTCGTGCATCCGAGCTGGGCGCCCGGAAAGCGGCGCCTGGCGCAGATCGGAAATCACATTTTCTATCGCGATGCGGTGGCGCAGGAGGTCCCCGTCATTCGCGGATCGCTGCAATAGGAGGACATAGTGAAGGTGCTTTTGATCGAAGACGAGCCTGTCGTATGCCGCAACATCGCGCTGCTGCTTGGCGGAGAAGACATTTATGTGGACATGGCCGAGCTTGGCGAAGAGGGCATCGATTTGGCCCGCCACTTTGATTATGACGCTATCCTGCTCGATCTCGATCTTCCTGACATCGGGGGCTTCGAGGTCTTGAGGAGGCTGCGCCGGGCGCGCGTCGACACGCCGGTGATCATTTTGTCCGGATCTGCAGGGATTGATAGCAAGGTCAGGGCGCTTAATCACGGCGCCGACGATTACATGACCAAGCCGTTTGCCAATGAGGAGCTGGTGGGGCGCCTGCGCGCTCTGGTGCGCCGCTCCAAGGGATATTCGGATTCCCGCATCTCGTTCGGGCAGATGACACTGGATATCGTCGCCAAGACTGTGGAAGCACAGGGGCGGCGGGTGCCGCTAAGCGGCAAGGAATATCAAATCTTGGAGCTTCTCTCCTTGCGCCGGGGAAGCACGGTCAGCAAGGAGACCCTGATCAATCACATCTATAGCGATGGCGAAGGTCCCGACAGCCCCACCATCGGGCTCTTCGTGTTCCGGCTCCGAAAGAAGTTGGCGGCGGCGTCTGGCGGCGAGCATTATATCGAGACGGTCCGCGACCAGGGCTATCTGATGCCACGTGCGGCCTAATCAGCTCCGGACAGGATGTGTTGCAGCCACTGTTCCAGGGCTTCTGCGGAAATCGGCTTGCGCAACACCGCCGCGATACCCGCCTTGGTGGCCGCCGCGATCAGCTTGTTGCCGTTGCCCGAAACCATGATGGCGGGGGTCTGGATGCCTTCGGACCTCAGTCGCCGGAACAAGTCCAGCCCCGACATTCCGGGAAGGTTATGGTCCAACACAATGCAGTCCGCTGTGCTGGCGTCGCCTGCCGCCATGGCATCCTCGCCGGATGCGCATTCCCGCACTGCATAGCCTGAGGCTTCCAGCAGCGTCCGTGTCGAGGCGCGAACCTCCTCATCGTCTTCGACCACAAGGACAAGGTGCTTTCGGGCGTCGTTCACGCTCACCTCTTCACGCCACGATTGACGCTAGGTGGTCGAAATTCCCGCCGATATACGTAATTCTGCTTAGCCCGGTGCGCCCTGATATGGCGCGCCAGCGCCCGGTCAGGCTTCTCGAATTGCTTTTGCGGGCAGGCCTGCGCATCATGGGCAGCGGCGCCTATAATGCGGTCGGCCAGGGATGAATGCGGAGCTCATCGTTGCAAAGCGAAGAGATTGAAGACCGCCAGGATTTGTCGGATTTCGGCACGCGAGGCCAGGCCGGACTTCTGGCCGCACTGCTCGCCACTGCAGTGGACGGGATTATCGCCATCGATCCCAAGGGCCATATCCTGCTTTATAACCAGGCCTGCGAAAGATTGTTCGGCTACCGCGCCAGCGAAGTGGTGGGCCAGAATGTCCGGATGCTGATGCCGGAGCCCTACCGGCATGAGCTTGACGATTATATTGCCAACTACAGTGGGACCGGTGAACGGCGCGTCATCGGCGGCGGGCGCGAAGTCGTGGGACGGCGCAAGGATGGTTCCACTTTTCCAATGTACCTGTCCGTGGGCGAGGGTGGGCTCACCGGCCAGCGGTTTTTTGTGGGAATCATCCACGACCTGTCCGCGCTGAGATGGGAAACAGAACAGCGCGAAGGCGCCGACCGGCTGCTGGCGCAAATCGTCCAGTCTTCCGAGGATGCCATTATCAGCGTGGCGCTAGATGGCACCATCACCAGTTGGAACGCCGCCGCCGAACGTATCTATGGCTTCAGCGCCTCGGACGCCATCGGCTGGCACATTTCGATGATCCTGCCGCCCGACCGGATGGGAGAGGATGATGAGATCATTTCGCGGCTCCGCTCGGGATTGACCATGGAACATTACGAGACGGTGCGGCGGCACAAGGACGGGCACGACGTGCTGGTATCCCTGTCGGTGGCACCGATCTTTGATGCATCGGGAGTGATGATCGGCGCTTCCAAGACCGCGCGGGACGTAACCGAAAGAAAGCGCTCCGAAGAAAAGCTCTTGGGCATGCAGAACGAGCTTGCCCATGTTGGCCGGCTCAGCGCCATGGGCCAGATGAGCGCCGCTATCGCCCACGAACTGAACCAGCCGCTTACCGCCATCGCCAATTATGCCAAGGCCGCCCAACGGCTGTTGCAGAACGAAAATCCCGAGCCGCGTCAGTTGCAAAGCGCCCGCGAGGCCATGGAAAAGGCCGTGACGCAGACCCTGCGAGCCGGCACCATCATCCGCTATCTGCGGGATTTTGTGGAGAAGCGCGAAAGCCGCAAGTGCCCTGAGGACATGAGTGAGGTGATCCGGGAAGCGGTGTCGCTGGGCATGGTCGGGCATAGCCACAGCAACATCAAATTGGTATTGGCGCTGAAGCCGGGGCTGCCACGCGTGTCCATCGACAAGGTCCAGATCCAGCAGGTGTTGCTGAACTTGGTGCGCAATGCCATGGAAGCGATGGCCGAAGTCAAGAGACGCGAATTGACGATCAGCTGTGACGTCGGGGACGAAGGCCTTATCATTATGGTCCAGGACAGCGGTCCGGGCCTCGCTCCACAGGTGGCCAGCCGGCTGTTCCAGCCTTTTGTCACCACCAAGGCTGACGGCATGGGCATCGGCCTGAAGATCTGCCAGTCGATCATCGAGGGGCATGGCGGCACGATCACGGCCAGGCAAAGCGGGCCCGGCGCCACGTTCGTGATCCAGCTGCCACTTGGTTGAGCAGCGGGTCACGCCATGAACGCTCCGGCCGTCTATGTGGTTGATGACGACGAGGCTGTCCGCGATTCCATATGTCTTCTGTTGGAAAGCAGCGGCTTCGTCGCGCGCGAGTTTGCCAGTGCCGAATTGCTGCTTGCAACGGAGCCGGGCCACATGGGATGCCTGCTGCTGGACCTGCACATGCCGGGCATCTCGGGCGTGGAACTTTTGCGCCTGTTGCGGGCACGGGGGATAAGGCGCCCGATCATTGTTGTCAGCGGGCGCCGCGATCATGTCCAGGATGCCGAAGTGTGGGCGGCAGGGGCTACGGCACTGCTTTCCAAGCCTTTTGACGATCAGCAGTTGCTGGACTTGGTCGCCCAGGCGATGGGCGCCTGAAGCAATTCGTTAACCATATTGTTCAATTATATCCATGGGCCGTTTTCGCGCGCTCTCCCGGGCAAGTCGCCTGAATTTCAGAGTTTCGGTCCCTACGGAGCATGGTGTCGCCATGGCATACGCCCAAAGACTGGACCGTGACGCCGATGCCGGCGTGAAGGAAGCGTTCCGGGTTCTGCACCAGGGCCTGTCCTGCCTGGCCGGGCAGATCAGCGCCACTGACAGCCATTCCGCGCAGGTCGCCGCGCAGCTTACCAGCAATTGGGAACTGATGGCGCGCCGGCTGTGCGAGATGCGGGCGGAGCTGGACGATTCCCGCCGGGTACTGGATGCCCGCCTGTCCGCATCCGAAAAAACCACCCAGTACAACAGCAGCGCGCTGGAGCATGCGCTTGAGAAGATCGAAG
>Ga0335085_10010342_pt1 | contig 13960 bp, 11 predicted proteins | sample Lox_Sample_45_FD_206712 | JGI IMG/M metagenome (GOLD analysis project Ga0335085, IMG submission 206712) | Soil microbial communities from Loxahatchee National Wildlife Refuge, Florida, United States - Lox_Sample_4.5 | ecosystem: Environmental > Terrestrial > Soil > Wetlands | place: USA...
GACACTGAGCCACTGGTTCGCGCCACGGCCGCCACTTCCATTCGCCCACGCGCCGCGCAACGCGCGGAACTGGCACCGGCGCTCGTCGCTCTGCTCAAGGATCCGGTGCGCACCGTCCGGATGAGCGCGGCCATCGCATTGGTCGCTCTAGGCGTGCAACTGCTTCCTGGGGAAGACGGCGAACGATTTCGGCAGGCAAATGCGCTTTATCGTGCGCGTGCGCAGCTCAATTCGGACGATGCTGTGCAGGAGTTCGCCGCGGGCAAATATTTTCTTCTTACGCGCGACGCGAATGCCGCCGTTGATGCCTTTCGCGCCGCCATGAAACTGGATCCCGAAATCCGCGCACAATACGATCTCGCCCTGGCACTTGCGCAGAAGGGTGATATTCAGGAGGCCAGCCAGATTCTCGGCGCAATTCCCCGCACGGATCCCGCCTACCCCGCGGCACAGCGAACGCTCGCAGAACTGGAAGCAAAGTCGCCAACTCCCGGCGCACCTGCGTCGGGAAGCGCAACTCCGAAGCCAACCTCCCAGGGGGAATCCCTGTTTCTTCGGGGTCAGCTTCTCTATCAGAACGAATCCTATGCGGAAGCCTTGGATACCTTGGGAGAAGCTCTCCAACTTGAGCCACAGGCTGGCTGGGCTACCAAGGCGCGCATCTACCGGGCCATCTGTCTGGAAAGGCTCGCGCGAACTGGTGAAGCGGAAGCAGCCTTCCGGGAACTTTCCGGCGAACCCGCAGCCGCACACGACGTGGATTTACAGCTCGCTTACGCAGAACTGCTGGATGAAACCTCCCGCGTGGAAGACGCATTGAAGCGCCTCGATGCCCTGGTCGCGGCCGTCCCGGACGCTCCCATGGCCCGTTTTTGGCGCGCGAAAGTTTTGCTGCAGCTCCACCGCACGGACGAGGCGGCGCGCGAGGCGGAAGAGTCCATCCGCCTGTTGCCCCAGTCCCCGCAGGCGCATAATTTGCTCCTGCGGATTTACCTTATGCAGGGCCGCACCAAGGAGGCGGCGGAACAGGCGCAATGGCTTCGCGATTATCAACGGCGCAAGGAATCGCAATAGTCCTGCTGCTGGCCGCCTCTGCTCCGGACGCCCGGGCGCAGATCCGTTTCGAGGACGTCGCCGCAAAGGCTGGCGTGAACTTCACGCTGCGCAACGGAGCGGTGGGCGAATTCCATCAGCCGGAGCTGATGCTTGGCGGGGTGGCACTGCTCGATTACAACAACGACGGCTGCATCGACATTTACTTCACAAACGGCGCCACCATGCCGGGCTTGAAGAAGACCGGACCGGAGTATTCCAACCGCCTGTTCCGGAACAACTGTAATGGCACATTCACGGACGTCACGGCCCAGGCCGGCGTGGCCGGCGAAGGATACTCCATGGGCGTTGCCGTGGGCGATTTTGATAATGATGGCTATCCCGACATTTTCGTCGCCGGGCTTAATCGCAATATCCTCTACCACAACCGTGGTGACGGAACATTTGAAGATGTCACGGAAAAAGCCCGCCTTGGCGGTGTGGACCCCCAGTTCGGCAAATTGTGGTCCGTGGCCGCGGCTTGGGTGGACGTTGACAACGATGGCTGGCTCGATCTCGTGGTCAGCAATTACGTCCAATGGGATCCCAAGGTCGAGCCTACATGCGGAGAGAAGGGAAGGCCGCGCTACTGCCATCCGGACGCCTACCACGACACGCCCAGCCAGCTCTTCCGCAACAACCACGACGGGACGTTTACGGATATCACCGCGGCATCCGGCCTGGGCGCGCATCTGGGCAAAGGCATGGGCCTGGCCGTAGCCGATTACGACGGAGACGGGTGGATGGACATCTTCGTCGCCAATGATTCCGTTCCGAACTTTCTGTTCCACAATCTGGGCCATGGAAAGTTCGAGGAGGTCGCGATGACTGCCGGCGTCGCCCTCAACGACAACGGGCGCCCCGTGGCCAGCATGGGAGCCGACTTTCGCGATTTCGACGGGGACGGCAGGCCCGATCTGCTGTTCACCGCCATGCTCAATGATTCGTTTCCACTCTTCCGCAACACCGGTAAAATCCCGGTCTTCGAGGATGTGACCGTGCGTTCCGGGCTTGCGCTTGCCACTCGCCTGCTCACCGGCTGGGGCGTCGGCCTCTTCGATCTGGATAACGACGGCTTCAAGGACATTTTCACCGCCAACGCTCATTTCCCCGCACTCGAACAGATCGGAGACGCTCCCGCGGACTTGCCCCCCGCCGTCTTTCGAAGTCTGGGTGGCGCCCGCTTTTCCGATGTCTCCAAAACGGCCGGTCCGGATTTCGAAAAAGTAGGGCAGTACCGGGGCGTGGCCTTCGGCGATCTTGATAACGATGGCCGTGTGGACGCCGTGGTCGCGAACGTCAATGGACCGGCAAGGCTCTATCGCAACGTTACCCCGGATTCAGGCCACTGGCTGGCCCTGAAGCTCATCGGCACGCACAGCAATCGCGACGGCATAGGTGCCAGTGTAGTCGTCACTTTGCCCAGCGGCCGCAAACTTTACAATCACTGCACCACCAGCGTCGGCTACGCGTCCTCCAGTGAACCATTGGTTCGCTTCGGTCTCGGCCAGGAAAAGCAGGCAAAGCTCGTCGAGATCCGTTGGCCCAGTGGAACCAAGCAGGAGCTCCACGACGTATCTCCGGATCAGGTGGCGCGCGTCCGCGAGCCTTAACCGTGTCGGCGCCGCTCCGTCGCCATGGCGGGTAGACAGTGCTCAGGTGGATAGAGGGGCCGTGGCGGCCCTTCTAAGCAGGGCTCGTGGTGGTAAGATTTTCACTGGCGCCCGTAGCTCAGCTGGATAGAGCGTCTGCCTTCTAACAAAGAAGGCAAATCTTACAAAGCTTGTGCTGAGCGTCGCTTACAGGCCCCCTCTCCCGAAATCTCGCCCTCAGTTGTACCGAAGTTGTACCGAAATCGTGGGCTCGGTACTCAACCTCCTACGTTCGGAGAGCGTCTGATTTTAAGGCGCAGGGCCAATCCTCTCAATAACGGCCACCAAGATGGTGGTCCGGCGGCCTTGCATTCTTGCTGAAGATCAACGAGGAACCCAAATGGGTCTCAGTGTGAAGAGCCCATTGACGAACCCCATTTGATAGACGATGAAAATGCCGAAGCCTATGCTGATCAATCCCGAAACTAATCCCATGCCACGATTGAGGCGCGCAAAGCGGATCTCGGAAATTCTGAATGGGACGGCAATCGCCGCGGTGATGAGCATCATCCCCGCGATGGTGCCGATCCCGAAAACCAGAAGATAGAAGACAGCCCAGGAGGGAACTCGGATGGTGGTGAGCACAAGCAAAGCAACGGCGGCCGATCCCGCAAGACCATGAACGATGCCCACGGCCAATGGCCGGAGAACTTGATAAAGACCCAGCCGGCCAAACGCACGGTCCATCCAGCCCACGGGCGTGGCATCCTCCGCATGGCCGTGATTCTCGGGGCCGTGGCCGTGCGGATGGCTGTGGACGAAATCTCCGTGCCTGTGAGGATGCGAATGATATCCGCCCTGTGAGGGCGTAAGCGTCTCCGTGAGCCAGCGCATAATGCCGGAGAGATTCAGAACTCCCAGAAGAATCAGCATCAGCCCAACCGAGAATTCCATGGAAAGACCGACCCTGGGCGGGATGACGAGACCGAACAGGATGATTGCCGAACCAACCAGGAGAATTGTGATCGTGTGACCCAGTCCCCACAAGACCCCAATCGATGCCGCGTGGCAAATGCTTCGCTGGCGGCTCACAATCGTGGTTACAGCAATGACGTGGTCCGCATCGGTGGCATGGCGCATGCCCAGAAAAAAGCCAAGCGCGAGGATGGAAAACAAAGAGATCATGTATTTTCAGACTCGTAGAGCGGCTTGAGGGCCCGGCGAATTGATATGACTGAATCTAGCTGTTCACGAAGCGCTCAAGGCCAATTCGATTCAGTATGGTTAGCTCTGATCCTCGTTTGGAGACCAGATTTCGAGTCCTGAACTCCCTTAGTGTGCGGGTGACTGTTTCCCTGGACGCCCCGATGAATTCTGCCATCTGTTCATGCGTCAGTGGCAGCTTGAACTTGCCACCCTCGTTCGTTTGTCCGGATGCGACGGGCCAGGCGAGTAGCAGTCTGGCCAGTTTTATCTGCGGCGTGGGGGACAAACCCACCGTGCGGAGCTGGTCGCAGACACCCCAGTACTGCGAGGCCATGCGCATGACCAGATTTTGAGACGCTTCCGGGTGCTTCGCAACGAAGCTCAGGAAGGCTTGGCTGCGCACGAAAGCAACCTGGCAGGGTCGCAGAGTTTCGGCTGTGGCTTCATAGGGGCCTCCCGACAAAACGGCCATCAGGCCCAGCACATCGCCGGCTTTGGCGACTCTCAAGACGAGTGACTTTCCTTGGCTCGAACTGATCGAGAGCTTCACCTCGCCCGCGCAAAGGAGAAAGATACCACGCGAATCCTGCCCCTCCAGGAATAGGGGGGAGCGCTTTGGATAAATCGAGGTCAACTTGAGGGCGTCAAACTCCGTCACGGCAGCGGGCGAGAATTGGCAGAAAAAACCGTCCGCCTTGAGCGGACAATTCTGGCAACTATCCACCAATGTTAAACTGGTTGGACGGTCGATTTCTTCGCATCTTGGTTGTCTCGGATTGACTTGGAAGCTTTGGTCGCCGGGCAAAGCGAAATGGTCAGGCCGTCGTGCCTTTGCCGGGAATTCCGCACGGATCCTCGCGGGAGTCTCAGCGAGCAGACGCAGTCCCGTCACGTTTGCGGTTATCACGGCGCTAGATTCCACCGAAAGCCTCCTTTCACCGAAGGCGCTGGTAAGCTGCTGCCGACCTCAGTGAAACTCTGGAACCAGAGGTCCGCAAGCCGATTCCTCGAACTGGGGTCACAGACGCTTCAGACTCAGCCAGCAAAGGCTATCTGGTTTTGCCAACGGTCCATTGCTTGCAATGCCAAAGCCAAAGGTGTTCGCGCCTAGGGCGTTGAGTTATCCCCAATTGGGGCAAGCACCTAGCGATGTATGCATGACATTACCGGAGGTTGATGAACGGCGGGAAGCGATGGAAATTGACCACATGTTGTCACCGCTGTCGATATGTGGTCGTCGGAGTCTCCCCGCGCCCACTTGCAGCGGAGGCTTCGAAAGGTTGTTCTGTTCTTGATTCAGCGAGTTCGCGCGATGGCGGGCCTGGCACAGCTATGGCAAGTCAAATGCTCCTGTTAGGAGGGAAAGGCAAGTGGCCACAAGACGACTCATTGGCTCGAAGGGGAACAGCAGCAACATGACCATTTCGGTTCTCGTCCCCGAGGCCCATTCTCTTCGAAGGCATATTTCTACGCTCGCGAAGGCTCGCCAAATGGTCACACTAGCTCTCAAGTGAGGGTTCCTGGGGCCGGACGTTGCGGCCTCGCCTGCGCCTTAGGGTGAGTTCGATAGAAGAGCATCAAGACCGATGATCAAGAAAATCCTCTTTCCGGTGGATTTCTCGACGTCCTGTACGGCCATGGCGCCTTTCGTGAAGAGAGCCTCGTATCTCTTCGGGGCGCGGATCACCCTCGTCCACGTGTTTGAGCCCATGAGCCGCAACGGTTTCGAAATGTGTGTGCGGCCCCTCCCAGAGGTAACGGAAGAGCACCGGAACCTGGCAGGCGACAAACTCGATTCGTTCATCGCATCTCAGTTTCCGGCCGGAGAGTGTTCGAGAACTCTCGTGTCGGGCGATGCGGCGATACAGATTGCTCACCTTGCCAGGACGCAAGGATTCGATCTCATTGTCATGCCCACGCATGCCGGGGTGTTCCGGCGAATGCTGCTGGGCTCGACGACCGCGAAAGTGCTGAACGACGCCGACTGCCCGGTGCTGACCAGCCAGCATGCGCAAACGATTGCGCCAAGGGCACTCGAGCACCGGAAATGGATCTGCGCCATCGGCCTGAGCCCGAATTCGCATCGAGTACTTCGCCTCGCCAGCGAGGCAGCAAGAGCGGCCGGGGCCAAGCTCACGTTGATTCATGTGATTCGCCGCGATGATCCCGGATTGAGGGATAAAGCCGGCCCTCTGGAGCACGAGCAGCCAGATGGTAATTGTGAAGTGGCTCCGCAACTGGAGGAACTTCAGAGGTCGGCCGGGTCGGACGCGGAGATTCGCATCGCCATCGGTCCGGTCAAAGAGGCGTTACTGGAGGCCGCGCGGCATTCGGATGCTGACGTGTTCATGATCGGGAGAAGCCCGAAGACGGGCGCGTTTGGGCGGATGCGGGACCTAACCTACGCGGTGACGCGCGAGTCGCCCGTTCCAGTGTTGAGTGTGTGACGCAATGCTGCCGGATAATCCCCGGAGAGCAATCGGGCCAGGGGGTGGCGCGCCATGGCTCTCAGGCAGGCGATCTGTATGCGGACGAGTTGCCGCTACACGGAGAGAGGGCAGTTGTCCACGATGTTAAACTCCGGCGCCTCTTGTGCGACAACGCACAGTGCCCTGAATTTCCCCCAGCGCCGCCCTACATGGCTGGGTGGTGTGCCGATAAAGTGAGGGAACCATGAGCGACGATTCCAAGCGCCCCATACTTCTGCTTCTTACCAGCCACTGGATCAGCATGCTGGGTGTGGCGCTGGTGACCACCGCCGGCTTCTCCTGGCTGTTTGTTCTGCCCATTCAGCTTCGAGGACATGCCAGCAATCCGTATATTGGGATTGTCGTTTTCATCCTGATCCCGGTGATTTTTGTCTTCGGCCTGCTATTGATCGCCCTGGGCGTTTTTCTTGCTCGGCGGCGCGTGGTACCCGCCGAGGAGGGATTGTTGAAGGGCCCCGCCCGGCAGGCCTACATCCGGAAGCTCTTGATTTTCTTGGGCGTGACCACAGCAGCAAACATCGTCATCGGAACACAGGGCACGTATCGCGCAGTCGAGCATATGGAAACGGTGCAGTTCTGCGGGGAGAGCTGTCATGTAATGAAACCGGAATTCGCCGCGCATCAGAATTCGCCGCACGCGCACGTCGAATGCGTGGATTGCCACGTTTCCCCGGGTGCAGCGGGGTGGGTGCAAAGCAAGATGGCCGGAACCCGCCAGTTTATCGACACCGTTTTTCACCGCATTCACTATCCGATTGAATCGGCGATGGAAAGCAACCGCTTGGTGCCCTCGAGAGACACTTGCGAGCAGTGCCACTGGCCGCAGAAGTTCAACTCGGTAAAGCTGCGGGTGATTTTCCACTTCCAGGACGACGCGGCCAATACCCAGACGCAGACGGTTTTGATGATGCTTACCGGAGGGGGAGAACTGGGCGGCATTCACGGGAAACATCTCGCTCCCGGAGTGGAGATCCATTACGCATCGGCCGACGCCCAACGCCAAACGATTCCCTGGGTGGAGTATCGGAACCGGAACACAGGTGAGGTCCGGACGTTTCTGGCCGATGGTTCAACCGCCCAGTCCGTTGCAACCCTGCCTCGCCACCAGATGCAGTGCGTGGACTGCCACAACCGTCCCACACACACGTTTGAGCTGCCAGAGCGCGCCGTGGACGCAGCCATGGGCATGGGACGAATTTCCCCGACGCTGCCCTTCGTCAAAAAGAAAGCAATCGAACTGCTGAAGGTGAGTTATTCGAGCAACGCAGAGGCGTCGCAGGCAATTCCCGCAGCGTTGACTCGTTTCTATGAGCAAAGCGATCCGGCCGTCGCATCCCAGGGCGCCCGGGACATCACCGAAGCCGGCGCGGAGATCGCCGCGATTTACAACCGAAATGTGTTTCCGGAACTGAAGGTGACCTGGGGCACGTATCCCAATAATCTCGGGCATACGGACTTCCCGGGGTGCTTCCGCTGCCATGACGGCTCGCACTCCACATCCGATCAGAAGGTGGCCATCACGCAGGATTGCAACACCTGTCATGAGCCGTTGGCAGTTGATGAAGCAAGCCCTGGAGTGTTGAAGACGCTTGGACTGGCGGAGCGCATCTCCGGACTGCAGGCCAGGAAAAACAAAGGACTATCACCTTGAGAGAGACTCCGCCGGGGATACGTTTGCCAGGACGCGGGCTCGAAAAGGCCCAAATCCCCGCAATGCTGTTAAGGAAGAATTCCTAAGCCAAGGCCAATTGGCCGAGCGGGGCAATCCCCGCCGTGTCAGACGTGGCAGGATACGATGTCTACAGCACGAAGATGACGCAGATTCCCCGAATCGAGGTTCAGACTCCCCTGGCGGTCAGCGTCGGCGCCTTCGTAGTGACCATCTTCATCCACGCGCTGACGGTGATAACGACGGTCAAGTTCGCTCGCCGTCAGAAAATGCTAGGGCACGCGGGCACCGGTTTCTGGAACGATTTTCTAATCGTTGCCCTGGCGGCTTCCTTTTTGCTCATGGCACACCTCATTGAAATCGCCGTCTGGGCGGTGCTTTTCGTGATCTGCGGGGAGTTTTCAGGGCTGGGGACGGCTTACTACCACTCCGCCGTGAATTTCACGACCTTGGGTTACGGGGACTTGATCATGACGCCATCGTGGAGATTGTTGGGACCGCTGGAAGCGGCGAATGGAATGCTTCTGTTCGGTGTTTCCACGGCGATGGTTTTTGCCGTCATACAAAGGCTGATTGAGGCTCGGTTTGAAGACCTCAGGGAGTGAGCCCGGCAGGAGAGCGTATTCAGCCGGCATTCCCGTCCAGGCGAGATGGAAGCGTAGGAACGCGTGCTGGGCGACGCGATGGCCGGCGGCGCCATCCTTTCTGCCCGCCGGGAACACGGGGAAGAAGCGTGGCGAATTGCGGATGAGGTGTTGAATTTTGGCACTCCAATCTACGAACATGAGAACGGTGCCGGGAGTCCGAGTAAGATGGGACAGAATATACCTCTGCCCGGAAGTCGGCATCGCCCGACCGCCCCGGGGGAGCAAGATTTCCTCTTTGCGGACCGCTTCGGCGGAGCAGCAAGGCCCGGCACGGAACAACGGTCGAGTCCGCCTGATGGGGAGTTCGGCGCCGTAAGAAATGCGGTTGTTTTCGGCTCGCGCAGTCGAGCGCGTTCAAGATGGCACGGGGAGCAAACTCTTGGAATACGTACTCGCGTTAGATCAGGGGACCACCAGCTCCCGGGCGATTCTTTACGATCGGACCGGCACAATTCGCGGCATCGCACAACGCGAGTTCCAGCAGATTTACCCCCAGGCGGGATGGGTCGAGCACGATCCCGAGGAGATTTGGGCTTCGCAGATGAGCGTGGCCGTGGAAGCGCTTAGCCGCGCCAATTGCCGTCCGCGGGACATTGCAGCGCTAGGCATAACCAATCAGCGCGAGACCACTATCGTCTGGGAGCGCAAGACCGGGAAACCCGTCTATAACGCCATTGTGTGGCAGGACCGACGCACCGCGGCGATCTGCAAAGAGCTATGGGCGCAGGGTCTTGAAGAATCGATCCGGCAAAAGACCGGGTTGGTGATCGATGCGTACTTTTCGGCAACCAAAATTATGTGGATTCTCGAAAATGTGGAAGGCGCTAGAGAGAAGGCAAATGCCGGAGAACTGGCATTCGGAACCGTGGATTGCTGGCTGACGTGGCACCTGACAAGCGGAAGAGTGCATGCCATTGACGCCACTAACGCCTCGCGCACCATGCTGTTCAACATTCAGGAAGGGAAATGGGACCAGGAGCTGTTGCAGGCCCTCAAGATTCCCAGCTCACTGCTCCCCGAGGTGCGTTCCTCCAGTGGACAATTTGCGCAAGTTTCGACAAGTCTGGCCCTCGGCGGCATCCCCATCACCGGGGTTGCCGGAGACCAGCAGGCAGCCTTGTTCGGGCAGGCATGCTTCCACCCCGGCATGGCCAAGTGCACGTATGGCACCGGCGCGTTTCTGCTCCAAACTCTGGGCGCGGAAACGAAACCATCCAGGAACTGCTTGCTGACCACGATCGCGTGGCAAAGGGACAACAGATTTGCGTATGCGATGGAAGGCAGCGTCTTCGTGGCCGGCTCGGTCGTCCAGTGGCTACGGGACGGGCTTGGCATCATCCGCTCTTCGGAAGAGGTCGAGCCGCTGGCGTTGAGCGTCCCGGACAACGACGACGTATTTCTGGTTCCGGCGTTCACCGGGCTCGGAGCGCCGCACTGGGATCCGCATGCGCGCGGCACAATCATCGGAATTACGCGTGGAACTAAGGCCGGGCACATCGCACGCGCCGCGCTGGAAAGCATCGCCTACCAGGTGGCCGACCTTTTGGGCGCGATGCAGGAGGACTCCGGCATTCCCCTCAAGGTCCTGCGAGTGGACGGGGGAGCTGCGCGCAATGACACGCTGCTGCAGTTTCAGGCCGATCTCCTGGGGATACCGGTTGTGCGGTCTGCCGGCGCGGAATCAACATCGCTGGGAGCGGCATTTCTGGCGGGTCTCGCCGCCGGCTATTGGAAGAATTTGGAAGAGATTGAAGCTCTCTGGAAGGCCGGAAGAGAGTTTCAGCCCAGGAGGGCGCGAAAGGAAATGGAAAGTCTGCGCACGCGCTGGCATCAGGCGCTCGGCCGCGCAAAGGCGTGGCACGAGCCGAAAAGCAGCACCTCCGGAAGTCCCCCCGCGGTGGACGGCCGCGGGGAAGTGGGAAATACGGATGGGAGGACGCAATGACCCGGCAAGAAATGCTCCATCGCCTCCAATCGCACAGTGCCGAATGGGACGTAATCATCGTCGGAGGCGGTGCAACGGGAGTGGGAGTTGCTATCGATGCCGCATCGCGGGGATATGACACCCTGCTGCTGGAGGGCAATGATTTCGGAAAAGGCACATCCAGCCGCAGCACCAAGCTGGTGCATGGCGGAGTTCGTTATCTGGAACAGGGGGATGTCCCGTTGGTTATGGAAGCGCTGAAAGAACGGGGCATATTGCGCCAGAATGCCCCGCATTTGGTGAGCGACCTCGCCTTCGTCGTGCCGAACTACGACTGGTGGGAAGCGCCGTTCTATGGCCTAGGACTGAAGATTTACAACATCCTTTCGGGCAAGTATGGCTTCGGTCCATCGGAGCTTCTATCCCGGGAAGAGACGCTTCGCCGCTTGCCGACCATCAATCCGAATGGCCTCCGTGGGGGCGTGGTGTACTACGACGGCCAGTTTGACGACGCGCGCCTGCTGATCAATATGGTGGTGACCGCGGCCGAGCAGGGAGCGACGCTCATCAATTACTGCCGCGTCACCGGATTGACGAAGGACCTGGATGGCTTTGTGAATGGGATCGTGGCGCGGGATGAAGAGAGCGGCCGCGAGTTCACGGCCACGGGCAGGGTGGTGGTCAACGCAACTGGCCCGTTCACAGACGCTCTCCGCAGGATGGCGGATCCGTCGGTCCAGGGAATGATCGCGCCGAGTCAGGGAGTTCACCTGGTCTTCGACCGATCATTCCTGCCGGGAGATTCGGCTATCATGGTGCCCCACACGAGCGATGGCCGCGTCATGTTCGCGATTCCCTGGCATGGCCACACCCTGGTCGGCACCACGGACACGCCCATCGCCGAACCCAAACTGGATCCATCCCCCATGGAAGAGGAAATCGAGTTCATTCTGACCACTGCCGGCAGGTATCTGCACAAGGCGCCCACGCGCAGGGATGTCTTGAGCGTGTTTACGGGCATTCGGCCGTTGGTCAAAGCCGCCGATGCGTCGAACACCGCAGCTCTCTCACGTGACCACACGATACGCATCGACGAGTCGGGGCTGCTGAGCATCGCGGGCGGCAAGTGGACGACCTATCGAAACATGGCCGAGGATTGTGTAAACCATGCCGCAATCTTGGGCAGGCTCAGGGAAAAAGAGTGCGTTACCAAACAGCTCAACATCCACGGATTTCACGCTCAAGCCCAGAAGTTCGGCCCGCTTTCTTTCTATGGTTCGGATGCCCCTGCCATTCAAGAGTTGATGCGAGGTGACCCTGAGCTGGCGCAGCCCTTGAGTCCGGCTTTGCAATACGTTGGCGCCGAAGTGGTTTGGGCCGTCCGCTGTGAGATGGCGCGAACGGTGGAGGATGTCCTGTGCCGGCGAACGAGGTCGCTATTCTTGAACGCGAAGGCGGCCATGGATGCTGCTCCGAAAGTCGCTGCGCTCATGGCCCATGAACTTGGATACGACTCAAACTGGGAGTCAACGCAGCTCGATGCCTTCCGGCGGATCTCCAGGCTCTTCAACCTCGAGAAGGCGCCGCCGACCAGCAACTGATCCATGCAGGTGAAACTGGGGAGAACTCACCAGACGTGCATGGGCGCAATTGCGAAAAGCTCGTTGGGATAGGACGAAGGCTGGACGCCGAAAGGCATGGACAGATGGTCGGGATCGATGGGCAAATCTGCAACGATGATTCCAACTTGTACCCCTATGTCATCCCGACAGACGAGGAGCTGCTCATCCCGCGCGATACCATCCGATTCATGCCGGGCAAGCCACGGCGCGCGCCGGGAGTGACGAGGGTGCAAGCGGCCTGCAGCTTGCTATAGGGACTCTTCCACCGGAGGTCTCCCGATGAACGCGCCTCGAGCGGTGCTTTGGGACATGGATGGAACGCTCATCGACTCTCAAGAGCTTCATTGGATTTCCTGGCGGGAGACCATGGCGGGAGAAGGTCTAACAATCTCCCATGAGCAGTTTCTATCCTCGTTCGGCCAGCGGAACGATTCGATCCTTTCCAACTGGCTGGGATCTGCGGCAACTCCCCAGCGCATCGGGAGAATCTCCAGGGTGAAAGAGGAACGCTATCGTGATTTGGTTCGCAAGAACGGGATCTCGCCGCTGCCGGGCGTGGCCGCCTGGGTGCACCGGCTTAACGGGCAAGGCTGGCTGCAAGCTATCGCCTCGGCGGCCCCGCGCGCAAACATCGAAGCCGTGCTCGAGGCCCTGTCTGCGAACCATTTCTTTCAGGCAATCGCCTCCGCTGAGGATGTGCGCAAAGGAAAACCGGATCCGGAAGTGTATTTGACGGCCGCCGGGCGGGTGGGCGCATCGCCAGACAGGTGCATAGTGGTCGAAGACGCCGCCGCGGGCCTCGAGGGGGCACACCGGGCAGGGATGCGGAGCATTGGAGTCAGTCACAATGGCACCCAACTGGACGCTGATGTGGTGGTACAGTCTCTTGATCTCCTGGAGTCTGATGCTTTCGAATCACTCTTGCAGGGTCATCGAGACGCGGGCAGGAGGGGGTAACCGCCACGCCCCCGGCCTGTGAGAAGGCCCTTCCTGAAAACCCACTGGCCGCGGAAGGCTGCTACTGCTTGCTCTCCAGAGTGTTCTTGATGGCGGTCAGCGACTTCTGAAGGGAGGACGCTGAGCGGCCCACGGCGACATGCCGGACAATCGATCCCTTGAAGCCGGTCAAGCCGGCCTGCTCCGAGCCCATGGTCATGATCAGGTAGTAGCCAGGCTGCTTGGAATCCGCGGTGCCGGGAACGCAAAACGTCAGATCCAAGGCCGTCTGAAAATAATGGCTCGAGTAAAGCTGCTTCTCGGCGACTACAAATACGGGTCCGCCAGCGGCGCTGCCGCGCAGGGTTAGGACCTGCACGACGCGCAGGGTCGGCTTCAAACCGAATTTCACCTTGGCCCAGTAAAATGTGTCGTCCACACCTGCGGGCTTTCCATCGGGATAGGTCAGAAGATAGTTGTAGAAATCCGGAAGATACTTCGGCAAGGCTCTCGAATAGCTGAGCATGTACTTAAACTGCTCGGGCACCTCCGTCGGATTCTTCTTGTCGTTGTATACCCCGAGAACCTGGTTGCCCGCCCGCTGATAGGCGATTAGGCGCTCGAGCACCGCCTGCTGTAAGTGCCGATCCACCTGCTCTTCCGCGTCGGGGGCAGACCAGTCCACGGAGTGATGAAGTTCCTCGATGGAGCTGGCCGGCATTTGAATCTTGCAGTCACCGGGTTTGCAGTCTTTCAGCGCCTCGATGTCTTCCTTTTCGTACC